>RCNB010003026.1_pt1 | contig 10747 bp, 9 predicted proteins | sample 2041321 | NCBI WGS metagenome assembly RCNB01 (sample SAMN09708232, study PRJNA481090) | Marine sediment metagenome, whole genome shotgun sequencing project.
CGATACGGTACTAAGACTTGCCGATTCGAAATACCTTGGTGTTACAGGTTGGGCAGTTGCCCTGAGTCGCCGGCCGACCATTCTTCATTGTAATGGACTTCGGGTTCTTGATCTCCACCTTTTTTCGGCACTTCATACAATAAGCTTGCATTCCATCCTCCTTTCGAAGTCTGCCAAGAGACTAGCACGTTTAATTACATCTGTCAATAGGTACGGGACAGTATTTTGCAATTTGCCCCAGTTACTGTACTAACTACCACACCTAGTAATAGCTGGTGTGCATATTATTTTGGCCAATCCGGCCAGTCGTTCGTTACACTGAGTGTCCACTGTGGGGGTTCGGCGTTCGAGCCAGGCCATAACACCTTCGATCGCGTCGGCGCGTCCCATAAGGTGATGATGCAACTCGGTCTCTCTTCGACCGACCTCATCACGTGTGAGGGTCATGCTCTCCCATAGCAGTCGTTTGGTAATACCGACCGAGAGCGGTGCAGTATTGATCGCGATGTCACGGGCTATTTCAAGAGCTGTAGGGAGCACCTCATTGGCAGGTAAAGACCGACTGGCTATCCCCAACTCTACAGCCTCGGCACCACTCACTTTGCGACCTGTAAGTAGGAGATAGGCAGCGCGCTCTATACCGATGAGCCTGGGCAGAGTCCAATGCGAATATGAATCGGGCATCATACCGCGGCGAACCTGAAGTACGCCGTACTTCCCCTCATTGGCGACGATTCGCATATCGCATTGAAGCGCAAGTGTAAGGCCGATCCCGACTGCGTGCCCATTCATGGCTGCTATAACTGGTTTGCGCACCTCCCACGCTTGCGGATCAACGCCCGCGGCACTGAAGGTCGCTTGGTCCTGTTTAGCAAAGGTGTTTTCCCCCATGCTCATATCAGCCCCGGCGCAGAATGCTCTCCCGGCTCCTGTAAGCACCACCGCCCGAATGTTGTCGTCTTGGTCACAGGTGCGGTACGCGTCGCCTAATTCAATACCCATCTTCATGCTATACGTATTGAGATGCTCTGGACGATTCAGTTCAATGATGGCTACTGCGTCTATGATTTCAAAACGAATGTCCTCATAATTCATCGCTTATCCCTCCTTCGTCCAGATGCCATCTAAAGGAAAATTATGGGCTCACTTCTCTAGTTTAGCTATTCACAAGACCCGTAGCGACCTCAGTCGCCTGCGCAATTATCCCATCGAATAGGTCCTTAACGGTGGGGATGTCATGCACCTGTCCGATTCCTTGCCCACAGGGGACAATACCTGCATCCAGATCGCCTTCAAAGTACACCTTTCGGGCACTTTCCCCGGAAGCGATCTTAATGAGTTCTTCAAAACCAGCGTCTGTTGCCTCTGCCTCTGCGCACCGGGTGGCGGCGGCATTGATCCAGACTCTGTGGGCGGCAATAGTCTTCATAATGATCATCGTATCTAACTCGGTCGCATTGAGGAGTGCCTGTTTCAAACGATCATGGATGGGACACTCCTTTGTTGCTAAAAGGCGCGTTCCTATAATTACCGCCTCAGCTCCAAGAGACAGAACGGCTAAAAATCCGCGGCCATCGACAACACCGCCGCCGCCGATAACCGGGACCTTTACCCCCTTAGCAATTGTGGGAACCACTACTATGGTGCCAAGATCGAACTTGCCTGTGGCTCCACCCATTTCATAACCGACTACTGTAACTATATTGGCTCCCAAACTTTGCGCTTTAAGGGCATAACGGAGTCCTATGCATTTGTGAATCCATATCATGCCCGTTTCTTTAAAACGCCTGCACAATTCCTCCGGTGGTGCAGTATGACCGGAGGTTTCTACAATCTTAGCCCCTTTGTCAATCATTATCTCCGTATATTCACTCTGGGAAACGGGAAACTGGGCGGGGAAGAAATTGAGGTTCACAGAAAAAGGCTTATCGGTCAACTGCCGTATCCTGTCGATGGCCGCTGCGAACTCATCCTTAGTCTGGTACATGATTGAGGCAAGTGTCCCCATCCCCCCTGCACTGGAAATAGCTGCTGTAAAATCTGCATCGCTGATCGACATCATGGTCCCGCCGATAATGGGATATTTGATTCCAAGCATTTTGGTGATTCTTGTTTCAAACATTGATTACCCTCCTTACTCTAGTGACAACCTTTGTTGTTGTATGGTATCAGAATATTTGATTAGTAGCGAATCCCTTTCTCTATCGATAAAATCACCCGGCGAGCGGGTGCTGGTGCCCAACGTATAAACGAGTTTATTGGTCTCTGAGGTCATAATGATGCTTCATTCGTTACGTGGCCAAAGTCTAGGTCACGTTAGATAGTTTTTACCCAATTAACGGCATTTGAGAATATATGGAAGCCATCACCGTATTCCTTTCGGGGCTCCCTTGTCCATCGGGGATGCTGTGTCCAGCGGATAAAGCGTTCCGGATGTGGCATTAGGGCAAAGATTCGCCCTGAGGCATCGCAGATACCTGCTATATTATCTATGGAACCATTTGGATTATAGGGGTAGCCAGCTTCAATATTTCCAATTTCGTCAGAGTAAGACAGGGTGATATTCAATGTCCCGGGTGCAGCTACTATCTTACCCTCCCCGTGGGCTACTGGGAGATACATCGAGCGTATCCCGCGGGTGAATATGCAGGGGCTAGTTTCATTGACGCGTAAATAGACCCAGCGACATTCAAACCTACCCGAATCATTACCTGCAAGCGTCAACGTATGATTGATCTCAGCGGTTGCCGCTGCTAGAATACCCGCTTTTACCAGAACCTGAAAGCCGTTACAGATTCCCAAAATGAGCCTACCGTCGTCTACAAATTGCTGTATCTCTTCTCCCAGTTTCAGCCTCAGTTCGTTTGCTAGGATTTTCCCCGCTGATATATCATCGCCATAGGTGAAACCGCCGGGAATGACCATTATCTGGTAATCGGAAAGGATCTTCTGACGACGAATGAGTTCGTATACATGTGCTATATCCACCTGCGATCCGGCTTGCTCGAAGGCAAACGCAGTTTCCATATCACAGTTTGTCCCCGGGGCTCGTAATATTAGTGTCTTCACACTGGCCATAATATCTTACCAGCGAAGAGGTTTCTGCCAGGCCTCTTTTAGTTCCGAAAGCGTAGCGGACAGAACACTTTCTCCACTGAGCCCGAAAACCTCAAGCTTCTTGGTGCCTATGACTTCACCTATGGCGGCGCAATCGACTCCAGTCATCATTTCCTCGAACTGATGCGTATCCTCCGGTGCTATCTCTACTAAGAAGCGTGTATTAGACTCTGAGAATAGTACTATATCATCTCGAATATTTCCTGAACTTAGGTTGCCCAGGGGAACTTTCTCTAGCTGTATTACCATACCAAGCTCCCCGGCAAAGGCCATTTCAGCAGCCGCTACACCGAGGCCGCCTTCGCTCAGGTCATGGCATGCCCTCACCAGGCTTTTCGCAGTAGCGGTACTGAGGGCGTCCATCAGACGCTTCCCCTTCTTAGGGTCCACCTTGGGCACGCTGTTGCCTACAAAGCCATGGATTCCGTAGTAATGCGAGCCACCCAATTCATCATGGGTTGTGCCTATAATATAGATCAGGTCACCTTTCTGCTTGCAGTCCATAGAGATCGCTTGCTCCACATGCTCCATTACTGCGACCGCCGAGATTAGGAGCGTGGGGGGAATGCATACGCTGTCTTCACCTGTTTCATACTCGTTATAGAAACTATCCTTACCGGAAATGAAAGGGGTCTCATAGATCAGCGCTATATCGTAACAGGCTTGTGCAGCACGCACCAGACTACCCAGTCTATCTGGCTTTTCAGGATTGCCCCAGCAGAAGTTATCCAGCAGTGCCACCTTATTCAGGTTGCCTCCTACGGCTATCACCTGACGTAAAGCCTCGTCTATGGCAGAGGCAGCCATCCAGTAGGGATCGATGTCCCCGTATTTTGGATTGATACCGTTAGAAACGATAATTCCTATATCAGAATCGAGTATGGGTTGGATAATGGCAGCATCACCTGGACCATCATTATTTGCTCCCACCAATGGCTTTAGCACACTGCCACCCTGTACCTCATGGTCGTATTGACGGATCACCCATTCCTTGCTGCAAACGTTCCACGAGCTAAGGATTCTTAGTAGGTCCCTATGTAAGTCGGGCGGGTCGGAATTATCCGAAAAATCAGGCTCCGCATGCTGCGGTAGCTCCCATAGTGCTTCTCTCTCCAGTTGCGGTAACCCGTGATGCAAGAAATCCATCTCAAGGTCGCCGACGAGATTGCCATCATAGAAAAGCTGGAGCCGGCGGTCATTTGTAAACTCTCCGATGACTGTCGCTGTTACATCCTCGCTGGTACAAAGGTCGATCAATTGATTAACAGTGCTTGGCGGGGCCGCCAATACCATGCGCTCCTGGGATTCGGAAATCCATATCTCCGAATAGGAGAGACCTGAATATTTAAGAGGTACTCGTTCCAGATAAACCCGTACACCGGTATCCTCCGCCATTTCTCCCACTGCAGATGAAAGTCCACCACCACCACAATCTGTAACCCGTCTATATAGGCCCCGGTCGCGCGCTTTGAGGAGGACATCAATGAGCTTTTTCTCAATGATTGGATTACCTATTTGAACGGAACTGGAAGAAATTGCCTCGGAATCAGCGGTAAGTTCTCCTGAGGCGAAAGTAACCCCGTGGATCCCGTCACGCCCCGTGTTCCCGCCTACCAGGACGACTAGATCACCCGGTTGTTGCTGGCCTTGCTGGCTCATGCTCTTCGGCAAAAGCCCTATCGTGCCGCAAAAGACAAGGGGATTCGCTACGTATCTCTCGTCAAATAATATAGCACCATTGAGCGTGGGAATACCGAGACGGTTGGCATAGTCGGCTACACCAGCGCGAACGCCTTTAAAAATACGGCGGGGATGAAGTACTCCCGGGGGTAAACTCTGGTACGGAAAGTCGGGGGGGCCAAAGCAGAACACATCGGTATTTAGAATGGGTTTTGCGCCCAGTCCCGTGCCCAGGGGGTCACGGATAACCCCGCCAATACCGGTGGCTGCCCCGCCGTAAGGCTCCACTGCAGAGGGATGATTATGAGTTTCCACCTTGAAGCAAATTGCGTAGTGGCCATCTAAATCTATTACACCAGCGTTATCACGAAAGACGGAAAGGCACCAGGGTTTATCCAGTTCCTCGGTAACCCTTATGATTGTGCTTTTCAGCAGGTTGTCGATAACAAGCTTGCCCAGCTTGATCTTACTCTTGAATGTTTTATGCACGCAGTGCTCGGACCAGGTTTGTGCCAGGGTTTCCAGTTCAATATCTGTAGGATCGCGGCCTAATTGGGAGAAATAACCCTGGATACGCTTCATCTCGCTTAAATTTAACCATAACCTGTTTTTACTAAGCTCGATTAGCGCTTCATCGTCCAGGCTCTGCAGATCAATAGATTCGAGAGAGAAATCATATGAGGTGGATGGCAGAGAGGCTGTTTCACTTTTCGTGACTATGTGTTGAATAACAGTATTTACCAGAAGCTTGTCGGATATAGTTTGAAAGGCCTGTTCCGATAGTTCACCCCATAAAAAGTATCTTTTGGCCGTTTTCACCGAGTCAACTGTGGTTATACCCAGGTCCCGTATTCCCTTAATAACGCTTTCCTCCACCGGGTCCATTACACCGGGGTTATATGCAACCTCGATGACATGGGCGTGCTCACCATGAGGGGGAGGGGCATCCGCGATGGAATATTCTTGAACTACAGGATCGGCCAGTAGCTCTTTACATAATCGGCCTATCTCAGCTTGGCTTATGATTCCCTCTAAAAGATATATATCGCTAACCCTGGCACGTTCAACCGTAGTAATTCCCAGGTCGCGAATGTCCTTGAGTAGCCCTGCACCTCGTGGGTCGGGCAGTTCGTCTTTTACCGATACGGCGATACGAAACAAGGGATTCTCCTTATTATGGGAGGGGATTATACACGAGCTTATGATACATGAACTTATAGAACCGGGCAACAGTTTGGCGTGTGTTTAGGTTGTGGATTATTTATATCTAATAATAGAAGCAAATTAGTTGTTATCTTGTTCTCTATGTTCTAACAGGAATTCCTCTTTCAGCCAGGTATTCTTTGGCCTGGCTGATCGAATATGTCCGGTAATGGAAGATACTGGCGGCGAGAACGGCATCGGCCTTGCCAGTGATCACCGCCTGATAGAGATGTTCCAGATTGCCAGCTCCACCACTGGCAATGACCGGCACTGTTACTGCTTCGCTGATAGCGGCGGTCAGCTCCAGGTCGTATCCCGCCCGATGGCCATCGGCATCCCAGCTGGTAAGGAGCAACTCTCCAGAGCCAAGATCAACTGCCTCTTTCGCCCACTGGATGGCATCAATCCCGGTTGGCTTTCGACCCCCGTGAGTGCAGACCTCCCATTTGGGCATCGTTCCATTTCCTGTTCTCTTGGCATCGATGGCGACGACTATGCACTGAGAGCCGAACCTCTTTGCCCCTTCGTTAATTAGTTTGGGGTTGAGCACTGCAGCCGTGTTAATGGTTATCTTGTCAGCACCGGCCTCAAGCATGTGTCTCATATCGCCAATACCGCGCAGCCCCCCGCCTACGGTGAGTGGAATAAAGACCTGCTCTGAAACACGCTCAACAACTTCGACCATGGTATCCCGGCCTTCGGGTGTAGCACCAATATCGAGAAAGACCAGCTCATCGGCGCCCTCCGCGTAGTAGAAAGCGGCAAGCTCTACAGGATCGCCAGCATCGCGGAGCTCGGTGAAGCTGGTGCCTTTAACAACTCGACCTGCTGTGACATCAAGGCAGGGGATTAGCCTCTTCGTTAGCAATTATATCGTCCCTATACCGATCGCAGTGCCATCTTTAAGAAGTTATCATACATCCTCAAGCCATCCTCCCCGCTCTTCTCCGGGTGAAATTGCGTTGCCACCAGGTTGCCCTTGATCAGCATGCTGCACCAGTTTATTCCATATTCGCTGGTGCCAGCCACGACCTCAGCATCGTCAGGGTCGGGGTAATAACTATGGACGAAATAGAAATTGGCTTCATCTTGTATTCCATCGAAAATGGGGTGTGACACTTTCTGTGCCACCTGATTCCAGCCCATGTGTGGAACCTTCTGCCCTTGTGGCAGCCTCCGCACAGATCCTGGAATGATGTCCAGGCAATTATGCCCACCGTCTTCCTCGGTAAACGAAAGCAGGACTTGCATCCCTATGCATACAGCGAAAAAGGGCTTATTCGCACTTATTACCTGCCGGATTGCATCGTCCATGCCAGATTCTATCAGGCGGTTCATTACGCCTGCAGCAGCGCCAACACCGGGGAAAATGACGGCGTTAGCATTTAGAACATCGCGTGGTTCACTAGTAATATTGGGCTGGTACCCCAGTTTAACCAGGGAATTGGTAACGCTACGCAGATTTCCAGCCCCGTAGTCGATTATGGCAATCACTATTCATCCTCCTGTGAAAAAGAGGTGCAGGATACTTCCCGCCGGGGGTCTGGGGGTGTCCCCCCGCTTTAAAAACCCCCAATACTGGGGAATATAGGGGGTTGATTAAGACTATTTCAGCATTCTCTAATAAAATGCTTGCTGGCATATGAGATATATAGCAGCAGCTAGTCACCCATAACATACTAACATGTTTATACCACGTTGTTAAGAGTCATCACTGGTGAAGCGCCACGCAGCATTCAGTTTGGCTTTTGAAAAAGAGGTGCAGGATACTTCCTGCTGGGGGTCTGGGGGTGCCCCCCAGCTTTAAAATATAGTCTCCCAAGATTGGGGGATTAGGGGGTTCATTGTTGCTATTTCAGTAGTTTCGATAATGTTCAGTAAGGATGCTGAGGTATTGATATGATTGCCCGGCTACTTGCGCGATTGATACTTACATAGACAGCGAAGCTGGGATTAATTAGAATGTGGTGGTGCACTCCACAGAGACATCTGAGCGATCCCTCCTCCGCGACCGTAACCTGCACATCATTTTTGGTATCACATTGATGGTGGTTATGGGGGTGGCTAGCATAGCACCCGCATTACCCGCGATGGTACGGGATCTGGGGATATCAAAACTTGATGTCGCATGGCTTATTACGGCTTTCAGTCTGCCTGGAATGTTACTTGCCCCTTTTGTAGGGGTATTGGCTGACAGGTTTGGTCGAAAACGGATTCTTGTACCATCTATCTTCCTTTTCGCTATTGCCGGTACGGCATGTGCGTTTACCCGGGATTTCAATATCCTAATAATATTCCGTGTTTTTCAGGGAATAGGTGCTGCTGCAATGGGATCTACAAATGTCACCCTTATAGGTGACCTGTACTCGGGCAGGCGCCGGGTTGAAGCCATGGGACTTAATGCCAGTGCCCTTAGCATTGGAGCTGCTGGCTATCCCCTAATCGGCGGGGCCCTGGCGGCTCTTGCATGGTACTATCCATTTTATCTATCGCTAATTGCCATACCTGTTGGTATCATCGTGCTCACAAAGCTGAACAACCCCGAGCCAGATAGCCGTGAGGATTTTAAAAGCTATCTGGTGGGTGCTTGGGGATACCTCAAGAACATGAAAGTAGCGGCGCTGTTCGCCGCCGGGGTGATAACATTCATTATCGTATTCGGGGCATACCTCACATATTTCGCAATTTACATGGATGATGCATTTAGCGCATCGGGATTTACTATTGGTGTTTTCATGTCCGTAAGCGCGCTGGCTACCGCTGTTGTGGCATCTCAGCTGAGAAGGATTACAAGGAGGTTCTCGGAGGCGATGCTCATCAAGGCTTCCTTTGCCATATTTGGCCTATCCCTGATATTGATTCCATTTATGCCCAGCCTATGGTTACTTCTCATACCCGTGCTCCTCTTGGGAATCGCACAAGGTATAAATCTGCCCAGTATACTCAGTATGGCGGCTGGCCTAGCTCCCACAGAGTATCGTGCCGCTTTCATGTCTATTAATTCCTCTATGATACGGCTGGGGCAGACGGTGGGGCCACCGATCGTCGGTTTATTTTACGTATATGGAGGGCCGACCGTCGCTTTCACTGTCACTGCCGGCGTGGCCTTCATGGCGGCAGCTGTGGGGCTGCTTGCCGGTAGATTCGGCAATATTATATTTGGACGAAAAAAGGCATGCCCTAGAATATAGGGCATGCCTTGCATTGATAGCTGTATGGATTCTATAATCCCATGTCGCGGGCTATAATCATTCGTTGGATCTGGGAGGTCCCTCCACCAATGGTAAACAGTTTTGACATCCGCCAATGGCGTTCAACATCGGACTCGGGAAGGAAAGAGTAGCCGCCGAACGTTTGCATCGAGGCGGTGGTGATAGCATAGAAAACCTCACCGGCCAGGAGTTTTGCCATGGACACCTCTTTCCGGCAGGGAATCTTTTGCGTGATCATCCACGCCGATCGATAGACCAGAAGGCGCACGGCGTCCAGCTGTGCCTGTAGATCGGCCAGCATGTGCGATATACCCTGGTTCTTGCCTATAGGTTTGCCGAATTGAACACGCGTTTTCGCATATTCGACTGCATCATCCAGGCAGCTTTGTGCCTCTCCAACATTGGGTGCGGCACCAGCCAGCCTCTCCAATTCAAGGTGTCCGATAAGGACCTTCCAACCACCGTTAAGTTCGCCGACAAGGTTTTCCTTGGGGATCTTGGCGTCGCCGCAGAAGACGGAGCATGTACCTATGGCACGTCTAACGATTAAGGGCAACCTTTTACACTCAATCCCTGGTGCATCATTGGGGACAAGCAGTACACTAATACCGTCGCGGGCGTGCTTTGCATCCTTATCTGTTCTCACAGCCATCATGATTATGTTGCCCGGAAGATGAGCTGCCGTGGAGAACTGTTTCTGTCCATTAAGCAGCCAGTGATCTCCTTTATCCTCTGCCATACAGGCTATGGAGGAAGCATCCGAGCCGGCCTCAGGCTCCGTTATAGCTATAGAGAACCGCTGCTCTCCCTTAATAAATGGTGGCAAATAGCGTTCTTTCTGCTCTTTAGTGCCATGTTCTACGATATTCATCGCGCAGAACATGGGTACACTGAATACGGAGGCCATCTCGTAGCTATATTTGGCAAGGCACTCCATAAATATGGCATACATAATAGCGTCGCTGCCCATGCCACCGTACTCCTCGGGTATCAGTAGGCCGAGGAAACCCTGCTTTACACCGGCGTCCCACAATTCCTGCGGAAAGTGCTTTTCCTGGTCACACATACGTGTATATTCTCGACCGGATTCCTTCTCGGTAAAGTCCTGCAGCATGTTCCGCCACATTTCCTGTTCTTGGGTGAAGCTAAAATCCTCCTCATTAGTACAGTTTTTATAGAAAGAGATTATTAGGTCAGCATATGTTTATATAAATGGAAAAAGAAGAGTGTATTCCTATTTACCCTTCCAGACGGGTTTTCTTTTCTCGGCAAAGGCTCTCGGGCCTTCTATAGCATCCTCGCTGGTGTAGACCTTCTCGTAGATAAGCTTGGCGGCATCCAGTCCCTTCTGCCGGCCAACATCCATGGCTTTGTACATGGCCTCTTTGGCCGCCCTCACAGAGAGCGGGGCATTTTCGGCGAGGACGGTGGCCAATTGTATCGCCGTTGGCATAAGCTGCTCCAGTGGAACGACTCTATTGATCCAGCCGACGTCATAGAGCCGCTGTGCTGGCATCAGGTCTCCCATGAGGAGT
>RCNB010002716.1_pt1 | contig 10745 bp, 10 predicted proteins | sample 2041321 | NCBI WGS metagenome assembly RCNB01 (sample SAMN09708232, study PRJNA481090) | Marine sediment metagenome, whole genome shotgun sequencing project.
CATTTTGACATTTGGTATTCGAATTTGTTTCGGGTTTCGGATTTCTATATTCGGATTTGACCTGAACATGACTTTTCGTTCAGGCAGTAGTTAGAGAGATGGTATCTGACTACCTCTTTTCTTTGTTAAAACTCTTGTTGCAGTTCTGGAAATCATGACCATTCCATTCTATCCCATTGCTCTGCTTCAGTGCGACCTTTTACATCCTACATCTCGCGTATAAAACCACATGGAACCTCGTTTTTGAGGGTTAAGGGAAAAATCTATTTTATTAATTGCTACTTTAATTTTGTTATGTTACGGGTGTAAAGGAAGTTTCATCCCTTTACCAGAATCTAATAAATTTAAAAAAGGAGGAAGCCTATGAGCTTTGCTAATCGTATCAACTATTCTATCGACAACATCGAGCGCTCCATCGTGGCCGACACCCTTGTCGGCACTAAGTATTCCAACTCCCAAAAGAAAAAGCTCTACCGGGAAAAAGAAAAAGCACTCAACAAATTTCCCGAGCTAGAAAAAATAATCAACATTCGCCACATACATAAATACCCTATCAAGGGGGTTAAGATTTTTTCCCGCATTGGGATTATACCAAGTAAGTTTGTCATCAGTGATAACAGAATAAAAGACATGTGTCAAAATCAGTTCTGGACATCATTTCGCAGACAGAGAAAAAGAAAGGGTGAACTCAGGTTTACCCGTTGCCCGGGCTTAACACAACACTCATCCTGCCCTTATTTCTCACCACCAGCAGAAAAAGTCAGAGAAAAGCTAGACAAAGCAGATATTTTTATTTCCCTTCAAACAAAGCTTTTCAATGAAATTAAAGATGTCGAATGGGAATATCTTACCATCAACCGTTTGAGGGAAGAAGTTGAGTCTCTTATAGGGAAAAAAGCCATTATACAACAGTTCGGTGCTGGTCCCTGCCAATCCTGTCACCCTCTACCCTGTCTGGGAATGGGTAAGTGCAGGGATCCCCGCAAGCAAGCTCCAGCCCTGGAGTCAATGGGAGTTCCCGTAGGACAACTCTGCAGAGACATGGCCCTTTTAACCGGGGATAAATCCTGGGAAATCAAGTGGATCAAACATTTCGGTCTTCCCAACATGAGCCCAAAGAAGTGGAAAGTGGTGTTTGGATTGGCTGTGAAACTCCCAAAAAATGGGAAGCGTTAGAGAGTGGAAAAACCAAAACGTAGCACAGCAAACAAGAACAGCGAACAAGATAAAAGCAAACAGATAAGGCACAGTGCCGATGTAGTAGCTGTAATCAGGTATAAGGAAGGGAAAAAGGAAAGTCCGCTCATCTGTGATCCTTATGCTCACCTTTTTGTCTCTCCACCTGGGGAAGAGATGCTAAAAGCAGCTCTTAAGAGGTGGCCCTTCTTTTCAGACTATTTAATAGTCAGAGCAAAATTCATCGATGACCATTTAAGGGACTTTTGTAAAAAGGAAGCTGTAAAGCAAATCGTTATTTTGGGTGCGGGTAATGATATGCGAGCAGCAAGGCTTAATTTTCTAAAACGAAGGAAGGTCTTTGAAGTAGATTTCCCCGATCAGATAACAAATAAAAAACAAATCATAAAAAAGGACCTGGGAACGCTTCCGGAAAATGTAATCTATGTCGGTACTAACCTCAAAGAAACAAGTCTTCGCAACTCATTGAGTCAAGCGGGTTTTAACAGGGAGGAGAAATCGGCATTTATCCTGGAGGGGTTAATCTATTACTTAACCCCTGAAGACGTAGATCATCTCTTTGAAGAACTCTCTCACATTTCCCCTCCAGGAAACCTCTTCCTTCTCGATCATATCAGCCAGGATATGAGTCAAAAATCTCCAGATTCTGAAAAGAGCACAAAACTTCCCTATCCCGAGGATCCTGTTAGCTATCTTAATAACAAAGGTTTCAAAATCATAGAAAGTGCTTTATTGGGAAACCTTACAGCAAACCATTTTGGCAAAAGCTATAAAGAAAGGTGGTGGGTAATCGCTTTCGAGAAGTAGCACTTCTCAATCACCAATAATCTTTACCAGCACCCGCTTCCGCCTCCGACCGTCAAACTCACCGTAGAAAATCTGCTCCCAGGGACCAAAGTCAAGCTTACCATCCGTTATGGCAACAACTACTTCACGTCCCATGATTTGCCTTTTCATATGCCCATCAGCATTATCCTCACCCACATTATGTCTATACTGCGACACAGGTTCGTGGGGAGCCAGTTTTTCCAGCCAGACATCGTAATCATGGTGAAGGCCAGACTCATCATCGTTAATGAAAACCGATGCGGTAATGTGCATCGCATTAACAAGAACAAGGCCCTCTTTAATACCGCTATTGTTTAAACACTCATCCACTTCAGGCGTAATGTTAATAAACGCCCGCCTGGTAGGCACATTAAACCACAATTCCTTTCGATACGATTTCATCTCCTCCTCCAAAATGGGGTCAAGTCTGCTCTTGGCTCACCATTAGCTTTCTCTCTAATCCCTCAACGCGTTTTCTTAGCTTCTTGTCCTTGGAAATCTGCATCCTCATCCTCTCAACAACACTGCTTACACTACTGTATTTACTTATATTAAACTCCTGACCAATCTTTTTAAGAGTTTCTCCAGTAAAGCATCTCACAAGATAAATAGCAACACTTCTTGGCTCATTGGCTATCCCCCTCTTTGTCATAATTAGATCATCTACATCCATGCGGTAGGCATTACATACCAGATCCTTTATCTTTTCCACACCAGGAGCCAATACTCTGGATTCTGGAATCTCTTCATGAACTTTTACTTTGTAATACTTTTTCTTGACCCAATCTATAAAACCCTCAGATCCTAATACTGATGGCATTTTTTTCAGAGAGAAGATACGCTCGATTTTTTTATCATCCACCTTGGAAACAAAGTTCAGATATGCTACACGTCTATTCCTCTTGTTGCCTGAAAGCAAGGAAAGAAAATATTCCTTGTATAGCCAATCCCACTTCTTTGAACTGGCCAGAAATGCCCTATGACTGCTCCAGCGATATCTGTCCAATTTGTTCACCAAGCCCCCTCTTAATGGGTTCCTGTGGATATACCTGACCAACTCTAAAAGATAGCTATCCCCACCTACCAGAATAGATTTATATCGTCCTCGAAAGAGTTGGCCGTCACAGTTGTGGTAACGATTAAATCGTTGGGTATATACTCCGTTTATGTGCCTCATGCAACGGGAAAGATTGGCATTGGGGGTTTGTATTAAAAGGTGGTAGTGATTGGACATCAGACAGTAGGCTCCAATCCTGACCTTCCACATATCAGAAGCTTCTTTCAGAATATTTATGAAATCAAGATAATCCTTCTCCTCCAGGAAAACGATATCGCCGCGTCTTCCTTTACTCATCACATGATACCAGGCATTTGGGTATTGGATTCTAAGTGGTCTTGACATAAAAAATACCTTACTACATTTCACTACATGAGTCAAGAGAAGACTTGACCCCTTATTTTTATAGACTTTCAATCTGGTTTGAGTTATCCTATTGAAGAGTTGACCTTTCACCCTGGTTTCAAATGGAAATCATCTCAGGAACTGGACACCGTTTGTAATCTATAAACATAAATATTGCACTTTTTAATCTCAGGGTTATCTTCATGGACATTCTGCTTGAAGTCTTAAAATGGGTCATAATCGTACTGCTTGCTGGATTCATAGGTCAGTTTGGTAAATCCATAAGCCTTCATATAATAAACTATTTCAAAAAAAGGAAGTCAAAGCGTACCTCAACTGAACCTGACCTTGTAAAGGAACCACAAGTTGCATCCACTGAGTTTCCAGAAGCAATCGTAAAAAAAGAGGAATCTACACTGCCCTCAAAAGAGGTAAAGGAGAAACAACAGTTAACGGCAGATAAAAAGGCCGTCAAAGCTCAACTGAAGGACAAGAAAAAAGCAGAAAAAGCAAAACAAAAAGAATGAAACGCCTCAGTATTTCTACTGAGGCGTTAAAAAAACTGGTGCCGGCGGAGAGACTTGAACTCTCATGGGCGTAAAGCCCGCGGGATTTTGAGTCCCGTGCGTCTACCAGTTTCACCACGCCGGCATTTAAGAACTTGCTTAAGCTTAGCTTAAGCAATTGGAATAATGGAGCAATGGGTTATAGAAAATTGAGACAGTCAACAGGTATTAATCAGCATAACCAATTGTGCATATAATTTCAAACGAAAAATCAAATATTATGCTCTCACCGACAACTCTAACTCCTCCAGTTTCTTAATCTCATCTCTCAGCTCCGTTGCACGTTCAAATTCCAATTCTTTTGCTGCTGAGATCATCTCTTTTTTCAACTTTTTAACTTTTTTAGGAATTTCATTTATAGAAATGTACTCTCCTTCTGCCTCTTGCATAATAGAAACCGTATAGTGGTCCGCTTCATATACAGATCCTAAAATGTCCTGTATCGACTTTTTGATAGTCTCCGGGGTTATCCCATGTTTTTTATTGAACTTCTTCTGCAACTTTCTGCGGCGATTAGTCTCATCAATTGCCCTTTTCATAGACTGAGTAATGGTATCAGCAAACATAATCACTCTGCCAGAGACATTCCGCGATGCCCTTCCACAGGTCTGAATGAGGGATCTTGCTGACCTTAAAAAACCCTCCTTGTCCGCATCCAATATTGCAACCAGAGAAACTTCTGGCAGGTCCAATCCTTCCCTTAAAAGGTTAATGCCAATGAGAATATCAAATGTGCCCAATCTCAGGTCTCTTATAATCTCCACACGTTCCAGGGTATCAATATCTGAGTGGAGATATTTCACCCTAAGCCCAAGATCAGCATAGTAGTCTGTAAGGTCTTCAGCCATCCTCTTGGTCAGAGTTGTTACCAGTGTTCTCTCCTTCTTTTGTATCTGTTCTCTCACCTCGTCCAGGAGGTTATCCACCTGGTGAGTGGCAGGCTTTACCTCAATTTTGGGGTCAAGCAATCCTGTAGGTCTTATAATTTGCTCAACTACTTTTCCGTGACATTTCGCTACTTCATATTCACGAGGGGTTGCCGAAACATAGATTGCCTGCTTTACCATCTGCTCAAACTCTTCAAATCTAAGTGGTCTATTGTCAAGGGCAGAAGGTAAACGGAAACCAAACTCTACCAAATTTTCCTTCCTTGAACGGTCACCTCGATACATCCCATTTAATTGGGGAATCGTAATATGGCTTTCATCAATAAAGAGGAGAAAGTCAGAAGGAAAGTAATCAAGCAATACTGCCGGAGGCTCTCCTGGTTTTCGGCCATCCAGATGACGAGAGTAATTCTCTATACCGGTACAGTAGCCGATCTCTTCCATCATCTCCAAATCAAAATTGGTTCTCTCTCTGATACGTTGTTCTTCAAGCAACTTGTCCTGGGAAAGAAGTTCTTTTATTCTTTGCTTGAGCTCTTCTCGAATAGACTTCATTGCACTTTTCAGATTTCCCCTGCCTGTAACATAATGGCTGTTAGGATAGATGGGAATTTTATTCAATTTTCTTAAGGTTTTTCCTCTTAATGGATCAATCTCTGCAATTGAATCTATGGTATCACCAAAAAATTCTATCCGAATAGCCTTGTCCTCTTCATAAGCTGGAAATATCTCAATTACATCTCCCCTTACTCTGAATGTACCGCGAGAAAAATCATAATCATTCCTCTCATACTGTATCTCTACCAATCGACTCAGGATTTCATCTCTTGACACCTCTGCCTGATTTTGGAACAACACCAGCATACCCTTGTACTCTTCTGGTGAACCCAAGCCATAGATACAGGAAACACTTGCCACAATGATAACATCCCTTCTCTCAAGAAGAGAGTGTGTTGCAGAATGCCGCATTTTATCAATGGTATCATTAATGGAAGCATCCTTTGCAATGTAGGTATCAGTGGAAGGCAGGTAGGCTTCTGGCTGGTAGTAGTCATAATAACTGACAAAATATTCCACTGCATTATTAGGAAACAGCTCCTTAAATTCTCCATAGAGCTGTGCAGCCAGAGTTTTATTGGGAGCAATAACCAGGGCAGGTCTTTGTACCTGTTCTATTACTTGAGCCATAGTAAAGGTCTTACCAGAACCGGTGACACCAAGAAGCACCTGGTGTTTTTCCCCACGCTCTAATCCTCTACTCAGTCTCTCTATAGCCTGTGGCTGATCGCCCTGAGGTTTAAAATTAGTGACGATATCAAAAGGGGGCATAATATCTCAGAATTCGATAATATTTTGAAATCACTATCTATTTGTGGCAGTCGGTATTCTTAACCAACGTGGAATAATGGAGTGTTGGAATAGTGGAATGGGTTTAAAATATATGTAACCTTCGTATCTGGGACTAAGTTTTTGTTATCGATTTTGACATTTTCTTGTGCACTTCCTAATTGCTTGAGCGGGGCTAATTTTTCACTTTCCATGTCGTTCCCTGGGGTGTATCTTTAAGCAGTATGCCTTGATTGGAAAGTTCTTCCCTGATTTGGTCAGACTTATTCCAGTCCTTTTCTTCTCTGGCAATTCTTCTTTCTTCAATACGTTTAAGTATCTCTTCCTCACTTATGGTAACGCTCTTCATCCCCTCTTCCTGTTTTTGCCCAAAATAGTCATAAGGATCAACCATGAGCAGACCAAGAACATTCCCTGCTGTAGTAAAGGTCTTAACCACTTCTTCTGCTAGAGTTGAAGGGAGTTTGTTTTTGCCATCCTTTTTCACTTCTCCCAGCACCTTGTTGAGATTGCGTGTCACCCGATGAAGCACGCCTAAGGCCGAAGCAGTATTAAAATCATCGTCCATCTCTATTTCAAACATCTCCTGTAATGTACCAATCTGCCCGCGCACCTCTTCTTCAAAGCGAGAAGATGATTGGTCATTCCCACTCCTTAAATCTTTGAAATCCTTAAGTAGTGCATATAAACGATCCAAACTCGTCTGGGCTTCTTTAAGGCTCTGGTCGGAGAAATCTACCGGACTGCGATAATGATGAGAGAGTAGAAACAACCTCACTGCTTCTGGATGATAATTTTCCAGGATCTCTCTGATAGTAAAGATATTGCCCAGCGATTTGGACATCTTCTCCTGGTTAATGTTAACAAAGCCGTTATGTATCCAGTAATTAACAAAAGGTTTTCCTGTAGCACCCTCAGCCTGAGCAATTTCATTCTCATGGTGGGGGAAAATGAGGTCAGCCCCCCCTCCATGGATATCGAAGGTTTCTCCCAGAAAATGCTGACTCATTGCAGAACATTCGATGTGCCAGCCAGGTCTTCCCTTTCCCCAGGGACAATCCCAGGTAGGCTCACCCGGTTTGCTTGCTTTCCACAGGGCAAAGTCCAATGGATCCTTCTTGCGCTCGTCTACCTCTACCCTTGCCCCAGACTGTAACTGCTCAGTATCCTTCCCTGACAATTTCCCATAGGGTTTAAATTTACTAACCCCAAAATAAACATCTCCTTCTATCTCATATCCATAACCATTTTCTATTAATCGTTCTATCATTTTAATCATTCCTGGAATATGTTCCGTCGCTCTGGGCGTAAAAGTGGGCTCCTCCACATTTAGCGCTTTCATATCAAGGTCATATTCCTTTATATATCTCTCGGCTATAGTTCTGGCATCGACATTCTCTTTCTGTGCTTTATTGATAATTTTATCATCCACATCGGTATAATTTCTCACATAGGTTGCCTCAAAGCCCTTATATTTGAGATATCGAAAGATGACATCAAAAACCACTGCTGCCCGCGCATGTCCGATATGTGAAAAATCATAGACGGTAACACCACAAACATACATGCCTACCTTACCCTCTTTTAGTGGGTGAAACGGTTCTTTTTGACCGGTTAAGGTATTATAAATTTTAAGTGACATCAGCCCAAATCCTCTCCATGGTTCAATTGCAATATAAAGTTAATTTTTAAATATGAGATAAAAAAATACGTGGTTACGAGTTCCGCGTTGCGAGTTAACAAGATACGCAAATGAAAAATCAAAAACCCGTAACACGGAACTCGCAACCCGCAACACCTTGAGGATGTTAATGAAAATCAGCACACTAATTTTATTCTCTTTCCACCAAAGCTACTGCGTGTGCGGCAATCCCTTCTCCCTTGCCAACAAAACCCAACCCTTCGGTGGTCGTGGCCTTAATATTGATCTTTCCTTCATCAATCTCCAACGTTTGAGCTATGTTCCCGCGCATCTGAGAAATGTATCCTGAAAGCTTAGGCTGCTGGGCAACAATGGTCCCATCAATGTTACCTACTATAAAACCCTTCTCTATAATCATACCATTCACTCTTCTTAAGAGCTCTAAACTGGGGATATCTTTAAATTGCAGATCCTGATCAGGAAAGTGAATCCCTATATCACCCAGCGATAGGGAACCTAAGAGGGCATCACACACAGCATGTAAAAGCACATCTGCATCAGAGTGCCCATCAAGCCCTTTAAGAAAGGGTATTTTCACCCCTCCTAAAATCAATCGCCTTCCTTCAACCATTCTATGTATGTCATAACCATGACCAATTCTTATAGACATTTCTCGCTCTTCGTTTTACACGGTGTTAAATTAAAAAAACGATACTGGATTCTAGATGCTGGATACTGGATATACAATTTTCCATCCAGCATCAAATATCCAGCATCCAGTATCATTCCAATTGTCTTCAGCATATCTTACAGTAAAAAAACTTTGCAAAAACTCCTTAATTTCTCCTTTTCAAAATCGCCTCCCCCAAAACTAAATCTTCAGGAGTGGTGATTTTAATATTTTCATAAGAACCTGGTATAACTTTAACTTTTACACCTATTCTCTCAACCAATGAAGCATCATCGGTACCATAAAATCCATCCTTAAAGGCCTTCTCAAAAGCCATTTTTAAAATACCCCGCCTAAAAGTCTGCGGGGTTTGCACTATCCACACCTTGTCCCTATCCAGGGTTTCAAGCACCTCTTTCCGTTCAGAAATCATTTTAATAGTATCTTTAACTGGTACCGCTGTTATGGTAGCTCCACAGCTAAAAGTCTCATGAATCGATTTCTCTAAAACATCTTGAGAAACAAAAGGGCGGACTCCATCATGCACCATAACCAACTCAAAATCATTTTTTAAGGCTTTTAGCCCCTCCCACACCGAATCCTGCCGTTTTAGACCACCGACAATTATTTTGCTAACCTTTGTAAATTTAAAAGTTTCTACTATAGAAACTCTTGAAAGTTCAATATCGTTTTTTGCTACAATCAGTACCGTTTCGTCGATTAAGGCACAGCGTTCGAACTCAGAAAGGGTATGAGCTAAAATGGGCTTCCCGGCCAACATAAGATACGGCTTTCCCTCTTTAGCACCCATCCTGCTTCCTCTGCCTGCTGCAACTATTAGGGCGGAAACTTTCATCCAAACCTCTTATCACTCAGGGCATTATATTGTTTCCACACCCCCTTTAGCAAAGGGGGGCTCTAAAATATCTGCACATTTATCTTCCAGAGTTAGGTAGATAATCTATCGGTTTCCCACCTTTCAAAACGGTAAAGATCATCCTTCCAGCTGTTGTTTGGAGAACACTGGTAACGGCAACCTCAATATTCTTACCTACAAACTTTCTACCATTTTCCACAACTACCATGGTTCCATCATCAAGATAGGCAACACCCTGACCGGGTTCCTTCCCTTCTCGCTGAACAAAAACTTTCATAAGCTCGCCAGGTAGTACCACCGGCCTTATAGCAGTTGCCAATTCGTTCACATTCAGTACTTGAACTCCTTGCAGTTCAGCTACCTTATTGAGATTAAAGTCATTCGTGAAGATCTTGCCATTAATCTTTTGTGCCAATGCCACCAGCTTGGCATCAACCTCTTTTATTTTGGGGAAATCTTGATCAACAATCTTCACCTCCATATTTACCTGCTTCTGAATTTTATTTAAGATATCCAAGCCCCTTTTCCCCCTCGTCCGTCTCAGAGAATCAGAAGAATCAGCTATATAGACCAACTCCTGCAGTACAAATTGAGGGATAATTAAGGTTCCTTCAACAAACCCCGTCTCAAATATATCCGCTATTCTACCGTCAATAATAGCACTTGTATCTAAAATTTTGTTATTCCCATTACCTGCTGCTGCACCCTTTATGGCACCGGGCTTCCCAGGAACAAATTCTTCTCCTTTTTTTACTCCTATTCCAAAGCCCAAAAAACCAACTAAGCAGTTGATTAATAAATAAATAATAAGGTTAGCTAATGATTTTTCTGGATAGTACAACAGAAGAGCATAAGAAAACAGATTTGCAATTATTAACCCGATAGAGAGGCCCAAAACACCTCCTACCACTACCCTGAAGGAAGTATTTTTTGCTCTTTGTTCAACAATAAGAATCAAAATGGATACTAAAAACCCCATACACCCACCAATTAAAGCAAAATCTTGTGACTTTAATATCTCCCAGGAGACAATAACTCCCCCCAAAGAACAAAAAAAGACCAGTAAACATCTAAGAATTATCATCATGGCTCTCTCTCACCTCCTTTCACAAAATAGGAATTTTAAAGAGTGCTTCACTTGAAGAACACTCCTTTTGCAATTCATAAATTTAGGGATTAAGGAATTGAGGGATTCATGAACTTACTAAATTCGCAATTCCTCAATTCTTGACGTATTCGCAAAAAGTCCAATTTGCTCCTTATTTGTCATTCCTGCCCCGTATCAAGTACGGGATAAACTCCAGCAGGAATCCAGTAATTTCAGGTTGT
>RCNB010002717.1_pt1 | contig 10745 bp, 8 predicted proteins | sample 2041321 | NCBI WGS metagenome assembly RCNB01 (sample SAMN09708232, study PRJNA481090) | Marine sediment metagenome, whole genome shotgun sequencing project.
TATTTCTGCGCTTAAATCTGATATTATAAACCCTCGGCTGATGGCGAACATAAAAAGCCAACTCTGCCGTTGATGCCGTAACTCCATCAAATTTAAAGGCCGAAAGCGGAGTTGCCCCAGCAATAGCGTCAAATTGTGGCTGCATAAACGGCCAAGTAAAGACCGACCCAGAAATTGTAGAAAAACGATCGGCTAGAAAAGCGGGATGCCAGGTGGTAATTGCAACAGGAAAGGCCGCTTGTAAAACAGCCCGAGCCACCAATGCCGGGTTAAACACATTGTACCCCAGTCCGCCAAAAATATATTTGCCAAGCGCAATCCCAATAACCCCGCCAACGAAAGCCATCCATAATGGAAAACTAGGGGGCAATGTAAGCCCCAACAATAAACCTGTAATTACGGCTGAGTAATCACTTACCGTGGTTTCTTTTTTGGAAAGTTTACATAAAAAATGCTCGGTCAATACACTGGCAAGTGTGGCTGTAACAATAACTAATAATGCATTTAAGCCAAATGAATAAACAGAGAAAAATACGACAGGCAGCAACGCCCAAACCACATTTTTCATAATGTCATCGGTACTTCGCCTTTTATAGATGTGTGGCGACGAGCTGATATCCAGTGTCTTTTTAAGCATTGACTTCCTCTTTTTTTTCGACTTCCCGCTTTCGAACAATTCGTTTTGACAAGCGGAAATACTGAACTAATGGAATATGTGACGGGCATACATAAGTGCATGATCCGCATTCAAAACAGTCCATTAAATTATTATCCGAAGCCATTTCATCGTAGGCTTCAAATTTTGCCAGGATACCCAGTTTTGATGGATTTAACATAATAGGACAGGCATCTAAACAGGCACCGCATTTAATACACGGATATATTTTGGAGGATCGATTCACATCTTTTTCTGTAAACACCAAGATGCCCGAGGTTCCTTTTACAATAGATATATCGAGGTTTGAAACCGCCACGCCCATCATTGGCCCACCCATATACAGTTCACTAATTTCTTCGTCAACACCCACTTGTTCCAGAACATACCGCAATGGGGTACCTACCGGAATAAGGTAATTTCCTTTCTTTTTAACTCCCGGGCCTGTAATGGTGATTACACGTTCCTGAATGCCACGACCATGAGGCAATAATCGCCCAATCTCTGCCGTTGTGGCCACATTCACCACAACTACACCCACTTCTATGGGAAATCCTTTTGAAGGGACTTCTTTATTGAGGATGGAAGTAATCAACATTTTCTCCGCTCCTTGGGGGTATTTTACTGGAAGTACTTTTACGGTAACGGACATTTCCTTAGGAATATGATTGGTTAGGTGATCGGCTGCATCTTGCTTATTGGCTTCAATACCGATGATGGTATTTTTAGCCCCGGTAGCCTTCATTAAATATTTGATTCCAGTAAAAATATCGGCTTCCTGTTCCAACATCACACGGTGATCCGTTGTTAAATACGGCTCACATTCTACACCATTGATAATTAAGGTTTCACATGTTTTTCCGTCGGGTACTTTCAACTTTACATGGGTTGGAAAAGCCGCTCCTCCTAGCCCAACAATTCCGGCATCTTGAATTCCCTGCAAAATTTCTTCGGATGTGGCCGTATCGGGATCAATCGATTTTCCTTCAAGCACTTCTTGCGTTGAGGAGGGAAATGCTTCGAGAAAAATACCGGGTGACATTTTTCCGGAAATGGTCGGCACATTTGCGATTTTTCGAACTATACCGGAAACCGGAGCGTGCATTGGTACGGAAACGTAACCCCCAGCTTTGGCCAATAATTCCCCGCGATGTACTTCTTGCCCTTCCCGAACAATAATTTGTGATGGTGCACCAATGTGTTGGGCCATAGGTAAAATAATGACCGGAGAAAACGGAAATTGCTTTATAGGAAGACCATTAGTCTCGTCTTTGCTTTCCGGAGGATGAATACCGTGTTTAAACGTATTCTTATGAAAATTGAAAAGTGCCATTATTCCTTTTGTTCATTAATTATACTTTTCACCTCGGCCTATCCATTTTTCAATGTCCTTCGCAGTTCGTTCAACCGGTAATCCTGGATGAATTACTTGCGCCGTACATTTTTCCGCTGCTTTGACCAAGTCTTCATAAGGTCCAGCTTTTGGATTTTTTATGTATGCCTTGTTATTTTCGTTGTAAGCAAAAACATTCGGATTGAGTTTAATACACTCATCACATGAGGTACATTCATCTGTTTCTAACCACGGGGCTAAATAGCTCCCATTTGATTGTTTTTCTTCAACTAATACATCGGTTGTGATGGGCTTGCCCATGGCCATTTGTACCATGCTATTTCCATCGCCTCCGGCAAGTTTCATAAGACCCTGAGCAATATTTCCTACAACTTCACTTCTTATTTTTTCTTCTAGGTTTTCTTCCTGTGGTTTTTCTGTTTCTATTCCTGCAAGGTCACGCAACATCAACCAGAAGTCACGTCGTTCTTCACAAGACTCAACGATGGGTTTCGCGACCAAGACTCGATTGAGTTTTTGACTTCTATCTACCGCCCAGATATAAGGGAATTTACCTTCACGCTCAACTTCCTCCAGTTCTAAAAAGTCTGCCAACGGTACCATATTCTCATTCCAGGCACTACGAGGAACTTTTCTAAAATGTTTTCTAAATCGAGCTTCCGTCAAGGCAAAGTCGGCAAAAGTCATTGATAATTGCATGGTTCGTTCTTGCCCATATTCCTGATATTTTAAGCCGTATGTAGGCCATATCTGATCCATGGCCGGATTGCCAGATAAATCAAGGGCCTCTCGGGTTTTTATTCCATGATCCGGATTGTATTTAAATATGGGATATGCCCTTGATTCTACCGCGAGCTTCGCCTGATGTGCACCCATATCGTCTGCTACACCATGTTCGGGTTGGCACGTCGTATAGAGATTAAACAACGCTGGTCGCTTGGTCATCAAACCATCGATAAAACCTTCGATCATTTGACTTGTATTGGCCAGGGTCCCCTGCATTACGTAAGTATTTCTGTGTGCCATAGCAATGAGACCTATCTCTTTTCTAGGTTCACTCTTTCCCTTCCATACTTTACCATATTGTGCCATATCTGAAACCTGACCAATGAATCCGGAAGTACAAGCCTGGCCTCCTGTATTGGAATATACCTGCGTATCTACAACAATTACTTTAATCGGTTTTCCTGAAGCCATCATCCGTGAGAGGTTTTGGAAACCAATATCATACATGGCACCATCACCACCAAGGGTTACTACCGGTGGGCAAAGCAACCATTCCTTATCGGTAAATTGCTGCCAAGTGAAGTACGTGAAAAAGTCGTCATGTTCGGTTGCATCGTATTTTCCCTCGAGTTCCAATTCTGCCTTGCGTATGGCTTTAAAACCATCGGCCATTTTGGCCATGTGCCCTTCAAAAATTCCCATTGCCATAGAGGTTGAATCTTGGAACAAGTGGTTGGCCCATGGGAATGGATACGGATTGAATGGCCAAGAGCTCCCCCATACCGAAGTACATCCGGTAGAGTTGAGCATACCCATATTAGAACGACCTTTGCCTGTAGTGCCATTGGTATATTTCCATTTCAATTTCTTCAATTGAGCCAGTAGTTGTGTTACATTGCGCAACCACTCTTGGTCAATCGGTTCACTTTCATGTTCAGATTCCAACCTACGGGTAATTTCAGCCATGGTCAGATCTGAATTTTGCATTTCCGTGACAATCTTCGACATGGTATCCGAATCGGTCAAATCTAAACGATTCATCAGCTTTCCCTGGACGTGTTTTTCCAGTTTATCGGCCAGCTCATCAATATGTGCCATGTGTTTTTCAATACGTGGCTGCATAAGTGATTCAACGGTGGCAGTAAACAAATGAACTACTGATTTCTCAGAGCAGCCCAAACAAGCCCCATCGCCGCTTGCAAAGTTGAGATACGCATCTTTATTTAATAGAATAGTCTCTAGCGGCCCGATTTTCTCTTCGAGATCATCGATACGATTGAATTTTTGTGGTGTAGTTGGTAAGTCCATCCACAAATCCCATTCTTTATTAAGTTTTACAATGGAACCTTCTGTTTGCGGTATCTTGATCAAGGCATTGTCATTGCAGACTTCAACACAGGCCATGCATCCCTTACACGTATTCGGATTAATGGTGATACTGAACAAACCACCACTATTTTCTTGTTTTTTCTCATGTACATCAAAATAGGGTCTGGTCAGTGCGAAGTTAAATTCACCCAATTCCTCTTTAAACCAATCAAATTCTTGGGCCAGTGCTTTACCATCGGCAGAATCGTCAATGGTCATATCAATGGCATGGTGAATAAAATTATTAACCGTTGCTCCATTTTTTGAGGAAGAAAATAGCTTTCGGATATGGCCTTCCATTTTGCGGACGGCTTTAGGTAAGTGCTCTAATTTTCCGTGACTATTTTTCACGCGTTTCACAATAGTATCGAAAACATCGGATACCTCACTTACAAGGCCGGGTATGGCCGTATCCGGACAAATGGTATAGCAGTCTCCACAAGCCGTACAGTTGTTTGGAATCCATTCGGGGTGTTCAAAGCGGATGCCCGTCATATCACGGAATACCGATGAAACAGCCGGCATTACACTAAGGCCTATAAATGGATCGGTAATGTTATCATTTCCCATGCCCCGCAAATAGAAATTACCTGTTTGTTCCCAAAAGCGATGAATATCACTTAACTGTGATTCACTCTGTGGGATTTCTTTCATCATTTTTGGCATTGGGGGTGCTTGGCCATTACTACTGGCTTTGTCCTTGTGTCCCGCGCCCAATTCTTTTTTTGTAATTTCATATACTTCATCAAAGCCACGTTTTACCACACGCATATTATCATCGACAACACGTTGCCCCTTAGACCCAAATTTATGCTGCAATTGGTCTTCAATTGCTTTCAACAATTGTTCATCCGAAAATTCGGATTTTTCCATGAGTGGAGAAGCTGAGAAAAAAGCACCTTGAAAGGCAATTCCCTGCATACGCAGTTGCAATTCGGGATCGGTGGCTTCTTCACGTGCAATTTTAAATCCATCGATATAAAACACATGAATTTCTTTATCAATGATAATCTTTTGGTAATGTTCAGGAATATCTGCCCACACCTCATCTGCTGTTTTCCGCTCGCTCTGAATGATGAAACTACCTCCTTTTTTGAGTCCTGCTAGTGCGTTGGTATGTTTAAAAACATTAGGATCAGGGGATAAAACAACATCAACAAAGAAATACTCGCAATTTATTCGAATAGGTTCTGAAGAAGCTGCGAGATAATACGTAGTCGGCTGTCCTTTTTTCTCCGAGCCATACTTTGGATTCGCCTTAATGTTATAGCCCAATAACTCATACAAGGTCATCGCCATGTTCTTACCTGTGGTAATGGCACCCCAGCCACCTATGGAGTGGAAACGTACAGTTATGGCATCTTTTGGCATGAGATTTGGATTCTCTGAACCTCGAACGGCCAAATCCTTAACATGCGGATAGGATTCCACAATGGTTTCTTGGTATGCCTTTTGTTTTGGAGAGTGCGGAATTTCGCGAATAAAATCAATAGACAGATAAAACTTCTTTTTATGCTTTCCATCGGGAAGCATATTTTCTATTGCTCCAATAATTCCTTCTGGCTGCAAGTCTCGGCTTCCCATACCAAATGATCCTGAATAAATTGCAGGCATTTCGGATATAGAATAAGAGGTTAATTCAGGATAAGGATGCTGTTTTTTATCCATGCCATTTTCGATGCACTTGTTCAAAACAGAACGTACTTCACGAGTGATCGGAGAATCAACGGCCAATGGTTGATCTAGTCGTTCTAATATTGTTACGGCTTTTTTACCTTTCAATATTTCGGCAAGCATATCAGCAGGAAATGGCCGAAACATAACAAGGTCGACAACTCCTACCTTTAACCCACGTGTTTCTCTGAGATAGTCCGCAACAACTTCTGCGCTGGTCACCAAACTACCTTGACCTAAAATAAGATAATCGGCATCTTCTGCCTTATAGGTCATCACTCGCTTATAGTGTCTGCCCGTGAGTTGTTGATATTCTTCATAGGCACGATCTGCTAATTCGTGAATATGGTCAAAGAAAAATGGGCGTTGGGCAGCAACACTCTGCATATAAGAATCCTGATTCTGTACTATACCTGCCATCATAGGGTTGTCTACATCCCATAGTTCGGGAATGCGGCGACGTGTTTCCCCATAAATAATTTGCTGGGCGGGTGTCGGCGTTTTGATGATATCATCAGGTCGGCCCAGATACTCTTTGATCAATTCACGCTCTGGTAAAAGAAACGATTCGATTAAATGCGTGGTTAAAAACCCATCTTGGGCAATAATACCCGGAGTGAGCGCCAATTCCGCAATACGGTGTGAGATAATATTGAGGTCGGCGACATGTTGTGCATTTTTGGCAAACATTTGGAAAAAACCTGTATCATCAACGGCATGATAATCATCGTGCCCTGCATGTACGTTTAGGGTAGCTTTAGTCATCGCGCGCGCGCCGATATTTAATACATACGTAAGGCGTTTACCGACTGCCGCATAAAGTGATTCGTGCATATAAGCAATACCCTGACCGGATGAAAAGTTTGATGCCCGCAAACCAGTCATCGACAAGCCTGCAGTTACCGCTGCAGCCGCGTGTTCGCCTTCTGGCTCGATGAATATCAAAGGTCTGTCAGAAATATTCAGATGTCCCTTGGCGGCGGCATCGGCCCAATACTCTCCCATCTGGGTTGATGGAGTGATGGGATACGCTCCAGCAGCATCGGTAGATTCACGTTCACACATGATTGCTGCCGAATTTCCATCCATGGCTACTGGCTTACCGGGGTATTTGTATGATTGTTTGTCCTTAGTTCCTGTTACATTCTTGGGTAGGCCTATTTTTTCTAATATTGACTTGCTCATAATGATGCGCTATTTGATAGATTTGCTTTTAGTTACCATAGTCTTATTTACCAACCAATTGTTTCGCATGCTCGGCTAGATCAATACAGTTTTCCATCTCATCGAATTCCGCGCTATACTCATCATCCTTAGTGAACGTTATGGCACTCAAATCAAAGTTGTTGAATTTGCCTTCGATAGCACGGCATTTTTCAAGTAAGGTCTCCACAGAAACCTCTTCATCGAACTCAATACCGTGTTTCAATAGAAACCCCTGTAAATAATGGGATACGGAATAACGGGCACTTCTGCATACCATAAAAGGTACGACGTCTTCAGCGGGTCGATTCAATTCGCTTTTTGCTACTTCAAGGTGTTGATTGGCTTGCTCGAGCTTGGTCTTGATTTTGTTCGTGTCCATACTAGATATTTTTAATTTATAGGAGGTAATTGAAGAATTTATTAAGGAATAATTTTTAAAATTACCGAAAGCAATATGTGCATTCTATGATTTATATCATGAGCAACACAATTAAGCATAAACAGCACAAATTGAAATGTCTGACCATTCTTGTTAGAAAAGATTAATCAGCATTAGAAATCATTTTCAATGGTAACTAAGTCTAAATAAAGGATATCAAATATGAGATATATCCCAAAAGATGGGTTTCCATATTATCACGACCTTGTGAAAAATTTGGATTGCGAGCCCCTTTTTTCCTCCATGTCGACGTTTGCATTTCTAGGTTCGATCGATGAGGAAAAAGCTGCTTACCGTTATGCACCCGATAAATGGAGCATCAAACAAATTGTTGGACACATCACTGACCACGAAAGAATAATGATATTCCGTGCATTCTAACTGAGTAGGTATGAACCTATAGAACTATGGGGTTACGATCAAAATTCTTTGGTCGAAAATAGCCGTTTTGAAGAGATGCCCCTTCAACAATTGATTGCCGACTTTCAAAATGTAAGAAAAGCAAGCATCAGCTTTGTGCACGTATTATCCAAGAACCAATTGAAAATAAATGGAATGGCTAAACAATATCAAATAACCTTAGAGGAATTTTTAAGGTCTAATATAGGTTGATAAAATATTCGGCAACGTCCTAAAAACGGGAAGGCTAAGTATTAAAGCACAAGTTGTTTTGGATTGCGCTTTTTTTATAATTTTATGCTTCAAGAACAATAGTCAGTTTCGAAGGTAACTTTATCAAAATTGGTCTTAAACAAATACTAGCCTTTAGTGAAAGTTCAAATAAAGGATTAAATTAACATACGAGCTCAAGCGTTGTAACCAACATTGTCCAACCAAAACGAAGAAAATGAATTTAAAGGAAAAAACAACAGAAAAACTTGAAGGAGAATTAAGAGAACTGAAAGTGATAACTGGAGCGCCGATAGGTGTTTTGGGAGTACTCTTTATCGTCTGTTTTTACGGGTTGTTTTTTACAAAAGACAAAAGCGGAACTTTTAGTGCGTTGATTGTATTACCCATAGCTTTAAGCGCAATTATTCCCTTGAATTATGGTAATATGAAAAAAATTAAAACCGAACTGGAATCTAGAAAATAAACAAAAAGAGATTCAAAACTACGGATTGAATTTCGAAGTGGAATAAAAAACGTAAAACAGCAAAAACCGCTCTGAATGGTCCTAGTCCAGTTCTTTAAAGTTTAAATAAAGGATTATTAACTTACACACATAAGCAGGATATTATCAATGACGCTATCTTATTGTTAGTCGTAACTTGAAAACCAGCAATCAAAAGAGAATCAAATTGAAGAAAACATACCTTACCATCGGAATGCTTTTTACCATTTTAACAACATTCTCGGCTTGTAACAGTCAAGGTAATACAGATAATAAACAAACACCACTCAAACAAGAATCTAATAGTGATAAAAAAACGGAACTTGATTCAGAAGCAGCTGTAATTTACCAAGACAAGAAGGATAACCTATGGTTCTTGAGTAAGGAAAAAGGAGTTTACAGATATGATGGAGAAAGCCTTATTCTTTTCACTTCAAATGATGGTCTAGGTAGTACTAGAATAATAAGTGTTCAGGAGGACAATTTGGGGAATCTTTATTTCGATACTCCGGAAGGTGTTTTCAAATATAATGGAGAAAAATTTACCACTTTGTCTAGTGTAGAAGCTAAGGAATCGGAAAATGGATGGAAATCAGAACCAGGAGATTTGTGGTTTAGAATCGGATGGGATAACAAAGGACCCTATCGTTTTGATGGGGAAAACCTATATCAATTAAAATTTCCAAAAAACAAAATGGAAGATGAATTCTATAGAAAATATCCCAACACATCTATTAATCCCTACGGAATTTATTCAATTTATAAAGACAGTAAAGGCAATATTTGGTTTGGCACCTCTTACTTGGGTATTTATTTATTTCATGGAAAAGAAACTAGCTGGATGTATGAAAACCAATTGACAGAATCACCAGAAGGGGGCGATTTTGGTATTCGCTCAATAGCGGAAGATCAAGATGGAAACTATTGGATATGCAATGCGAATTATAAATACACACTGTTGCCGAGTGACATAGAAGGTGATACACTCAAATTAATAAACTATAAACGGCAAGTTGGAATAGAAAATATAATGAAGGAGGATTTATATTTCTATTCAATTGAAACTTATAGCAATGGAGATTTATTAATGTTTGCTAAAGAATCTGGATTATGGCTAAATAATGGAAAAGAGCTGACACAGTTCTTCATCAAAGATGGTGAGCAAAACATTTCTCCTACATCGATGTACAAAGACAATCAAGGAACACTTTGGTTGGGCACCGACAAATATGGGATATATAAACACAACGGAAATACATTTAAAAAATTTAAAATAAAATAGCAGCCGCTAATAATGAACTGAGCTAAAATTAGCAGTAAGAGTGCTTCATTTTGTTTTAGCTAGTTTCTACTATTGTAACGTGAAAGTTCAAATAAAGGATCATTGAACCTGTCTAAAAATGTATTTTAAAATGTCCAAATAAGCTATATTTGGACATTTTTTATTATATTAGGGTAAAATTGGAAAGACATGAATATTAGTTTTACTAAAAAACAAGAGGAGTATATAAGCAAGCAGGTCTCGTCGGGCGAGTATCAGAATAATAGTGAAGTAATCAGAGATGCTTTACGGTTACACGGTATTTATAGAGAAAAGGTTATAAAGGATCTACGAAGAGAAATTGAAATGGGATGGGAAGGACCTGAAAGCAAGTTATCTATGAGTCAGATAATAGCATCCAAGAAAAGCTTATGACCTATGCTTGTGTCCTTTCCGAGGAAGCTGCAGCTGACATCGATGATATCTTTGAGTTTGGTGAATACAAATTTGGGAATGCCCAAGCTATCAATTATTTGATTGGCTTAGAAGAACATTTTGAAAAATTAAAAGATAATCCAGATATCGGTCGGGAGAGGAATGATATCAAAAAAGGCCTATATAGCCTTCCTTACGTTTCGCATATCATATTTTACCGCAAACTTAAGGATAGACTTCGTATAGTAAGAGTTTTATATGGCGGTCGTGATTTAATTAGGTTCTTAGAGTAAAGTTTAAATAAAGGATAAAAAAGTATGAGTTTAGTTCTGTATTTAGGTTGGGAGTGTAATTTAAACTCTGTCCTCTTATAATAATTGTTGGGCGGTCGTGGCCCAGTCCCCGCTACTAGATGAGCCTCCGAACTTTCGGGGGTTTTTTTTAATGAGCACATATATATAGCCTAGCTCATTTTTAAAAAAGGGTTTTTTTTTAAACCAATTATACCCTCTT
>RCNB010010382.1_pt1 | contig 10745 bp, 7 predicted proteins | sample 2041321 | NCBI WGS metagenome assembly RCNB01 (sample SAMN09708232, study PRJNA481090) | Marine sediment metagenome, whole genome shotgun sequencing project.
ACAACTCACCAACACCGCGCAAAGCAGCAGTAGCGCCGTCGTTGAATTGCCTAGCGCATCACTCAAATAGGCAGTGCAGTGTTTAAGATTTTCGACCACCATAGTTGCGAATTACGTCTTTACTGATCGAGTAGACTAGTCACATCAGGATTCCCTAAAAACTCGGCTGGTGCAAGTACGTTAAGTCATATCGCGCTGGAATTGTCTCAAAAGATGAGCGGCTGGTACCGGCCAGAAGCATCCTCTAGGACCAAACTCAAGCGTCCGATTTATTCACGCCCGGCTATTCGGGCAACGAGAGGCGTTACTGAGATGCCTTCAGCAATAATTTCAAATTTATTGAATCAGGTTCGCCAATTACTATTCGCGAGAAGTCCGCGTGCTCTTGGTTGAATAGTAGATTCGATTCGAAGGGAGAGACGACCGAAGGTAGCCTCAGCGCTACGCTCTCGCCGCGGTCGTACCAGCCATCCCCAATTTCACGAGTTCTCGAGTAATCGTTGTCCTCCCAGATAGAGTTGTCAGGTACGTGAGCCTGCTCTATCGCAATACCTGCCGGAACCTCGACTTTGATGTACAGGAGATCAGTGAGCGATGTATCGCCGTTCCACTGAAGGTACTCGAGCACGCCAAGAGAATAGGTTTCTGACGCATTAATTGCGAATCGACCCGGACTAATCCAGCGACCACCCCAGCGATGCGTGCCCTCCCCATTAAAGCCCGGATACTTGGCGGTGGTGATTCTGAACGCGTGAATAATAGTTGGGTCCTGATGGGATGCGAAATACTGGTTTTAGTTTCGAAGGTCGACCGGCTGCTTTAGTTTAGTATCAGCCTCTCAGCAGTTTATCACCTGGGCGGCTGGTATCGACCAGAAGTAGCCGCTGGTGGTGATTATGAATCACAGCTACTACTGCTTGACGGCCTCTCGAAGTGGATCGAGAACTGCGTATTCCGTTAGGTTGTCGTAGTTCGAAAGAACCAACCCAAAAATCGGCAAAAAACCGGGCCGATCTCGAATGACCGAACGGACGTCGTTTTGGGCGATCTTGTAGTAGGCGTCGGAAGCAATGCCGTTTTCATGAGCTTCCTCTAACGCTGTCCACATGTTGATGAGCATCCGAGCATACGCCATCGACCGTTGAAGCTCGATGTCGTTCGCAGGTACGTAATCTCTATCCTTGAGCTTGTCTCGAAGCTCCAGCATCTCGGGATGAGTAATATAAAATTTATTGATCTCCATCCAATTTCGGGACAATTCGTATGAAGTTGTTCCTCGTGCAATTCGATTGGATTGGTTTATTTGATACGCCACAAATATCAGCGAAATGACGATCGCGGAAAGACCGATTATTTCAAACAACTTGCTTTGGGTCAGTAACAGCCTCTCAGTAATTTAGCAGCCCAGGGGCTGCTTTCAGCCAGGAGCAGACGGTCAGTTTGGGCATTCCTAGCTGACGTTGTGCGCTCGAATTGAAGAACATAACAACGCCGACGCAACTAATCCCATTACGACATATAGAACCGTCAGAAGAAGCGGGGGTTACCTTGTGTATTCATTTGAACCGTGTAGGTAGCGTAACAGAGCAATACTGAGTAACCAGTCGAAACGAACGGCAGCAACATCGTGTACGGCTGTGCTGACTTACGAAAGGATGCGATGACCATAAGAATGGTAGCAGACCCTGCTACAAAAGCGCCGCCGCCAAGAGCCTTCAGAAGGCCAAGTATCAATCCTTGGAAGTTGGTATCTAACTCTGACCAGTCGGCTTGAACTGCCTCAGAGTGGTAAGGCATAAACTCATCGATTGAGAGATAAAGTACGCCGATAGATAGCAAGTTCAGGCCAAGAAGCAAAAAGATGACAAGCGATGATTTAAGCAATTGTCGCTCCGCTAAGGCATATAGAAAGAAATTCTAATCTGACTAGACTATCGTGCGAGCCAAGTCCGTTGAAGCAGCATGCAATGGTTAAATGTGCGACCGGTGAACGGCCGCTTTGGGTCAGTAGCAGCCTCTCGGTAGTTTATCACCTGGGCGGCTGCTTTCGGCCAGAAGTGGACCAAATAGACCACCAACGCAACGCAAGCTGTTGGTATTTTTCCGCTCAAGCATTACTCTTGGAAGTCGCAGCGGCCACGTCGAAGCCAGACCTTGTCCCTTTTCAACGAACTGAAGCGTCGGAATGTTTTTCGCATAGGTGCGGCCTATGTGGTGGGTGCGTGGCTGCTGATTCAGGTCACCGAGACCATTTTTCCATTGTTCGGCTTCGGTGACACACCCGCCCGACTGGTCGTCATCGTTCTAGCCATCGGTTTCATACCGAGCCTGATTTTTTCCTGGATATTTGAATTTACCCCGGAAGGATTGAAGAAAGATGCGGATGTTCACTTCGAACAGTCGATAAGCCGAACCACCGGCAGGAAACTGGACCGCATCATCCTGCTTGTACTGGTGCTGGCCCTGACTTACTTCGCTTTCGACAAGTTTGTGCTCGACCCTGTCGAAGATGAGCAAATTGCCCAATCAGCGCGACAAGAGGGCCTTACTGCCGCGCTAACCGAATCAGACCGCGACCGATCCATCGCTGTACTGCCATTCGACAACCGCAGCAACCGCGAGGACGACCAGTTCTTCACCGATGGCATCCATGATGATCTGCTGACCACCATCGCCAAGATTGGCTCGATGAAAGTGATCTCACGCACATCGGTAATGGAATATAAGGACACCATCAAAAAGCTTCCTCAGATTGCCAAGGAGCTGGGTGTTGCGAATATCCTGGAAGGTGGTATCCAGCGTTTCGGTAGCACGGTACGTATCAATGTGCAGTTGATCGATGCTGTAACCGACGAATTCTTGTGGGCAGAAATTTATGATCGTGAGTTGACTGCGGAAAACCTGTTCGCGGTACAAAGTGAAATAACGAAAAAAATCGCCGATGCCCTGCAGGCCGAGCTTTCCACCGATGAGCAACTAGGCATCGACGCAAGACCAACCGATAATCTGCAGGCCTATGAAGCCTATATGCGGGGCCGGCAATTGATGGCCACCCGAAACGCCGCCAAAATGGAACTGGCCACTGAGGAGTTTAACAAAGCCACCGAGATCGACCCTATGTTTGCTCTGGCATGGGTGGGTGTGGCGGATAGCCTGTCGTTATCAATAAGCTTGGGGAACGTTCGTGCCGAAGACGCGCTCGCCATCATTGAAGATGCCGTGAAAAATGCGTTGACTATCGATAAAAACCTGGGCGAAGCCTATGCCTCACAAGCCGTAATACACGCACGCAACGGGCGGAATGATGAAGCAGAAACAGCTTTCAAAAAGGCCATCGAATTAAGCCCGAACTATGCCACCGCCTATCAATGGTACTCAGAACTTATCGGAACTGATCCACTGCGGGTACAGGAAAGCATCGACCTGATGCAGGAGGCTGCCAAACTGGATCCTAGATCAGAAACTATCGGCCATGGACTGGGTAAGGTTTACGAGAAGAAGGGACTTTACAGGCTGGCAGAAAACCAATATATAAAAACCATTGAACTCTACCCGGATTTCGAATCGGCGTATTTTGGTTTGGCAGTTTTATACATGAGAAACACGGGGCAATTTGACAAGGCGCTAGCCTCGCTCAACAAAGCAATTGCGCTCCACCCTGAATTCCTCGTCTACTATATGCAAAAGGGCGGCATCTATTCGCAGCTAGGCGATCTGGAAGCGGCTCAAGAAAATCGCGACGAAATGGCTGGCTCTGGAGCAAGTGAATGGATATTGGGCTTTCATGACGTACACATTAGTTTTATCAAAGAAGACCCGACTGGCACCCGGGAAACCATCAACTGGCTGATGGCACAAATACAGGGTGGGTATAGCTTTCGCTTGAGACTGAGTTCAATTGCGCTTGCTCAGGGTGACATTCAACTCTCACGCGAAATATACCTGTCGACCGAACCACGCTGGCTCGAACCCGATCAATGGCCGGCGCTGATGGGGAGCGATTTCTGGGGGAATCAAACCGGTTGTATCGTTGCCTGGTTGTTCATGAACACCGGGGATCAGGAGCTTGGTACAGCATTGTTACAGCAAACTACAGCCTACATCGAAGACACTCTGCCTTTGATGACCGAGCACCCTGACCAACCCTTTCCGGAAACATGCTTCCTGACTGCCGGCGATACTGAGAAAGCCCTGCTAAGCATCGAAACCCAGCTGTCTCATAACCATTTGATTGATTGGTACATTGTCCACAAAATGCCAATGTACGACTCGATCCGCGACGGGCCCAGATACCAGGCGGCATGGGCGGAGCGTGAACGGCGAATTAGTATTCAACGTGAAAACATCGAAAAAATGGCAGCGGAAACACAACCCTGAACTTCCTGCCGGGCCGCTGGAGACGCCCGAAATAGAAAAGCTAATCGACGGGTGGCGTTTGACCTTTAAATATTGGTCTTATCGCGACCGGCTGCTTTGGGTCAACAGCAGCGTCTCAGCAGTTTAACACCCGAGCGGCTGGTATCGGCCAGCAGCGGACATGAGCGAGCTCTTATCCTATAAACCACATCCGATGATGTTCAGCTTTAGAATTCCCTTAAACTCGGTACCGCCATGGGTCATTCCCGTAACGGTCAAGTCTTGTTCGCCGCAAGCCAGCGACAAGTCCTTGAGCTTGTAGCGCAGAATCAGGTCCGGCACGCCGTCGTGGTTGCGATCGGCTGATCCGATACCTCGCGGGGCGCCCGCAGTATTCCCGAGAACCACAGAGCTAACACTCACTGTCAATGGGTCGAATCCCTCCCGCGACATGATAGCGATCCACATCCCTCTGGCACTCGCCAGATCAATGGTGTTTCTGGCGATCCAGTAAGGATTCGACCTAACCAGTACGTTGAAACGTTCGGGCACCGGCGGACCTGCGTCGTTTCGAAAAGAGAAAACCTGTAAGAGACTTTTGTAGGCTCCCCGACGGATGGCCAATTCTGGGGAGCCATCACCATCAAGATCGCCGAGATCGAGTAAAGTGCCGAAGCCGTCCGGCCCGAAGACCAATAGCAAGGAGCCGTCCAGGCCGGAATAGAAGTACCAGGCTTTAGTTCGTTGGCTAATAGCGTACTCCGGGAAACCATCACCATTTAGATCAGGAAGCGCCGCTAACGATCTGCCAAAAGAGCCGTTTCTGATCGGTTCCGGAGGGCTGATGGTTCGGAACAGGGAACCGTCTGCACCCGAGAAAATGAATGCTCGACCTATTCCATCAGAATCTGCGGCAATGAAGTCATCGATCGAATCTCCCGTAATATCTTTCAATCGCTGCATTCCACGTCCGATTTCGATACGACCGCCAATAGGGAAGAAATTAGTGATGAAAATGTCCGGAGACTTTACGTCGTAAAGAAGTTCGCCTGTTGCTGTTGCGCCCGAAAATACGACGATTGCGCCTCTAAAGCGGCCCTCAATCAAGTGGTTACGTGCACTTACCGCTATGTCCGAAACGCCGTCGCCATCGACATCGCCCAAGTCTGCAATGTCGCCCCCGAATTCCTGTAACGTGCCGTCTACATTGTGAAACGGGCTGTCGAGTATGCGAACGACCTCCGCCGTGGCACCGGATATGAGGAATACTCTGCTTTCCTCAGTCTGACTTAATGCCAAACCTACGGAGGCAACGGCTAAATCCAAAACCGAGTCTCCATTTATATCCCCGGTCACGACAGCGACCATTCGGGAAGGACTGCTGATTTGATGCAGCAGTGCTCGGTCTTTTCCTGAATATATCGACAAAAGACCGCCTGGCGTAAAGCCAAGATCATTCGGGACGCTTGACGTTACGCCGAAGTCATCGACGCCGTCCGCATTTACATCCCCAATATCCAAGATTCTGCTGCCGAAGCCGCAAGAATCCTCGCTGAATACAGGAAAGGTATCAATCAGGCTGCCATCACTGCCCGCATGCAGGGTGAGATGATGGCAGAACACAAGATCAGGATTATTCGAACGTGCGGCCGAAAGTACGGCGATATCCCGAAATCCGTCGCCGTCAACATCACCAACTCCCGAGAAAGTTCTGCCAAATCGCTCGAAGTTGTCAGGCACATTGTCCGGAACTGAAGGGAGACCAATATCGTCCAGCCGAAGAAAATCGATGTTGGGCCCATTGCGTCCGGTGGTGGTTGCACGAATCTTGTGTGTGCCTTTGTCAAGCTGCGTGGTAAACGTCAACTCGTCCCATACTGACCAATCCTTCCATGCACCGACCCTGGTAAACGTTAACTTGGGGTTTACTACTTCACCGTCCACCGAGATCGCCAGCGCGCGGTCGCCCCGTCCTAGCGCATACTCGAATTCAAGGTTGAAGGTGCTGGTACGTGGTACATGAACAGTCCATTCGATATACCCCTCGCCATAGAAATCTATATATCTTCTGAATGACTCGCCTGAAAAGTCACTTACCTTTTCATAGCCTTCGCCATCTGTGGCTAGCTCAGCTTCATAATGTTGGTCCTGCCGTAATGTCAGGTAATGCTCCGGAACCACATTGCCGGATCCAGCATCGGGCAACACGATGAACGACAATGCAGTTATTTCAGCATCCGTATTCTCATGAGCGGTACTGTCACCGAAGAAGAGCATATTCTCGCCAACGACCCCAGGTTGACTACAGTCTCTAATGCAGTTGATGCGTAAATTGCCATCAATGAATAATTCGTAGCTACCGTCAGGGTCTATGCTCAGAACATAATCGTGGAAAACGGTCGGATCCACACCGATTCCCCCACCTCCGAATACAGAGACCCCGCTGGCAGTCATCGCAAGTCGATAGCCTTTCATTCCATCATGGATCAGAAAGTTAAAACCCAGCCCGGTTGAGCCCTCTCTCAATTTTTCGTAGCTCGTAACCCGCGCCGTAACCGACAGGATCATTCGCTTGCTCGTATCTACAACATCGTTGACTTGATAGCGTGCGAACGAATTGTCGCCCGAGCCGACGGTCGATTGCACCAGACTGGAGCCATTGACCGTGAATGCAGCCGCTTCTGTCTGCGGACTGCCTACATAGGTCCAGCCTTGACTGCTCGGAAGCGTATTGAGATCAAGCGTTGTTTGTTCGGCCTGAGCACTTGATAAAAGGAACAGCAGTACTCCGGCAAATATTTTGGTACCGCGACGAGAATTTGAGGATTTGTTATTCATCTCTTACTCCTGAGTACACAAGCAGGAAAATCAGCTTCGTCAATACTGCGCCTGTCGCAATGAATATTCATGATGGGAACATGATGATTCGCCAATACATGATTCGCCAAGTTCCTCTTTGTAAGAATGGTTCTAAAATAGGTGCATCGGGTGTTCATATTATTCTTCTCCCCCGCTTATCTACCCTGAGTATAGTTTGCTGTCAGGAACTTGCTGGCTCGTTGCCTAAGCGTTAGTAGTCATTAACGCAGCAGTTGGGGAGATTATGGATCGGACGATGGCCGACCGCGTGATCTCAAACTGATGTTTTTCTGATTATTGCGAACGGCTGGTTTGGGTCAGTAGCAGCCTCTCGGCAGTTTATCAGCTGGGCGGCTGGTATCGGCCAGAAGCAGCCGGACAGTCACATGGAATTCAATAAATAAATATGGAGCCGGCACCCTGCAACGAGTTATCATTCCAGTCGCCACCAATGCCCGTAGCAGCACTTGGATCGTTCGTACCGACTGCCAGAGTCTGGCCATCTTCGCTTAACGCAATAGTTTTCCCAAAATCGTTACCACAATATGCCCAGTACGTTGAGAATTCGCACCAATCCTGCTCAACCCGCCAATTAGGTGCCACTATTTGAGAGTCTCTCTTGCTGCCTGGTTGCCATTCTCCAGACGCACGACTGTAGAGATAGGCAGCGCCAAAATCTTCATACTCCGTGTCGTCGTCGTAAAAACTCGGATCGCAGTCCTGGCAACCCAGAGCAAGCGTATTGCCATCGGCCGACAAGCTGATTGCTGCGCCAATATGGTCGCATCCGGAACCGTCCGAATAGCAAACGCCGCGGCCTGAGAACACTCTGTCGAGCATCCAGTGTCCGCTCTCAATTCGGTAAATTTCCACGGCACCATTATAAGGAAAGCCGTAGCCAGGATTGCCGATAGCAAGCGTGCCCCCGTCAGCACTCATCTCGACTGTCGACGCAAAATCGTTGTTTGTTGCCCATGCTTGACCAAGAGCGCCTCGCGTAGATTTAATGTAGGTCGACTGAATCCAACCGAGCGCCCGATTCTCGAAGACATAAGCTGCGCCTTCGCCATACGATGAATTGTCACTTTGATCTCCGCCAATTCCCGATGCCGTGCTTTGCTCGTTTGGTGCACCCACTACCAAAACGTTTCCGTCGGAACTCAGAGATAAAGAACTTCCGAAAGAGTCTCCCGAATCTGCATTGGATGCAATTAGAAGCGCCCCCTCGCGCCACTGTCCTCCCTGCAAATGATATAACTGGACTGCTCCTGCAAATTCCGCGTAATCGGGGCGACCAATCGCAAGATTTCTGCCGTCTGGCGTCATATCAATTGCCCACGCATTCACGTCCAACTCTGCGGTTCGCACGTAATTGTTGAGCTCGCGAGTGTAAACGACGGTCTTGCCACCGCTCGCAACCGCCAATACGTTGCCAGAACGACTCAGTGCAAGAGCCGAACCCCATCTCACGTCAATCAGAGCGTCCTCGATCCACATACCGTCAACGGAGCGATACACATGGAGCCCACCTTTGCCGCCGACGACCATGACCTTGCCCGTGCCGCTTAGTGCCATTGTTGAGCCGAAACCATGCGTCTCGCCAGTGCCGGCGATCGGCTTGAAGTAACCGATCGTATCCTCTTGCAAATGATCAACTGATATTCTTTGTGACAACGCGCACCCGGTCCGATTACATGCCTCCATTTCAAATTGAGAGGCCTCGAAGTCGAATAAATGAACGGCGATCTCCATCCGAAGTGTTTTTGATCCTGCCGGAATATCGCCGCCTTCCTGTTGGCTCTGACCGTCAGAAACGGAGAACAGCCTGTAGAAATCGACCTTTTCAGAATCATCCCAAGAGAAAACCAGAGTCTTTATGTCGCCCTCGACACTTAGATTAGGAGCGTTCGGCAGTGGCGGATCCTCAACACGAATTGTTCGAGTGACCGTTGCCGCCGCATTGCCAGCCGCATCGCTGACGCTGTACGTCACGAGATAATCGCCTAGCGTCGATATGTCTACACCACTTGCATCAATCGTAATGGACGCGGAAATATCACCATCCACGTTGTCGGACGCGGTGGCGCCGGGATCGATGTAAACATTACCGATCGTGATTACCAGCGGGTCGTCCCCGACAAGACTGATCACCGGTGGCGTCCGGTCCTCGTAGGTCACCGTGCGTGTCACCGTGATCGCGGCATTGCCCGCCGCGTCAGTGACATCGTAAGTGACCTGATACGTGCCGGGCACAGAGCTGTCGATGGCGCTGGCATTGATAGCAATCGAGGCTGTTAAGTCTCCGTCGCGGTTGTCGCTGGCGGTGGCACCCAGTTCTACGTAAGCCTCACCTACCGCAATGACCTGAGGGTTGTCCCCGGTTAGCGTAATGACGGGAGACGCGTTGTCCGATGTATTGCGATTCGCATTTCCGCTGTCACCGCCACTGCTATTGCAGCTCGCGAGCAACAAAACACTCATCGTAAGAATGGTTCTAAAACTGGTGTGTCGGGTCATCATTTTGTTTTTCTTCCCGCTTATCCACCCTGAGTATAGTTTGCTGTCAGGAACTTGGTAGCTCGTTGCATTAGCGTTAGTAATAATTAACGCGGCAGTTGGGGAAATTATGGGTCAAACGATCGCCTGACGCGTGATCTTAAACTGATGTTTTTCTGATTATTGCGAACGGCCGCTTTGGGTCAGTAGCAGCCTCTCAGCAGTTTATCACCTGGGAGGCTGGTTTCGGCCAGAAGCGGCCGTTCAAATCATCAACGAAGCGCATTGTTAGGCGGCTTGTTCCTTTCCGCCAACTCGTTCAAAATTTCAATTCGTTCTTGAACATTCTTTGCGATTTGAGTACTACCGCAGACCGTACTGATCGTGTGGACTCCTTCTTCGCGTTTGTATCCGAAAACCAAGTAAGTGATCGACTCCTTCAGTGGTTTCCCGTACTGGCCGGGAACAACTCGATTCTTCGCCGTAAATACTTTATAGGGAGGACCTTTCCAGATCTTCACAACCTCAAATGATACGGATTGGTCGCTGTTCGTCTTGCGTTGGCCTTCTTCGATGCGTCTCAGAAGGTCCGCGATACTTGCGGCTGGACTCTCCTCTTGTTCAGTTTTCGGCGTCGGTTCCTCGGACTCGGGTGGCTCCGGAAATTCGGCCGATATGACGGTGCCGAGAAGGACAACATCTGCGCTCTCCAAATGCCCCTCTACCCAAGGAAGATCATCGAGCTGACTGTGTTCGCAAATTATTTTGCTTGCAATGCCGTCGGAAAATGCCAATCCGGCTGATACGAGGACTAAAGTTTCTATTAGACGCGGATTTCTCAAGAGCCACCTAACTATAGTTAATATGCACGAATGATAAATATCGCATTAATCGCGACCGGCTGCTTTGGGTCAGTAGCAGCCGCTGAAGATAGTATCATTTTGGCCATCTGAGCGGCTGTATATGGACTCCTCCTCTTTGCAAGCACTCTGATGATGACAAGCATGGCACGACTGCATACGTATATTCGGCCT
>RCNB010004031.1_pt1 | contig 10738 bp, 8 predicted proteins | sample 2041321 | NCBI WGS metagenome assembly RCNB01 (sample SAMN09708232, study PRJNA481090) | Marine sediment metagenome, whole genome shotgun sequencing project.
TCTAAAAGAGATAAACGATGCCGAAATTAGTGGAAATACCTTTGAAGAAAACACCATTGGCATAAATATCGAAGGCTCAAACCGTATCGTATACAAAAATAATAATTTCATCAAAAACGGATGGGCCGTAAAAGTCCTTGGCGCCTGCTACACCAATACATTTACCAAAAATAATTTTCTGTACAACTCTTTTGATATTTCCTATAACGGCAGGTTGAATGATAATGTGTTCGATCAAAACTATTGGAGTGATTATACGGGCTATGATTTAGATAAAAATGGAGTAGGGGATATACCTTATCGTCCTGTGAAATTGTTTTCCTATATTGTAAATAAGACGCCAGAAACCATTGTTTTGCTTCGAAGTCTGTTTATGGACATTATAGATTTTTCAGAAAAAGTGTCTCCTGTTTTTACTCCCGATAACCTTTTAGATATGAATCCATTAATTAAACAAGCACTATGATTCTGGTAGAAAATCTTCATAAAAGGTTTGGAAAAAACAAGGTTCTTTCGGGCTTAGACTTAACTATTCAGGGAGGTGGTATTTTTGCGGTGTTGGGTCCGAACGGTTCTGGAAAAACAACCCTAATCAAGAGTATTTTGGGAATGGTAGTACCTAACAAGGGGGTGATTTCTGTTGGAGGAAACCCCATTAAAAAAAATTGGAAATACCGTCGAGAAATTGATTATCTGCCGCAGATAGCAAACTTTCCTGGAAACCTCAGGGTGAAGGAATTGATTCGTATGATCAAAGACCTTCGACAAATGCCTAGCAGAGAAACGGAATTGATAGAACTTTTTCAACTTGAACCCTTTTTAGATAAGACACTTGCTACTCTTTCAGGAGGAACGAAGCAGAAGGTAAACCTTGTTTTAGCCTTTATGTTTGATAGTCCTTTGCTCATTTTGGATGAACCTACAACGGGATTAGATCCTGCCTCCCTAATAAATTTGAAAGAGTTAATCCAGAAGGAAAAAGCAGGCGGAAAAACAATTTTAATTACCTCACATATTATGCAATTTGTTGCTGAGGTTGCTGATACAATTGTGTATTTGTTAGAAGGTGAAATCTACTTTAAAGGTAGCATTGAAGAATTAAAGACCAAAACGCAACAAACTGACCTAGAACATGCCATAGCGGCTATTGCAACCACACCAATCGATGTTTAAAATACTGAAATATAGTTTTTACGACCTTATTCGTAGCCGATGGAGCTATGTATACTTTTTGTTCTACCTTATTCTTGGCTTTGTGCTCTTATTCTTGAATAATGATGTGTCAAAAGCTGTGATTACCCTGATGAACATCATCATTGTTTTGGTACCTCTTATCGGAACCATTTTCGGTGTCATGTACTACTACAACTCTAAAGAATTTACAGAGCTTTTGTTAGCACAGCCTATCAAACGCTCATCTATATTCTTAGGCCAATATTTGGGTGTCGCTGGCTCTTTGACCATGAGTTTGGTCTTAGGGTTAGGTATTCCGTTTGTATTGTATGGGCTTTTTAGAAGCGATGCAATTTTTGATTTTTCACTCCTTTTGGTTACCGGTGCATTTTTGACCATGATATTTACTGCGCTTTCGTTTAATATCGCACTTTCAAATGAAAATAAGATTAAAGGGTTTGGCTATGCCATATTATTATGGTTGTTCTTGGCAGTCATTTATGACGGTCTTTTTCTAATGTCGTTGATTATTTTTAAAGAATACCCGCTAGATAGTTTTTCATTGGCTGCCACTATGTTAAACCCCATCGACCTATCAAGAACTTTGATTCTGTTAAAATTGGATATTTCTGCCTTATTGGGCTATACTGGGGCAGTTTTTAAACAATTCTTCGGGACCAACCAGGGTCTTGTCGTTTCAATGATTATGCTAGTCTTATGGACAGTGTTACCAATCTGGAGACTGGTAGCCAAGTCAAGAAAGAAAGATTTTTAAAATAGCTGTAAATTTTCTGTGATTTATGACAAAAATCATATTCTGCCTCATGCTACAGGTATATTTTTGATGTGAATAAAGATAAAAAGGTCTTTTAATATTAATTAATAATATTAATTAACCATAATTCCAACCGATATGCTATCAAAAAAACAAGCACGTGCCTTTTTTTTGGGAGGTACGCTGGTCACTTTCCTTGCCTTTATAGGATTGACCATATTTTCCTTCAGTAAAGAACAAGATCAGACCAATCATGAAAACATTACGGAGCAAGTTGTAAGAGGAAAGAAAATCTGGGAATCGAACAATTGCATGGGTTGCCATACCATTTTGGGTGAAGGCGCCTATTATGCCCCTGAACTGACCAAAGTTTTGGAACGAAGGGGTCCGGGCTATGTTAAGGCGGTTCTTATGAGCCCGATTCCCTGGGAGCCTAACGGTCGAAAAATGGTCGCTTATAACTTTTCTGAAGAAGAAGCCGCTGATGTGATCGCATTTTTCGAGTGGATCGGCCAAATAGACCTCAATGGTTTCGACCGTGTCGTATCGCCCTTGGCAAAAGGGGAAGACCCATTGGCTCCTGTTACTGACCAAGAATAAATAACTAATCAAAACAACCACCATCATGAAATATAAATCACAAAAAGTAGCCTATTGGTTTTTTGCCCTGTCAATGCTACTATTAGTTCTTCAGATTACCTATGGTTTTATTATGGGCTTTGCCCGTATTGGCTTCGACGGCCTACACGAATTTATTCCATTCAATACTGCTAGAGCGGTACATACCAATCTTTTGGTGGTCTGGCTACTTTCCGGATTTATGGGAGCGGCATATTACATTATCCCAGAAGAGGCGCAGCGTGAACTTGTCAGCGTAAAATTGGCCTATGTGCAACTCATTTCCCTTGCATTAGTTGGTGTTGCCGCAATAATAGGATTTCATTTTGGTTGGTGGGAAGGCCGAAAGTTCCTCGAAATTCCTAGGCAACTTGACTATTTAGTAGTCCTCAACGTTTTGTTGTTCCTCGGCTTAATTTTGGTTACGCTTTATAAGGGAAAACGAAAAACGACAACGGCTCTGGTGCTTACCATGGGGCTGCTGTTCGCGGCCTTACTATACCTTCCCGGCATGCTTCCTTTTGACAGTCAGGTTACTGATTCTTTCTTTCGCTGGTGGGTAGTACACCTATGGGTCGAAGGCGTTTGGGAGTTGATCATGGGTGGTATACTTTCTTTCCTGTTGATCAAACTGACCGGGGTAGATCGCGAAGTCATCGAAAAATGGTTGTACGTCATTGTAGGGCTTACTTTTCTCTCTGGAGTTTTGGGTACCGGACACCATTACTATTACATCGGGGTCAATAAAATTTGGTTGATTGTAGGTGGTATATTTTCCGCTTTGGAGCCCTTGGCGTTCTTGGCGATGGCACTTTTTGCTGTGAATATGTACCGAAAGGGAGAGAAAAAACACCCTAACAAAATAGCCTTGTTCTGGACCTTGGGTTCTGCTATAGTTTCATTCGTGGGTGCTGGGCTTTTAGGGTTTGCACACACTTTGCCACAGACGAACCTTTACACACATGGTACTTTGGTTACGGCAATGCACGGGCATTTGGCCTTTTGGGGAGCCTACGCCATGATTGTTCTTGCTATAATAAGTTATTCCCTACCCAATATGACGGGGAGAAAGTTATATGATGGGGTTAGGGGTCGTGCAGCCTTTTGGACGTCCAACATTGGCATGGTTGGTATGACTATAGCGTTCGGGGTTGCAGGTGTTGTACAAGTATATATGGAGCGTAAACTAAAAATGGACTTCATGGTCGTACAAAATGAGATTAGTATTCACTTTGTGGTGTTGATTATTTGTGCGTCGTTGTTCACAGCGGGGATTGTTCTATACATTATTGATTTCATTAAGCATGGTCTGCCAAATGATGAAGCTCTGGAAATAGATGAAATATCCGAAGTTTCATAGTATAAATGTATAGGGTTCGGAAAAGATAGGTTTGCACTCGAAAAACTAACTCAGGCCTTTTCGAACCCTTATTAAACTAAAGAATATCAGAATGGGCGTACTTGAACAAACATCGACCGAAACGTTTAGCAGTACCTCAAAGCAAAGAAGTACTCCTTTTTATAAGTCTACCGCCAAAGAGGTGGTAGTTTTTGAACACGCGTTTAAGAATAAACTCCCTACACTTTTAAAAGGTCCAACAGGAACAGGAAAAACTAGGTTTGTAGATTATATGGCCTATCAGCTGGGCAAAAGGTTAATTACCATTGCCTGTCATGAAGAGACTTCTTCTACAGATTTGATCGGAAGATTTATTATTAAGGGCGCCGAAACCGTTTGGATCGACGGGCCTTTGACCCAAGCGGTCAAAGAGGGTGCCATTGTCTATTTGGATGAAATTGCCGAGGCGCGCCCCGATGTTATCGTTGCCATTCATTCGCTGACCGACCACCGTAAGGAATTATATATTGACAAATTGGGAGAGACCGTTAAAGCACATCAAGATTTTATGCTTGTGGCATCCTTTAACCCTGGTTATCAAAAAGGGTTTAAGGAATTGAAACCTTCAACGCGACAGCGATTTATCGCGCTTTCATTCAACTATCCCAAGCCGAAGGATGAGGTCGAAATTTTATCCACCGAAACAGGAATAGCGGAAGGAACCGCAAAGAAACTAGTCAACATCGCCAATAAAATCCGAAACCTTACCGAACTCGGATTGGCAGAAACTGTTTCTACTCGGCTATTGGTCGATGCCGCAAAACTGATCCATTCGGGGTTGCCAAAACGCCTGTCGGTACGGGTGGCCGTTGTGGAACCGTTAACCGATGATCCGGTAATTATTGAAGCACTTGCAGATTTGTGTGATTTGATGATATAGAAAAGGTTCACAGTAGCCTTTAAGAAGAAGGGTTTTAAAAAGATGGAAGACCATACTAAATACTAACGACTTAACTCCATGTTCGAACCCGACGAATTTATTTTTAAAACCTTTGCGAAATACTTTAAAAGACGACGGAAAAATGCCCAAGAGGCTGTAGAGCATAGCGTAAAATTAAGCGACATAAAACCCCGCCTTACCATTTTCGCAAGGGCGATAACAGGCAGGCCCATTGAAATTTTCGAAGCGGAACGCGAAGGCGGCTACAAGAACGATAATTTTTTTCTACCCTCAAGATTTTTCGAATTTCCGACAACAGATGAAAATCTTTCTTTTTATTTATTTCGGATTTTATATTTGTCCATACAGAAAAATCTAGGCCTCAATTACGATTTGGGCGATGAATATACGTTGGAAGAAGCACAAGAAAAAGCCTTTGAAACTTCGGCTCGAGTCTTAAAGGAAGTCTTTGAACAGTTTCCCATAGCAAAAAACATCCATGATGTACTTATTTCTCATTTTCTAGGGAAAGCCACAGAAAAAAAAACTACCGATTATTCGTTTGTATATGGAAAATGGATGCGCAACGATGCCGAAACTTCCAAAAAGACGGTACTTAAAAACATCTCCGAACTCGCTAAAAAGGCGATTCAGAATGAAATTAATACCATTTTAAAGGCAAATGCGGTCGAAGAGCTGAATTCTTTGCAGATCGATAAAAAAGCACAAGAGGACTATGTGCTGACCCACAATTTTGAAAAAGCCGAGGCAGCCGAGGAATGGGAGGGCGGTTGGCGTGATTTTGACGGCGATGACGACTTAGATGACCATGCCAATGCCCTTGAGGATTTGAACATGAAGCATACCGTTCGGGTAGATGACCCCGTACATTCGGTGTATCAGGCCGATTTTGTCGAGAACACGACAATTGCCGAGAGTACTGAAATAGATACTCAAGAATATCATTTAACTTATGACGAGTGGGATTTTTCCAAACGAGCGTACAAGCCTGATTACTGCAAGGTCTATCCCAAAGAACAGATCAAGACAGACCCCAACTACTATAAAAAAACCTTGCAGCAAAACGCATCTACCTTGATGGGCCTGCGAAAGATGCTGACTTCTGTTAACAACAAATACCAACAACAACGCCGACAGACGGAAGGTGAGGAATTCGACCTCGATGCCATTACGGATCTTTATGTGGATGTGCATTCAGGGCATACACCTTCTGAGAAGATATACTTGAGCAAACGAAAGAAGGAAAAAGATCTCTCCATTTTAATGTTATTAGATGTCAGTTTATCAAGCGATGGTTATGCGGCTGGTAACAAAGTTATCGATGTAGAAAAACAGGTATCCATCATCTTTGGCGAAATATTGGACGAGTTCAATGTCGATTTCTCTATAGATTGTTTTTATTCCAAAACAAGAAACTATGCGACCTATCTAAGTTTGAAAGATTTTGATGAAGATTGGAACAAGGCCAAACATAAAATCGGGGCTGTGGAAGCAAGTGGTTATACGCGAATTGGGGCAGCATTACGCCACTCTGGCGCCTTATTGGACAAACGGGATACCAAGAACAAATGGGTAATCCTTATTTCTGATGGCAAGCCCAATGACTATGATAAATATGAGGGGAAGTACGGCATTAATGATGTAAAACAAGCTTTACGCGAACTCAATCAACGACAAATCAACTCGTATGCCTTGGCCATCGAGGCACAAGCAAAGTATTATTTACCGCAAATGTTCGGGCAGAACCATTATCAAATCTTAACCACGCCTGTAGAATTGTTACAGTCTTTGGTTAAACTGTACGAGAAGATCAAGCATCAGAGTTGATTTAACAACAGCTCCTTATCCGATTTACGAGTACTGGATAACATGGAAGGAGTGTTGACACTACCCACATTTAGAAGATCCGCAATCGGTACAACTCAAGCAACCCTCTTGATAGATCAAATTAGTCGATTTACAATTGCTGCATTTCTGCCCTTTGGCCGCAACACCATCGGCTACATACCTTTTTAGTGCGCGTGCCACACCGTTTTTCCAAGTGTTGATCTGTTCGCTATCGAGTTGTAGGCTACCAATAAGATCTACGATCTTTTCGATCGGCATGCCATGTCGAAGTGTGCTTGATATCAGTTTGGCATAATTCCAATACTCGGGATCGAACTTATGAGAGAGTCCTTCGATAGTGGTTTTATAGCCTCTTGCGTTCTTATATTGAAAATCATACCGTGAGATTCCGTCCTCATCCCTGTTCTTGATGATCAATCCCTCATCGACCCAACGGGGTATCATGATACCGTCTTCGTCATCGGCCAGTCCAGTAAAGATTTCATAAGGTTTGTCATCGATACGACCGATAAAGGCGATCCATTTTTCTTTATTGTTCTGAAAGCGTACCACATCGGCTTCAAGAGTCTGTGGACGCTTGGTAGGAAAGGCCGTCAAGGTTTCTTGACTTTCCTCTTTTTTATCATCGTTCGCTATTAATACTCCCGAACGTGAGCCATCTCGATATACGGTCACGCCCTTACACCCAGCTTTCCAAGCCTCCAAATATAGTTTACCTACTAATTCTTCCGAAACATCGTTAGGCAAGTTAATAGTTACGCTGATAGAGTGATCTACCCACTTTTGCACAGCGCCTTGCAGACGTACTTTGCTCAACCAATCAACATCATTAGAAGTGGCTTTAAAATAGGGCGACTTTTTTACGATGGTATTGATTTCATCTTGGCTATAATTCTTATCGACATCGTAACCTTTAACCGTCATCCAAGCCTTGAACTGATGATGGAAAACCAAATACTCTTCCCACGAGTCGCCTACTTCATCAACAAAATCAACACGTGCCTCCTTGTCGTTGGGATTCACTTTTCTTCGGCGCTTATATACCGGAAGAAATACGGGTTCAATACCCGATGTTGTTTGTGTCATCAAACTAGTAGTGCCTGTAGGAGCGATAGTTAAAAGGGCGATGTTCCGCCGGCCATGTTCAAGCATTTCGTAATACAATTTTTCATCCGCATCTCTTAGTCGGAGTATAAACGGATTTTCCTTTTCTCGCTCCGCGTCGAAAATCTCGAAGGCCCCGCGATCTCTAGCCGCGTGTACTGATGCTCGATAGGCTTCCAAGGCAATCGTTTTGTGTACTTCAACGGAAAATTCATTGGCTTTTTTGCTTCCGTAACGCAAACCAAGGGCAGCGAGCATATCGCCTTCCGCAGTAATTCCAATTCCGGTTCTACGGCCTTCCTTTGCCTTTTTCTGAATGTTCTGCCAAAGTTTATATTCCACCATTTTAGTCTCTTCCAATTCGGGGTCATCGGCGATTTTCTTTAAGATGGCATCTACTTTTTCAAGCTCCAGATCGATGATATCGTCCATGATACGTTGTGCCGCTGCGATGTGTTTTTTAAAAAGCGGAAAATTAAAGGAAACTTTATCGGTAAACGGTGCATCTACATAACTCAAAAGATTAATGGCCAACAAGCGGCACGAATCATAAGGGCATAAAGGTATTTCTCCACAAGGGTTAGTAGAAACCGTTTTATAGCCCAGATCGGCATAGCAATCAGGTACCGATTCGTTGATAATGGTATCCCAGAATAATATGCCAGGTTCTGCCGATTTCCATGCGTTATGCACTATTTTTTTCCATAATTGGGATGCCTTGATTTCTTTTGAGAATTTAGGGCTGGTACTATGGATCGGGAATTTTTGAGTGTAGGTGCCGTTATTTTCTACCGCTTTCATAAACCCATCATCCATGCGCACGGAAACATTTGCACCTGTTACTTTGCCTTGCTCCATTTTAGCATCTATAAAATCCTCCGCATCAGGATGATTGATCGAAACAGACAGCATCAACGCACCCCTACGGCCATCTTGTGCGACCTCGCGAGTAGAGTTCGAATAACGTTCCATAAATGGCACGAGACCCGTTGAGGTCAAAGCTGAATTCTTTACCGATGATCCTTTGGGGCGAATGTGCGAAAGGTCGTGCCCAACGCCACCTCGACGTTTCATTAATTGCACCTGTTCTTGATCGATCTTTAGAATTCCACCATACGAATCTGAATTACCATCGGTACCGATGACAAAGCAATTGGAAAGTGACGCTACCTGAAACGGGTTGCCAATACCTGCCATTGGGCTGCCTTGAGGTACGATGTATTTGAAGTTTTTGATCAGGTCGAAAACTTCTTCCTCGTCCATCGAGTTCGGATATTTTGCCTCAATGCGAGCGATTTCACGTGCAATCCTTCGGTGCATATCATCAGGTGTGCGCTCATAGATATTCCCGTCAGAATCTTTAAGGGCATATTTATTGACCCAAACACGGGCAGCGAGGTCATCGCCTTTAAAATAGATTAGTGAAGCTTCAAAAGCTTCGTCTTGGGTGTAGGCCGTTGTGGGCGCGTGATTAATTGTAGGATGCATTTGTGATTCTTTCGGTTAGTTTATACGCTAATTCTGTTTCAAAATTAGGCAAAAAGAAAACAACTTTTTCATGATAAAAATCATAAAGTGCACAAAAAATAATGATAAAACATCTGATAATCAATGAGGTAAAAATTTATTAACATTAAAAAGTTAACAAAAAATAAAGATTATTGTTCATGATCTGATGTAAATTACCTAAACTTAATATTTGGAAATTGAAGAAGAATGTAGAACGCTTGATTTAGTTTATACTGTAGAAAAATATACGTATTGTTATAAGATAAAAATACTTTCAGATGACTTAATTTACCAATTCCATAATTTTTGAAACAGTCTCTTTATTGTTCACTCCAAGTCCCTCCTGTTGATGCGCTAATTCACCTTTTCGGTCAAAGACGCTGATGATATTAGAATGCGAAAAATCCATTGGCGAAATCTGTTTGTAGTTTACGGCAAGTACAGCGGCAAATTCACGGGTGTCCGATTCGGAACCGGTTAGAAATACCCATTGATCTGATTCCATTTCATTTTCAATCGAAAATTCTTTTAGCCGTTCGGGCGTGTCAGTTTCAGGATCTATGCTTACCAATACCAATTTTACCTTGGCTTTTTGGGCTTGGGGAATCTGTTCTTCAATGCCCCGCATATCGGCTACTAACCTTGGGCATGCCGCTTTACATGTGGTATAGATCATGACCATGACGACCACATCGCCCTTTAGTTCAATTAGTTCGATTTCCTGGTTGTTCTGATTCGTCCACTTAGAGGGCAGGTTATAAATGGATAGATCTGTAATTCCCTCTGTTTCCTCCGTTAACTTTATTTTTGGCTCGAAAAGGGCAAGATCCATTTTGCAGACCGCGCAGGTTCCCGGTTCGTCAAAGGTCTTGTCTCCTTCGCATTTCATGGGGCATTGATAGGCTACTTCGGCCAGGTCGTCTTTCTTTTTTGTGTTGCAGGAGTTTAGGTTCACAATCAGAAAAAACAGTAAAAAAATTGATGCTATTTTTTTCATACTCAATACTTTTTATTTGTTATTCCCTAGCTCGTACTGAACTCGTTCAGTAAAGAAAGGAATCTTCTAAATTTTGATTACATCCCTAGCGCAACGGAATCCCAGGTTTTTGACTGAATAACTGGCCTTCATACTTCCCCGAAAGGCATAGCGCATAAAAGCGGCATAGTTCATAAGGTCAGATGCTCCGACGGCGGCGCTTCCACAGAACAAATTACTGTCTTTGTCAACATCTTTTCTTGATTCCCCCGAAATTAAAACCGAGTTGAAATCCATCGTCCACTCCCAGACCAGTCCATGAAGATCATAGATGCCCCAATAGTTTTTAAAAGTCGATCCGATCTCGTTGTTGAAGGACTTTGGGGCTTCGTACCAATCCAATATTTTTTGGTTGTAGCTTTCTTTCTTTCTGGC
>RCNB010002719.1_pt1 | contig 10737 bp, 14 predicted proteins | sample 2041321 | NCBI WGS metagenome assembly RCNB01 (sample SAMN09708232, study PRJNA481090) | Marine sediment metagenome, whole genome shotgun sequencing project.
CGTGCTACTATAGAGAGTTGCTTTCCTAATTCTGAATCCATATACTCAAAATTATTTGAGCCTGCTGTATAAGCTTCATGAATAGTGCCTGCATATTTATAAGTTGTATTCGTTGTACCTCTCATAAACTCTAATTGCTCCCCATAAATACACTCCGGAAAACTAGTCATATCGTGTACCGTTCCGTTTTGGGCAATAGCCTCTAGTTGGTCCGGATTGGCAACAGAAAAAGCATAATTGGACGAATCTCCATCGAAAATTAGGTTTCCAATACTACCAATTTGCACTGCGGCTGGTATTTCTGGTGGATTGATAAGGTATTCTGGATATAATTCTTCAAAATGACGACCAAGCCATCCCGTTTTTGTGGCATTCGTAGGATCTGTTGAGGCCCAAACATCTGAACCCGCAAAGTGAGATTGGCTTTGGTTTTCATAGCCAACACCATGTACTACTTTCATACCACCAGTATCCCAAAGATTTAGTAAATCATTCATATAATTTGGAATACCAAAATCTGGAGTTAAAGCTGTAACTTCATTTAAATTGTGCTTAATAGTTGGTCGTTGTACAGCATAAGAATCATAATCATAGATAGGCACAATAGTGTTAAGGCCGTCATTACCTCCTTTTAACCTTATAATTACCAGAACACGATCCGTTTCAGAATTACTGATTGCGGCTGAAAGTTTTGAACTGTTAGAAGCAGAAAGTGGCATTCCGCCCAGCATCATAGTTCCTGCGCCAGATAAGCCTAAGGCTTGCAAGAACGATCGTCGGTTCCACTTTTTGTGCTCTTGATCGTGAGCACTAGTTCCAAATTTTTTGTCTTGATTTGAATCATGATTACACATAGCGGTAGGTTATTTAAGTTGAAATTCAGGAAGTTTTATAATATAAAGCATCAGAAGAAGCACTTGATAAGATGCCGATTGATATTGTAAATTCCATATTTGGTTTTCGTAATAATTTTCAGGTAAATTGTGTTTAAAAACATCCGTTGCAGCTTGGTAGTCTTCAACAGAATATAATTCTACTGGCATAAATCTATCTATGATACTTTTAGTAACTAAATAAGGGTCGTTACTGTTGTTAGAACTCTCTATGGCAAAAGTTCTAAATTCCTCGGGAAAATTGTTCCAAGTATGCCAAATGAGCCATTGCAATACTTGCCATCTAGCTGATAAGGTACTAGCGTTAATCCAATCTCTACCCATTTGCCAGCCAGCGACATCAATAGGCTCAAACATTGATTGACCAAGAAAATCAGTAAACCACAACATACCTTCGTAATGATCTTGTTGTAAGCTAAAGTTTGTAATTTTCAGATAAGACATAGTCATATCATAAGGACTTTTAATCTGGATACCAATAGATTTTGAGTCAAAAAAATGTTCGCTTTTAAAAAGGGTGCGTAATACATTAACAATACTAAAGTCCTGTACAAAAAGTGTCGCCATATCTGTGACCACGTCTTCGTTAACTACAGTGCTTACAAAGTACGTATATAATTTTCTACAAATATGTTCTGCTATTAAAGGTGCTCTTCGTTGAAAAAGGATATTGATAACATTATCATGATTCCAATTTCCCGTGAGCTCAAAAATGGTTTTGTCAGTATCATCAAACGTATTATTATCAAAAGAAATAGGATATGTCGGATTCTCTCTTTGGTTATAGCCAGTTAGTGCTCTTGCAGTTTCAACGATATCTTGTTGTGTGTAACCATTATCTACGCCAAGAGTAAATAATTCATAAAGTTCTCTGGCATAATTTTCGTTTGGACTTTCATTGGTGTTTTCAAAACCATTTAAAAATATAAGCATAGCACTTGTAGTGCCAATGTCTGTGACTAAATCTTTAAAATTTCCTAAGGCATGTTTTTCCAGCGTACTATAGTATTCGTAAAGATGATTGCTCGAATAGTAAGCTACAAGACGCGTCACAAAGTGATTACTCCAGAACATAATTAAGCGTCCTTTTAAGCCTGTGGTTTCCATTTGATTCATAACCTCAAACATCACCTCTCTTTGGTTCAATTGCGTTTGTTCATCAAAATCAAAACCCAGATTTTCATAATCATCATTAGTGAAATCTGCCCATGATGGCACAGGCCAATTAGGAGCATTCAGGGACTCGTTTATTAATTGATCTATAAGTTGGCCTGGTGAAAGTGATAATGCATTTGATATCGTAAATTGGTTAGCGTCGTAACCAATGCGTCGATAGGCATGCCTAACTCTTAATTCATTCCATGGATTTTCAGAGGATGGTATATACGGTTGTAGAGTCGTTGCAATACAGGAAGTAGAAACAGTCATAAGTAGGTTATTTTTATAAATACATATAAAATGTGTTGGGGACACAATTTTACATACGTCTATTATGGGTCTTTTAGATGTTTTATTTTCACAATATAAGTTATTATTATTAAATACTTTTACTTGCTATATTTACACAAAGCAATTATTATGATTTTGAGGAACCATTTTACACCCCTATTTGTTACTATAGCCTTAGTCATTAATAGTACTATCTATGCTCAAAATACAATTGATAATCCTTCGGAAATGACATCAGAATTAATTCAACCACCCTATTTAAAAGCAGGTGATACAGTTGCTATTGTGGCACCATCAGGTATATTAAAAAACCGTGAGCGCGAAGTACAGCAAGCTGTCGATTTATTAAAAAGTTGGGGTTTACATGCCATGGTTGGTAAGCATGTATTTAGCACATCGAATCATTTTGCAGGGACTGATGCCGATCGCTGTGAAGATTTACAAAATGCGATGGATGATCCTAAGATTAGTGCAATTTGGTGCGCAAGAGGAGGCTATGGAACCGTTAGGATTTTAGACAAACTGGACTATAAAAAATTTAAAGAAAGCCCAAAATGGATTATTGGGTATTCAGATATTACAGCCTTGCACAACCAAATACATAATAAAGGATTTGAATCGCTACATGCCTTAATGTGCGTGAGCTTAACTAAGGATTTAAGTGAAATAGAAGATTCAATAGAGACTTTTAAATCGACTTTATTTGGAAACCCCGTTAATTACGAATTAGACTATTCTCCATATAATAGAATAGGAGAAGCTTCAGGTCAATTGGTTGGTGGTAATTTAACGATTTTGCATACTATGTTAGGCTCTAAAGAGAGTATAGATACTACTGGAAAGATTTTGTTTATAGAAGAAATAGGTGAATACAAATATCACATAGACCGTATGTTACAAAGCATGAAGCGTGCTGGTTATTTTGATAATTGTAGTGGTTTAATAGTTGGTGACATGTCTAAAATGCGAAAGAACACGACACCTTGGGGAACTTCGGTAGAACAATTGATTTTAGATGCTTTGGCAGCATATGATTTTCCAATTGCTTTTGGTATGCCTGCAGGTCATGAAAAGGATAATAGAGCTTTGATTTTGGGGAAAACGGTTGATTTAGTTGTTAGTAATGACAAATCTAGTTTAAAATTTTTAGAATAATTTTTTCTGAAAATTATAAAATAGAAGGGCTCCAAAATAATAAAGACTAATGTCTATAATATCACCTGTGTAACGCATGCTTATTTGTGGCATCAACCATTCAAAATGCAAAGAGAAGTAAGTCGTTAATATTATAACGACGATAAGTGGTACATAGAGCGTCTCCGTTTTCTTTATTGCCCTTGAAACTGCTAGGCAAAAGCTTAAAACAATAGGCATACACAAAAAATCATTAATGTAAAAATATACCCATTTAGGAAGTGGCAGATTTAATTGATGCCCTAAATATAAGACAGATCCTAATAATACACTACTATAGAAAATGGGATGTCTTAGAATTCTCATGCTGCAATTGCTGTAATTAGCCAAGCGATAAACATTCCGACGGCCATAAATCCCAGCCAAATAGAGTGAATCATTTTCACAAAAACACGCACTATTAAAAAACGATGATCTTTGTACTTTTCATAAAAAGAAGGCCTAGCTTCATCTTCAATACGTTCGCGCTCAAGACGTTCTTTTTTCTCTTGAGCAAAAATTATTTCACGTCTTTTTTTGTAAGATAAAAGTGTGTCACAACTTGTACAATACTCTACGTTTTTATTATAGATACCACAATTTGGGCATTTAATAATACTAGCCATTTTGCGAAATTTAAGTTAATTCAAAGGTAGGATTATTTGTAAGATTTATGAAAACCTTAAACAAAACTACCATAACGAAAATTGTTTAGCGTTATCTCAAGATAAACCAATTTTGTATATTGATACCAACTAAAAAACATATTCAGTTTAATTGTCCACTTACTGAATACTGCGAATGAATAGGGAAAATGGCACAGCACAACGAACTAGGCAAAAAAGGCGAACAACTAGCCGTAGATTTTCTTCTCAAAGATGGCTATGAGGTTATGGAACGTAATTATCGCTTCGATAAAGCTGAGGTAGATATTATAGCGCTAAAAGATGACATTTTAGCCATTGTTGAAGTAAAAACACGCTCGACGAAAGATTTTGGTAACCCTCAAGATTTTGTAAAACCAAAACAAATTAAAAACCTAGTAAAAGCGGTAGATAAATATGTTAACGAGAAGGAGTTAGAACTTGAAGTAAGGTTTGATATAATAGCAATAGTAAAAGTGAAAAAAGGATTTGAAATTGAGCATTTAGAAAATGCTTTCTATCATTTCTAAAGATATATGTGTATAGTTATAATGAAGAAGCCATAAAATAGCACATTCATAATCCTATCTTTTGGCTTTAAATTTTTAAAACGCAATGCTTCTCTTTTCAGAATATCAAAACTTAATATAGACCCAATTAGAAGTACACCTATAGCTACGATCCAATACAACCATTGTGTGTAAGGTAAGGTTGCGTTTGTAATTAAAAACAGACTAACTAATGCTCCAACCATTAAAAGTCGATTTTTACTTTTAGCATTCAAATTATTTCTCAAGGAAATCTCACTCAATTTTAAAAAAATTAAGCTAGAGATAATGGCTAAAAACACAATTGTGAAAGTCATTCTATATTATTTATATAAAAATATTGATTGTACGGCGATTTGAAAAAACATATCTAGAATTTATTTATAAAAATTCATTTCGTCTATATATTGCCACACATTATCGGGCAACATAGGTCTCACATTCTTTCCAGCCTTAATTTCATTTCTGATAAACGTCGAAGATAACTCCATTATTGGTGCCGACAATTTAAAAATTTTAGGATGATTATTAAACTGTATGTTTATTTTTCCTTTTGTAAGTCTTGGATAGACATAAATACTATGGCTTTCTAGAATAAGTTCGTAATTTTTCCACTTCTGAAAACTTTTTAAATTGTCCTCACCCATGATTAAAGCAAACTCAAGTTTAGGGTGTTTTTCAAAAAGATAGGTTAGTGTATCTATAGTATAGTTAGGTTGTTTGAGATCAAACTCTATATCACTAGGCTTTAGTTTTGAATAATCCTTTGTAGCACGATAAACCATCTCTAATCGCTGATGATTATCTAGTAAACTACTTTTCTTTTTAAAAGGACTTAAGGGAGTCACTACAAACCAGATTTGGTCTAGATCACTATGTTCCGCTAAATGATTAGCAATAGTTAAATGACCAACATGTATGGGGTTGAAAGTACCAAAATACAGGCCTATTTTCATCTTATTTAGCTATAAAATTAGAAACTAAATTATAGGCATTCTCTAAAGCTTCATCTAAATCAGAGTTAACAACGATGACATCAAAAAGTGGCGCTGTAGCTAATTCCGCAGGTGCTTTTGCAACACGCATGCTTATTTTGTCTTCGCTTTCTTCACCGCGATCTTTAAGTCGTCTCACCAATTCATTTAAATCTGGTGGTTTAACAAAAATAGCTAATGTTTGTTCTGGGAACTTTCGCTTTATTCGTAAACCACCAGAAACATCAATATCAAAAATAACGTGTTTGCCTTTTGCCCAAATACGTTCTATTTCAGTTTTTAGCGTGCCGTAAAAGTTGTCTCTATAGACTTCTTCCCATTCTAAAAATTCATCAGCCTTTATTTTATTTTTAAACTCTTTAAGCGATAAATAGTAATAATCTTTACCATGTTCTTCACTACCGCGTTTATCACGTGATGTTGCAGAAATGGAAAATTCTAAATTGAGTTCTTGTTGCTTAAGTAAATGACGAACAATCGTTGTTTTTCCAGATCCCGAAGGTGCTGAGAACACAATGAGTTTACCTTGTTTTTTGTTATTTTCTTTTAACACTGATAATGAATTTTTTTTCTGCTAACGATAACTTGACACTGCCAGCTAATTATAGTACATTCAATAATTGTTCCTTAATTTTTTCAAGTTCATCTTTCATTTGCACTACAAGCTTTTGCATTGGTGCATAATTAGATTTAGAACCAATGGTATTAATTTCTCTTCCTATTTCTTGAGAAATAAAACCAAGTTTTTTTCCATTAGAATCTTCAGAATTTAAAGCTTTAGTAAAATAATCTAAGTGATTATCTAATCGTACTTTTTCTTCAGTAATATCAAATTTTTCGATGTAGTAAACCAGCTCTTGTTCAAAACGATTTTCATCTACTTTTTCTTTAATATCGGCAACACCTTTTTCTAAACGTGCTCTTACGCCATCGATACGATCAGGATCCATAGTAATCACCTCTTCTAATAAGCGTCCAAGTGTCGTAATTCTATCAACGAAGTCTTGTTTTAGTACAGCACCTTCGTCCTTACGGTAAATCACAATGTTAGAAATGGCTTCTATTATTTCGGTGTTAATCGTACTCCATTCTTCTTCATCTATTTCATCACGTTCGGTTGTTACCGCATCAGGTAAACGAATTGCCATTTTTAGTAGTTCAGTAGCATCACCATCCACAACATCTTTAAGTTGTTTTATGTATTCATTAACTACTGTTTTATTAATCTTAGAGCTAGTATCTTCTCCTGTAATTTCTACAAAAAGTGAAAAATCTACTTTGCCTCTAACGAGATTTTTCGCAATAAGTTTTCTGATTTCTAACTCCTTTGCACGATACATGGATGGCATACGTGCGTTGAGATCTAAACTTTTACTGTTCAGTGATTTTAATTCAATAGATATTTTTTTTGTTGGGAGCTGAAGTACAGATTTCCCATAACCTGTCATGGATTGTATCATTAAAATGCTGCTATTAAAGTTGCGCAAAGGTACAAAATTGAACGGTTTTAAGTGTGTAATAATCTTTTAGAAACTATTATGCGCGCATAAGATACTTTCTTAACTTTGGCCTAGAATTTTTAAAAAGATACGATGTACAAAAAACAGTTTGAAATCCGGTGGAGTGATGTTGATGCCAATAGTCATTTAGCCAATTCTGCTTACACTAATTTTATGAGTCATACACGAATGGCATTTTTTGCGGAATTTGGTTTCTCAATGCAAGAAATTAAAAATCAGAATCTTGGGCCAGTAGTGTTTTACGAGCATATGTATTATTTTAAAGAATCTTTTCTCGGAGCTCCAATTACGGTTACCATTGAAGTTTCGGGTTTAAGTGAAGATGGTATGTTATTTATGTTTGAGCATAATTTTTACAATCACAAAGGTGAAAATTTAGCGTATTGCGAAATGCAAGGGGGTTGGATAGATTTAAAAGCAAGAAAGTTAACAGGTTTACCAGACGCTTTATTAGAACTAGCAAAAAAATTTCCAAAGTCTGAAAGCTTTAAAATCTTGACAAAAGAGGATACTCGTAAATATGGAGTAAAACCAAAACGAATGAAAGTTTAATTTCCTATTTAAACGGCGAATGCTGCTTAAAGGATTTTATCTGCACATTTTTTATAAAGGGTTTCAAAATCTGATTTGGAATGTATCTTTTATGCTTACAATAGCATGTCAAAGGTTTAGGTTCTGCTCCGAGTGTGCTTTTAATCTCAGAAGCGGTGCGCCCTAAGTTAATTTGATCGGATTTAGTTTCAATTCCAAGTCTAACGTAGTCGTTTAAAATTCTCGGATAAATTGCAAATTCTTTATTATTAGAATAATCGATACCAATAAAATGAGCATCGAGATGTCTGTCATTTTGCATAGCTGAAAGGAAACCTATCAATTTACCTTCTAAAAAATAACCTTTGACAATAAACTTTTCTTCGAAAGCTTTTTTAAGATTTATATAAGTATCGAGGTTTAAAATTTGAGCATTAAAATTTGCATTATCAATAGTGTTTTGATATAACTCTTGAAGTTGATCTTTATGGATTTTTATATCTTCTTCAGAAAAAAACTGTGCTTCTAATACCTCACTTTTTGAATCTGCTTTATTAGCTTTTACTCGGTATTTTGATTTTAAGGCTTTTTTATAATCATCAAAAGAGTGCCATTCTGGTTTAAGGGTAATGATCATATTAGGCTCTACTTGCATAGAAGCGTAATCATAAGATTTTAAATGATCTGTAATATAGAGCGATTCGTTTTCAAAGTCTTTAACAAAAATAGTGTTGAGCTTTTTTGTGGCTTTAGACACATATTTTACTCCATCAGCAATCGCTTTAAAGGTTTCAACTTTGGGCTCTCCGTCTTTTAGAAAGGTACCGTATTCTCCGCTTAAAAACACATTGCCACAAAACAATACCCGTAAATGATTGTTACAAAACATAGTGTTAATAAGACGTCTTAATTTAGCCGACATTCTAATGTTTTTGGTAATAGTTTCTACTCCAACCGTTACAATTTGAGTGTTAGCAAAAGCAACAGCTTCGTTATTTTTTAAAATGAATATATAATTAAACTCAATATCTGTGTTAGCAAATTCAAAAGCACGTAAAAATTCTGGTGAATAATAAATATTGGTGCAGCAGTTTACGCTATCCCAATAATCTTGAGGAATTGTGTCTACAGTTTTAAATATTTTAGATTGTAGTGACAAATTAGCTAAGCTTTTTAGGTTTAAGAGTGACTAAATATACGCCAGAAAATATAAGAACCATGGCAATGATTTTTAATGTATCGATGCTATCAGCACCCATAATAATAGCGAACAAACCTGCAATTACTGGTTGCAAATAAATAAACACACCGACGGTTGACGCCCTGAGTTTATTCAAAGCTATTGGATTAAGAAGATAGGTTCCAAATGTTGCTCCAATAACTACAAAAAGCACCGAAAACGACACGTAAGGTGTAAATGTTTCCCATTGCACTTCTTGTAATTGATTATATCCAAAAGGTAGTACCATAAAAAACCCGAAAAGGAATAACCATTTTATAAACGTAAGGGGATGATACTTTGCTGTTAATTGCTTAATTAAAATGATGTAAATACTATAAAAGAAAGAATTTAATAAGATAAAAGTATTTCCTAAGAGAATATTATCTCCTTCTCTTTCAGAATCACCAAAAACAGTTAAGGCTAAAGCTCCAGAAAAGGCTAAAACGACACCAATAATTTTAAAAGTTGTGATTTTTTCTTTTAAGATGATTGATGATAAGATTAAAATAATAACAGGGGTGATGGTTACAATAGCGGATGCATGGATCGGTGTTGTTAATTCTATACCTTTTAAGAAGAGAAGCATGTTTATAGTCACTCCAAATATAGCAGCTACAAAAAATTTAAAATAGTCTTTTCGTTCTACTTTTTCTTTAGGAAACCATAAGCTAATTAACCAAAACAAAATTGTAGCACCTCCAACTCTTAAAACGGTTAGAGCAAAGGGTGGTACAAAGTTTTCATTTATTACCGATTTTGCAAAGGTGTAATTGAGGCCATATAGAATTTGGACCATTAAAAGCGCAAAAATGGCAAAGCGCCTACTATTCATGTATAGCAAGTTTTGCAGCTTCAACTGTTTTTTTAGAATTACCTATAAAAATCTGATTATTGAATAGTATGACTGGACGTTTTAAAAAGGTATAGTGTTCTAGAATGTAGTTTTTATAAGCATCTTCAGAAAGCGATTTATCTTTTAAATCGAGCTCTTTATACAATCTTGCACGTTTACTAAACAGACTTTCATAACTATCTGTAAGTGCTCTCAGGTCTTCAATCTGAGCTTTAGTCATCGGTTCTGTTTTTATATCTTGAAGTGTAAATCCCTCTGGTAAATTGAGCTCACCGATAATTCGCATACATGTATTACAAGTACTTAAATAATATATTTTTTTCATATCCGAAATCTATATAATTTTGAATCCACAAAGTAACCGTAATTAATACGAATTTTAATTACATTTAAGAAAAATATAATCTTATGGATTGGGCATTTGATATTGCTATAAAAAACAGAAAATTATTAGAAAGTTTTATTGAAAATCACACTTTAGAAGAATTGAATAAAGTGCCAGAAGGCTTTAATAATAATATCATTTGGAATATTGCGCATACCATTGTTACGCAACAATTGTTAGTGTATAATTTATCTGGACTTCCAATGCTTCTGTCAGAAGAAATGGTAGCAGCATATAGAAAAGGCACAAAAACAGAAGGAGATTTATCTCAGGATGAAGTTCATCTTGTAAAAGGGTTGTTATTTTCTACTATCGAAAAAACTAAGGAGGATTACAATCGTAATTTTTTTCAATCGTATACTGAATATACAGTCAGTACTAAAAGCACTTTAAGTAGTGTTGAAGAGGCTATAGATTTTAATAATTTTCATGAAGGCATTCATTTTGGTTATATTTTAGCACTTAGAAAATCATTATAGAATTATGGAATATTACTCAATTGCAACAATTTTAGTAGTTCTATC
>RCNB010002720.1_pt1 | contig 10737 bp, 7 predicted proteins | sample 2041321 | NCBI WGS metagenome assembly RCNB01 (sample SAMN09708232, study PRJNA481090) | Marine sediment metagenome, whole genome shotgun sequencing project.
CCTGGGTGATGGAGTCCGAATCTCCAAATGGTACAAGGATGCCCTTTCCGTCTGCAAGCAACTCCTGAGCATGCCAGTATGGCGTTGATATTACGGCATTGCCTGCGCCAAAAGAATAGGCGAGTGTTCCGGATGTAATTTGGTTTTCTTCAAGATATGGGGTAATGTAAATATCGGCAAGCGTAATAAGTTCCTTGAGATCTTCTATGGGAACAAATTTATTATGAAATATGACATGTCCCTCGACACCGATTTCGTCGGCAAGACGCTGCAGTGAAAGCCTGTATTTCTCCCCCTCATGTCTGAGAAGATTAGGGTGTGTAACCCCGGCGACTAAGTAAACGACATTGGGGTGGTTCTTTATGATCTCCGGGAGCGCCCGTAGTACGACTTCGATGCCTTTCTGCGGAGAAAGCAGGCCAAAAGTTAGAATGACTATTTTGCCTTCGACGCCGTATTGATCCTTATAGAAATTGGGATCGATGAAGGGCACATCGTGTATCCCGTGTGGTATCAGACGAACCTTGTCTTGAGGTACCTTATATATACTACGGAGAATTTCGGCCCCTTTCTGAGACATAACAACTACATAATCAGATATTGAGAGCAGTTCATCCATAACACGACGCTGTTGAACATTCGGATTTTTCAGTATCGTATGAAGTGTTGTTATCAGAGGCATTTTCTGGTTGCGTAATAGTGCTAAAACATAACTGCCCGCTTTTCCGCCAAAAATCCCATATTCGTGTTGAAGACAGACGATATCGACGTCATTGAGATTCAAAAAGTCAGCGGCTGCTTTGTAGGTGTCGATATCCTGTTCCTTTATCTCAAAACGAACACGTTCGGGGTATTGATAACCCTCTTCGATATCGGTTATAGGAATAGCAAAACATTGGACCCTGGGATTCATTGCTGCGAAAGACTCGCAAAAATCTGTTGTAAATGTGGCAATTCCGCATTGACGTGGAAGGTAATTGCCGACGAATGCGACTTTCTTAATATTTTTCATAATACTCCTTCACAATATCAACATTTCTTTTACTTTTCCGCCATGGAAAGCTGCTGATAAGGACACGGTATTTGTCTTGAAAATAATTTCATGAGTAAAATCATTTCCTATCTTGGAATACGGGCACCCTAATTGCGTACAACTTTAGATTGAGCAAGGGTGTGGTCGGGTGATTGCTCCCCGTCCTAAAGGATTGCTCATTGTCATTCGCAACCATCATTACGATTTCCTCTTATATCTTTTTGGGCGCTCCATTTTGGGTGTATTATAGCAATAGTTTTGCCGTTATAGAACACTTTTTTATATCATTAATGATTTTTTCTATTTCATCTTGATTTTATTTTTTTTATTTCCGCATTGAGGGCGAAAAGTTGTGAGGAAAAATCTATTTGTACATCTACCAAATAATTAATGTAACAAGATACAATATTGTCTTATTGTGAAATACGAATTAATAATTGTTAGGTATGGAGAAATAGCATTAAAAGGCAATGCGACACGTAGGCATTTTGAAAACTATCTGATAAACAACATCAAAAAAGCATTGAATACAAAGAAAATTCTATTCAACGTAAAGAGAGAATGGGGAAGAATCTACATCCATACAGATCAGATAGGTAAAAGTGTAGATGTTTTACAAAAGATTTTTGGAATAGTCTCCATGAGTCCGGCAATTCAGACACAGAGCAATATGGACTCTATGTCTAGTCTTGCTGTCAGTATTTCAAAAGAAGTATTATCTGAAGGAAAAACCTTTGCTATTCGAACTACAAGGGAAGGAAAACATGAATATACAAGTCAGGATGTTTCAGTAAAGATTGGCAGTGACATTGTTGAATTAACAAAAGCAGGTGTAAATCTGACAAAGCCAGATTTTAAATTATTTATCGAAGTAAGGCGTGAAAACGCTTATATTTTCACAGAAAAAATACGTGGAACTGGCGGTTTGCCGTTAGGTACTCAGGGTAGAATTCTGGCATTAATTGATAATTTTGAATCCATTTTGGCAGCGTGGCAGCTCATGCGTAGAGGGTGTAGAATAGTTTTTGTAAATGTTAATGAGTCCAACACAGACATTTTAAACTTATTTATTGACAATTGGTTTGCAGAATCAGATGTATCTATGATTGATCCAGACGAATCATCTCTATATGAAACTTTGGCAAAAATAGCATCTGAAAGAAATTGTGATGCTGTTGTAACAGGTCACGTCATTTACAAAGATTTTCAAAAGGAATTATCTGATATTATGCTCATGAAAAAACACATAAATCTTCCGATTTTACATCCCTTAATTTCCATGGAAAAAGAGGATATAAATAAAAAATGTAAGGAGATAGGAATAGTAACATGAATATAGTTATCATTGGAGCTGGGGCAATAGGATCATTGTTTGGTGCATTACTTTCTAAAAAAAATGACGTAATTTTAGTTGGAAGAAACTCACATATAGAAGCCATAAGGAGAAATGGATTATATATAAAAGATAAAACTCAGCTGAATGTGAAAATACCCTCTGAAGTTTTAATTAAAAATGTCACTATTTCACCAGATCTTTTGATTCTAACTGTTAAGTCTCATGATACAGATTTGGCAATAAATCAATCTAGGCGAATAATTGGTGACAAAACTGTAGTTCTATCTCTTCAAAACGGCTTGGATAACATAGATAAAATTGAAAAATTCGTTGACCTTAAACAAATAATTGCTGGCAATACTACACATGGAGCATTTCTTTCCGAATTTGGTGTTGTTAAACACACCGGTAAAGGGCAGACCGTATTAGGTGAATTAGATGGGGAAAAAACAAAACGCATAGAGCATATTGTAGATGTGTTCAATAAGGCAGGAATTGAAACAATTGCCAGTGAGAACATCATTAGTGAAATTTGGGTAAAGGCAATAATAAATTCAAGCATTAACCCTCTTACTACGTTTTTCCGTTGTAAAAACGGTTATCTTTTAGAAAATCCAATATTGGAAAAGATTGTAGAACAAATATGCAAGGAATCTACAAATATTGCAAATGTTAATGGAATAAACATACCATATGAAAAAATGGTAAAAAAAACAAAGGAAGTGATTAGAAATACCTCTGAAAATTATTCTTCCATGTTACAAAGTTTTAAGAAAGGAAAGACAACGGAAATCGATTCGATAAATGGAAAACTTGCCAATATTGGAAAGAAACATGGAGTTGACACGACATTAAATAAGGTACTAGTACATATTATTAAATCTGGATATTAAGAGTAATTTTTTTCTGATAACACTTAAAAGCATCTTTATAATCATTTTATTGATCAGATAAGCAGAAGATGGAAATTATGAAAGTATTTGTCACAAGAGAAATTCCAGAACCCGGTCTTAAGATTCTCAGAAGGGAATTCGAAATAGAAGTCAACCCTTATGATAGGGTTTTATCAAAGGCAGAAATAATAAAAGGATTACAAGGAAAAGATGGTCTTCTCTGTCTTCTAACCGATACGATAGATAAAAATGTTATAGATTCTGAGCCTAAACTTAAAATGATATCTAATTACGCAGTAGGCTACAACAACATAGAGGTAGAGGCAGCGACTAAGAGAGGTATACCAGTAAGTAATACCCCTGGTGTATTAACAGATGCTACTGCAGAAATGGCTTGGGCATTATTATTTTCTGTAGCTAGGCGTATAGTTGAAGGAGATAGTTTTTCAAGATCTGGAAAATTCAAAGGATGGAGTCCAATGCTTTTGCATGGACAGGATGTATCAAATAAGACATTGGGCATAATTGGTGCTGGACGAATAGGTACTGCTTTTGCTTTGAAAAGTAAAGGATTCAATATGGATGTTTTATACGTTAGTGAAAGTATAAATGAGACATTAGAACATGAATTAGGAGCTGAAAAGGTAGATATTCACCGACTTCTAGAAAAATCTGATTACATTTCTTTACATGTTCCATTGGATAAGTCAACATATCATATGATAGGTGAAAAAGAACTCAAAATGATGAAGAAAAATTCGATTCTCATAAATACATCACGTGGCCCAGTTATAGATGAAAAGATACTATTAAAAGCATTAGAAGAAAAATGGATTTTTGGGGCAGGATTAGATGTTTACGAAAATGAGCCGGAAATAACAGAGGGACTAAAAAAACTAGATAATGTAGTTCTTCAGCCCCATTCTGCATCTGCAACGATTGAATCTAGGGCGGGAATGGCAATAATGGCCGCAAAAAATATGGTAGCTGGTTTAAAAGGAGAAATCCCACCAAATTGCATAAATCAAGAGGTATTTAAAAAGAAATAAAAATAAGGGTTAAAGAGTAAACGTCCAGATCTCTGGCTCTTCTGGCAAATCTTCTTTTTCAATGTCTATCTCGTTTCCAACTTTAAGCACATTACGCTTGTTTTTTTCCAAAAAAGGATCTATCCCAGCAATTGGTAAAGATAAACCACCAATTTTATAATGCATTGGAACTGCAATTTTTGGTTTCACTTTTTCTATAATATTCAAAGCCTGCTCTGCATCAATTGTGAATGTCCCACCTACCGGGATAAACAATATATCGACTTCACCTATCTTTTGGACAGCATCATGATCCAGATCATGTCCTAGATCTCCCATGTGACAAAATGTAATGTCCCCCATAGTGAATTTATATATTACATTTTTATCTCTTTTCTCACCGTGACATTCATCATGGAAAGTATCAATACCTTTTATTTCAACATTTAAAATGTTTCTTTTCCGAGAATCAGTTACAATTTTGGAACCATTTTTTTCTACGGATTTTACACTATTGTGGTCATAATGATCATGTGATACTAAAACAATATCCCCAGTTACATTTGGTGCGTGTATGCCTATTGATTTTCCATCATGTGGATCAGTTACTAGTGTAACCTCATTTGTTATTTCAAAGCATGAATGACCATGCCACCTTATTCGAAGCAAATTTATCTCCTCCAAAAATCATTCAAATATTGTGTGATGGTTATAAATAAATTATGGGCGTAATCTTCCAAATTTGATATAATCAATATTTTTATCTTCAACTCTTGCAAACATTATTTCTTTATTTACAGAATGTGCAAGCCTTACAGCTCTGCTTATCTCTGCCCACATTTTCTTAAATTTATTATCTACTACATGTATTAGATATTCAGCATGTGTTCTATCTGGTTTTTTTGTATATGCGCGAAAATGGACGCCGAATTTAAACCCCGTTTTTACAATTAGTCCGCGTTTTTTCAAATCATCAAAAACAGTAACTCTTAAGTTAATGTCCGGCTGGGATTTTTGTATAATTTCCGTAAATTTTTTCAAAGATAATTTTCTACCTGTAGCAACATGTATTATATCAATTACTTTTTTTTCCATTAGATATATTGCTTCTATCATTGATAGCTGAAGACCGTTTCCAAATGGTTTGCCAAAAAACTCCTTTTCTAGTAAATTTTCTCCCAATTTTTTGTCAAAAATTACTACTCTATTTTCAAGTAGAGTTCCAGTTGTATTTGAAAAATTATGTCTACTAACATTTCCTTTAATATTCAACTTAGAAACAACATAATATGTCAGGTCACCTTCTTCATCAACAATAGCAAACCACAGTTCCCCACTTTGTTTAACCGCGGATTCAATTAGATATTTAATTTTATTAATATCAATAATATCTCTTTCAGAAAATGCCGATATGAGATATAGTTTTTCTTTTTCTCCCTCCCCATTTTCTTTTTTAATTATATAAAGATCGTCATCCTTGTTTTTTTCGCTTAATTTTACAAAAAGACCTCTTTTTCTAAGATCTCTAAATATCAGGTATTTTATCTCAAGGTGGGGAATGTATTTTGCTGCTATCTTTAAAAGAGTTTGAAAATCAATTTCTTGCCCATCTTGAATTATACTGATTTTTTCTTCCCCTAGTAAAAAAACACCTTCAAGTAAATTCAATGATAACTTGTTACCAGTGATAGTTTTACCAAGATTACTCTTGTTATAAAGTCTACCCACGTCTTTTGATTTTTTGACGATTATTTTATTATTTAAAAGTTCTCCTAATATCTTCATTGTAAAACATGTAATTGTTAAGGTTATTTGGTTTTTTTGTAGTAATCCTTAATACTTCTAGGTATTTGATCCTTGGAAAAATATTCGTCATTTGAATTTTTGACATAAGATTTATTCATATTTATTGAAAGTGATTCTTTATAGGATTTCTCCTTTCGTCCTCTGTATATTGTTGGTAAAAGACCAATTGCTATACCAGTACATAAACCACCTAAGCCACCGATTACAGCAAATAAGATTAGATATTCTTTGTATCTGAAAATTCCCTGATTCCATGGAGATATATTGCTTTCAGGGATTCCAATATATCTTGACGATTGTCCGCCAAAGGTACCAGTGAAGCTCAATACTCCTGGTATTAGCCCACTATACTTGTAATAAAATATTGCAGCATCAGTTGATGACTCATTTACTAGGCTTTGAGCATATTCATAGTAACTAACTGCAAGTACGGGTTCAATACCACGAATTCTACTTTCGCTTATGCTAGAACTAGCACTCTCTTCATATCTTTCAAGTTTATCTTCGGTTATTCCATTAACAAGCTCCAGCGCAAGATTTGCTTTTGCCAATGCTTCTAGAGCTTCAAATATTGCAGCGGCAGGATATCCCTTTTCTTTATCCTCTCTTGCGGTTTCTAACAAATTTTCTGCATCAACTAGATACCCTGATGTTTTACCAACTTCTTCTAAAATAACCTCTGAATAAATAATTGCTTGTTGAGCATCTTCAATATATTCCTCCGCAAGATTTTCAAGTTCTTCATCATCGATTTCCCCTGTATCGTTGAAATAAGAAGAAATACCTATCCACCATTCTATACTATTGCTTCTTTGCATAGAATATGAAATGTCATACAGTGCAGACAAATATTCTCCGTTTTGATAACTAGATTTTGCTTCTGAAAGGCGAGATTCTGCATCTGATGCTCGTTTTTGAGCTGCCCCTACACATTGGATTGATATAGTTCCGTTTACTTCTGTAGTCTTTGCTAGATTGCTTTTATTTGTGTTAAATTCTTCTGCTTCATCTAAAAGAGAGTTTACATAATCTGTTTTATTATCTGCATTGAAATACTGACAAGCATATAATACAAAATGTGAATTTATAAGTGATTGAAATGATTTACTTGTGCTTGTATAGTACACCTCTTGGTTAAACCAATCTTTGGATTCTATTAGAGCTTCCTCTGCACCATTTAAAAAATCTGTTACCTGATTCTTGTAATAGTATGGATATCGATTTGGTATTTCTGTAGTATTAAAAGATTCACTCGCATTTTCATATGATTCTCTTGAGTTATTTAATAAATTTGTTGCGAGAGGTTTCATAGCGTTAATATAATCTTCAGTTGTTATACTAGCGTTAGATTCATTCACTGGAAAATTCCAGCCAGTAAAATACAAAAGAGCATCATTTAAATCTTCAACTTCAATGATTTCAATACCATAGTTTTCAAGTGCATAATCTGATACGTTTCGCAAAACCTGTCGAGTAGTAGTCTGTGTCCAGTCATTTTCAGATACTGTTTCTGTTATTGTCTCAGAATATTCGCCTTGACCTTTTGGGATTAAAAAACGTGTTGCTCCAACAGAATGAGCAGCATCAACCTTATGTAATATACCTCCAACAGGACCAATGCTCCCATCTGGATTTATCATTCCTGTCATCATTGTTTTACCATCCATCGACCAATTTTGTAAAAGTGATGTTACCGCAGTTGTCATAATTGCTCCTGCAGAAGGACCACCTATGATTGGAGCTGAAGTTCGGATTACAAAGAAGAAATCATATTCGGATGGATTAATCTGGCAATTGTCATCATTTTTTACAAGAGCACTTGCAACCTTTACTGCAAGACGTGCAGAACCTTGCATATCTATCTGTGTCAGTGGCAATGTATCTACGAATACTCTACCGCTACCGTTGTTCTGTATAGTAACTGTTATGGTAGAAGTAACCCCAACATATCCGTTATTTGTATTTGCCACTGCAGGTGCATAGACTGTAACATTGAGGTATTTAATAGATAATGTTGCTTCATTGATTTCGCCTGGTGATGTGGCAAGTGAGATCTGAAAAAAAGTAGAACATATAATCAGCAGACTAATTACTATTATCAAAAGTTTTCTTGGCATAATTCCTTCTCCTTATAATTTGACTCTAATATTAGATCACATACTAAAAACTTACTAGGAACTATCTGGAATATAGCTGAATTTTTATTGATTATCATTTTAATATTTCATTGTTATTATCTTATGTCACTATATTACTGTCCCGATATTCTTAAGTATAATAAAAAGATACCATTTCTCGTTTGGGATCGTCTAGGAGACGATTTAGATATGAATTTGGAACATGGAGGTTAAAATAAATGGTTCAATTACATGAGATGATACTAAGAGACGCTCATCAATCTATGCTTGCCACAAGAGTTAGAACGGAAGATATGTTGCCCATTGCAGAAAAGTTAGATCAGGTAGGATACTTTGCTATGGAAGTATGGGGTGGTGCAACATTTGATGTGGCAATCAGGTATCTTAATCAGGATCCATGGGAGAGAATACGGGAACTTAAAGAGGCTATGCCAAACACGCCTATGCAGATGTTGGAGCGCGCAATGAATATCGTTGCATATCGGAATTTCCCTGATGATATTGTTAATAAGTTTGTTTATCTTGCAAAGAAAAATGGGGTTGATATCTTCAGAATTTTTGATGCATTAAATGACCTAAGAAATATGGAAATACCAATGAAGGCAGCTAAAGAAAACGGCGGTCATGTTCAAGCATGTTTGAGTTACACTATTTCTCCGGTTCATACTTTGGATTATTTCATAGATAGATTTAAAAAACTTGAAAGAATGGGTGCAGATTCGCTTTGTCTTAAGGACATGGCTGGGATGATTTCCCCTCAACAGGCCTATGATATTATCAAAGGAGTTAAAGATACGGGAATTAAAATCCCAATAGTTCTTCATTCTCACTGTACCAGTGGAATGACTGGTATGGCATATCAAAGGGCAGTTGAAGCAGGGGTTGATGTTTTAGATACTGCAATGTCTCCCATATCTGGTGGCACTGCAGCACTAGCAACGGAAAGTGTTGTTGCGGCTTTGAAAGGAACAAAGTGGGATACTGGTTATGATCTAAAACTTCTAATAGATATTAGAAAGTATTTTCTTAAAATTTGGGACAAATACCGACATTTGCACAGATTCAATGCACTTAAGGTTGATCCTAGTGTTACTCTTCATCAAGTTCCTGGAGGGATGCTTTCAAATTTAATATTTCAATTAGAAGAACAAGGTGCACATGGTAAATATCGTGAAATTCTTGATGAAATTGAGAAGGTAAGAGATGAACTGGGGTATCCTCCACTTGTTACTCCTACTAGTCAAGTTGTAGGGGTTCAGGCTGTGATGAATGTTTTACATGGGCGATATAAGGTTATCACAAAAGAAACAAAAGACTATTGTAAGGGAATGTATGGAAAATCTCCAGCGCCGATTAAAACTGAAATCATGAAAAAGGTCCTTGGATCAAAATGGAAAGATGAGGTTATCGATTGTAGACCATCTGATTTATTAAAACCCATGTGGGAAAAGAGAAAATCAGAACTAAAAGAACATGGAGTAAAGATGACTGATGAGAATATTATGACTTACTCACTTTATCCACAAGTAGGTTTAAAATTCTTGAAGGGTGAAGCAGCAGCAGAGTTTACTTCTGATGAACTGCCACTCCCAGTTGACCATAAATTGACTCGTGGCATGGTAAAACAGTCATTCTCAGAACTTAAGCAAGTTTGGATTGAGACAGAACCACCTGAAAGTAGATCTGGTCCTGCTCAAATACCAACTGAGTTTGAAGTTGAAGTTGATGGTGAACCTTTCGATGTAAAAGTTAACCCTGTCGGAGGATTTCTTGTTGCAGGAGCCGGCGGTACAACGGCACAAGAGAAGCCAAAAGATGTAGAAGGTGGCGTTAAATCTAATATGCAGGGTACCATACTTTCAGTTAAGGTCAAAAAAGGTGACAAAGTAAAGAAGGGAGATGTCATTGCAACAGTCGAAGCAATGAAAATGGAACAGGAGATTAAATCTGAGATTTCCGGAGAGGTTAAAGATATATTTGTAAGTGAGGGAGACTCTGTAGCTAGTGGAGGCCTTCTCATGCAGATTCTATAAATTTATCTAATAGGTGAAATCATGCTGAATAAGGTATTGATTGCAAATCGGGGAGAAATAGCTATTCGCATAATGCGGGCATGTAAAGAATTGGGAATAAGTACTGTAGCCGTTTTTTCTGATGCTGATAAAAATGCCCTCTTTGTGAGATATGCAGATGAAAAATATAATATTGGTCCAGGACCAGCTAGTCAGAGTTATCTAAAGAAAGAAAATATAATTGATGTTGCTTTGAAAACCAATGCTGAAGGTGTTCATCCAGGTTATGGATTTATGGCTGAAAATGCAGAATTTGCAGATATGTGCCATAAAAACGGTATTGAATTTATTGGCCCCCCAGTCTCTGCTATGAAACTCATGTGTTCAAAAATTGATTCTAAACAGTCAATGATTGAAGCAGGAGTTCATGTTGTGCCTGGGGTGACTGAAGCAATATCTGATCATGACAAGCCAAAAGATATTGCCCATGA
>RCNB010002721.1_pt1 | contig 10736 bp, 9 predicted proteins | sample 2041321 | NCBI WGS metagenome assembly RCNB01 (sample SAMN09708232, study PRJNA481090) | Marine sediment metagenome, whole genome shotgun sequencing project.
TAATATTTAGTAAAATGCATGAGTATTCAATCACAAGTTCATTGGTCAATATCCTTGAGGATGTCGCAAAAAAAAATAGTCTAAAGAAAATATCTAGAGTAAATATCGATCTTAATCCAATAGCGAATATTGAACCTGATTCAATAAATTTTTATTATGAATTTTTAAGCAGAGACAATAGTCTACTTAAAGATTCAGAGCTTATTTTCAATACAAAAAAAATAAAAATTGAATGCAGGGACTGTGGTAATATTTTTGAAAAAGATGAGTTTATACCAAAATGTCCAAAGTGTGGAAAGAGTAAGGTAAAAATTGTAGATATTGATGATATAAAAATAATGTCGGTTGAGACATTATAAAGAGAATGGTGTATTGACTGGATACAAAAAAGCATCAAACATGCCGGGAGAAGAAATATTTGGTACTGATTGCGATATTCTCATACCTGCTGCGCTTGAGAACCAGATCAAAAGATCAAATGCCGACTCGGTTAAGGCAAAGTTTATTGCTGAAGCTGCGAATGCACCAGTTACTCCGATTGCAGATAAGATCCTTAATAGTAATGGCAAATTTCTTATACCAGATATCCTCTGTAATGCAGGCGGTGTAACTGTATCGTATTTTGAATGGGTCCAGGGAAATGATGCATATTTCTGGTCAAGGAGGAAAGTAAATCTTAGTCTCAGAGACATAATGGAAAAAGCATTTTATTCAGTCTATAAGATCTCAAAGGATAAAAAAGTAAACATGAGAAAAGCAGCTAATATTCTTGGGATCGGAACAGTGGCTGAGGCAGTAAGACTAAGAGGTATTTATCCTTAAATGATATTTTTAATATTTCTTAAGCTATCAAGTATTAAATAATGCTATATCTGTAGCCTTAAATAAAAAGTATCCGAAAGTTGTATTGACTTAAAATGAGGCTACAGATAAAATGAAAATGATAATTTTTATTATTTGAATTACTTGATTTATAATTATTTGCACGGTTTTTAAAATTATTAGCAATAATTTAAAAATTAATTATTTAGAATTGATAAATGGTATATATTAAGAATATTGCTAATAATAGTTTGAAGTTTTAATTGTACGGGAGGAATTAGAAATAGTATAAAGCTTATATTTTTGAAATTATGCTAAAACAGTAATCATAAAAGTAGCAATTAAAATAAGTATTTATATATAAAACTTGTGCGAATAGGTTGTAAGTCGGGTATATTTACTCGACTTTTTATTTATATAGGAGGAAATAATGGATTGGTGGATAGCTTTAATCATAGCCGGTGTTGTTGTAGTCGCCGGTTTTGTACTCGGATACCTTTACAGAAAATATATTATTGACACACGATCAGGTTCAGTCGCCGAAAAAGCAGCTGCTCTTGTGGAAAATGCAAAAAAAGATGCAGTTAATGTAAAAAAAGAAGCAATAATAGAAGGAAAAGAAGAAATACAACACCTTAAGGCCAGGACAGAAGATGATATAAGAAAACATAAATCTGAATTAAAAAAAATTGAGGACCGTCTTTTAAATAAGGAAGATTCGCTTGAAAAAAAGTCCAGCTATTTGGAAAAGAAAGAGCAGTCCGTAAGTCATAAGACAAACGAGCTTGATGCTAAGACAAAAAAAATTGATGAAGTATTAAAGAAGGAAATATTAAAACTTGAAGCAATTGCAGGGCTGACCAGGGAAGAGGCAAAAGCTATTCTTATGAAAAAGATAGAGGATGATGCCAAATATGAATCAGCTAAAAAATTCAGGGAGATCGAAGCAAGACTCAAAGAAGATTCCGATAAGATCGCAAAAAAAATCATATCACAATCAATACAGCGATGCGCAATGGATCATGTAAGTGAGACTACGGTATCAGTTGTAAACCTTCCAAATGACGAGATGAAAGGCAGGATCATCGGAAGGGAAGGCCGAAATATCAGGGTATTTGAGAATCTGACTGGAATAAATATTATAGTAGATGATACGCCTGAAGCGGTAATCCTGTCTTCATTTGATCCTGTTAGAAGGGAAATTGCAAGGGTTACCCTTGAAAATCTAATTGTGGATGGAAGGATACATCCAGCAAGGATCGAAGAGATGTATGAAAAGGCCAGCAAGATAGTCAGTAATGAGATAAAACTTGAAGGTGAACAGGTCGTATTCGACACCGGCATTTCAGGGCTTAATCCAGGGATAATCAAAGTACTTGGAAGACTTAAATACAGGACCAGTTATGGACAAAATGTGCTCCTTCATTCAAAGGAAGTATCATTTGTAGCAGGCATAATAGCAGCAGAGCTTGGACTTAATATAAAGCAGGCCAAGAGAGCAGGCCTTCTTCATGATGTTGGTAAGGCGCTCACACATGATATCGACGGTTCACATGCTATAATCGGTGCTGAACTTACAAGAAGACTCCATGAAGAAGAAGAAATATGCCATGCTATAGAAGCCCACCATAATGAGGTAGAAGTGAAAACTATTCTTGATGTAATAATACAGGCAGCAGACCAGATATCTGGTGGAAGACCTGGTGCAAGGAGGGAGACACTTGAAAGATATGTAAAGAGACTGGAAACTCTTGAAAAAATTGCTACAGAATTTACAGGAATTGAAAAGGCTTATGCCATACAGGCAGGTCGTGAGATAAGGGTAATAGTAAGGCCTGAGGATATAGATGAAGACAGGGCGATGGTTCTGGCAAGAGACATAGCTGACAAAATAGAAAGTGAAATGGAATACCCTGGCCAGATCAGAGTTACTGTTATCAGGGAAAGCCGGGCTATTGAGTATGCAAAATAGTTCTGATCTTAATAAATTCCTGGATCAGCTCAATATAAAGGATTCCCTGAGTGTTGAAGAAGATCTTGGAAATGGTTATGTAAGATTAAAAATATCAGAGGCTGAGCGCAGACAGGCGCTTCAGGACATAAACTGTGTTGAAGACATTATCGTTGAGCTTCTTAGAAACAGTAGAGACTCCGGAAGTAAAAATATTTTTATTGGCACAAAGAGACTTGAAGATAAAAATAGGATAATTCATTTTATTGACGATGGTGCCGGCATACCCCCTAATTTAAGTGACCTTATTTTTGAAGCCAGGGTTACTTCGAAACTTGATAATGGTAAAAAGGATTCTTATGGTTTTCACGGAAGAGGGATGGCTCTTTTCTCGATCAAACTTAATGTAAATGATATAAGGCTATCTTTTTCTGATAGATCAAAGGGAGCTTCTTTCTACCTTGATATTGATTTAGACAAAGTCCCCGAGAAGAAGGATCAATCCATTATCCCTCAAATCATAAAAATGGATGAAGATGTCAATATAATCGGGGGAGTCAATAATATCATCAAAACCATTATTGAATTTCAACTACAGAATAAAGATATGAATTTTTTTTATGGAACCCCGACACAGGTCCTTGTTACAATGAGGCAGATATTTAAAAGAGATAAAAATCAGGGTATTTATCCTTCTTTTGATGATTGGGAAAAATTAATTAATTTTATAAAACAGAATGATATAAAGATCACTGAAATACCGGTACTGACCGATAATTGCAACTTGATGGGTGAAATAGCCGAGAAGATATTCAATATGAATATCTCGCGCAGGGGAATACAGAGAGTAATGTATAATGAAGTAAAACCCCTTGTTCCTCTAAAGCTTGATCTTTTAAATTATACGATTATTGATGACGGACCAGAATCTCAAGGGAAAGACAAAACTGGATCAAGCAAGAATGGTAGGAATAAGGAAAGAATAAAACTATATGATGAATCGAAACTTGCCAGCAGGTTTAAAGATGAAGAAATAAGATGTATAATTGTTGCACTAGAAGAAATGATCAATAAAGTTGGTAATAAATATTTCATTTCTACAGAAAAAAACATAGATTTTAAAAGGTCAAACAATATTATAAAATTTATAATCGAGTTAACAGAAAAAGATTAAGAATGTAGTAATAATATATGGATGATAGTATTAAATTATTAAAAGTCTCTTCTAAATCGAAACCGAATTCAGTAGCAGGTGCTATTGCGGGAATAATAAGAAGTGAAGGTAAGGTACAGGTACAGACAATTGGGGCGGGAGCCCTTAACCAGTCAGTAAAAGGTATTGCCATAGCACGCGGTTTTATTGCACCAACCGGACAGGAACTTGTTTGTATACCCTTTTTTAAGGATATTGAAGTAAACGGGGAAATAAAGACCGCTATTGTATTATTGATCGAATCCAGATAGATCTATTCCTACCCTCTTTTAACCTTCAAATTTGTTAACAATGATAATTATTGAGATATATTATCAATGTAAAATAAGATATCGTAAGTTATTTTGAAGATAACCTATCAATAATAATATTACATATAAGATTTAGAACCGATAGAAACGAAAATGTTAAAGGAATCAAGGATTAATAATAATTTAGCGAAAAAAGTATATATAGAGACATTCGGATGCCAGATGAATGAGCATGATAGCGAGAGGATGCTTTATCACCTGGAACAGATCGGTTATGGACCGTCAGAAAAACGTGATGATGCGGATATCATAATAATCAATACATGTGCAGTTAGAGAAAAAGCCGCAAACCGGCTTTTTGGTCATCTGGGTAATTTAAAACCCATAAAGGAAGCTAATCCCGGCATGCTGATATGCGTCGGTGGCTGTACTGCGCAAAACATCAGGGATCAGATACAAAAAAAATGTCCATTTGTTGATATTGTATTCGGTACCCATAATATTTCAGAACTTCCAGCATTGATAGATCAGAGGATAAAAGGAGAAAAAAGCATATGCTCTATAATAGATGATGGCTTTGATTATGATCTTGATAAGGTGAAAAGAATTTCAAGTTTTCAGGCACTTGTGCCCATCACGACAGGATGCAACAATTTCTGTTCATACTGCATAGTCCCGTATGTCAGGGGAAGAGAGAAATCTATAGAACCGGATAGTATTATTAGGAGCATTAAAGAGATAGTGTCTGGAGGAGTGATAGAAGTAACTCTTCTGGGACAGAACGTTAACTCTTACGGTAAGGATATAGATAAGGGCATAAATTTTTCAAATCTTCTGGAAGGTGTTTCTGACATTACTGGCTTAAAGAGAATCAGGTTTATGACTTCACATCCTAAAGATTGTTCTCCCGAATTAATAAAGATCGTTGGAACAAGAGATAATATTGTAAACCATTTTCATCTCCCAATGCAGGCGGGTTCAAATAGGATCCTTGAAAAAATGAATAGAAAATATTCAAGAGAAAAGTACCTGGATATTATAGATAATATTAGAAACAGTATTAGCAACTCCACAATAACCTCAGATATAATAGTAGGTTTCCCGGGTGAAGAGAGAAAAGATTTTGAAGATACGCTTGATATGGTCAAAAAAGTCAGATTTGGCCGGGCCTTTACTTTTATATATTCTCCCAGGGAGGGCACAGATGCGTCAAAGATGGAGGACCCGGTTTCTTTGGAGGAGAAGAAAAAATGGTTCAGTGAGCTGCTGCAGGTACAGAATCAGATATCGTGTGAGGAAAATGAGAAGTTTTCTGGGAGGAAGGTTGAAGTGCTGGTTGAAGGTAAAAGCCATAAAGATGATAAATTGCTGGAGGGAAGAATGGGAAACAATATCGTAATAAACTTTGAAGGAAAGAACGACCTTATTGGAAAGATAGTTCCTGTCAAGATTGTTCGTGCTAGGACATTTCATATGATGGGGGAGCTTTAAGCAATATTGAAGTAAATATGGAAATACTTAAAAAAAGCGAGTATAAAAAATTAGCGGGGACTCTTGCAAAGCATTCAATAGATATAGACCTATTGAAAAATAAACTGATAAACCTCAAAAAGATCATAGTAATATGCGGTCCTACGGGTATCGGTAAAAGCAAGCTTGGAATAAGTATTTCTGGTTTCTTAGATACTGATATAATTTCTGTAGATTCCATGCAAGTATACCGGGGAATGAATATAGGGACAGACAAGGTAGATGCAGAGACTTATGGTATCAAGCAGTATATGGTTGATATATTCGAACCTGACCATAAGCTGTCGGTGATGGAATTTAAAAATACCGCAAAAAATATTATAGGCGAAAAATTTTTAAAATCCCGGAAGATCCCGGTAATGGTTGGAGGTTCCGGCCTATATATTAAGGCTATTATAGATGATCTGGACAAAGGTCCCGGAGAGGACAGGGAATTCCGTAAAGCCATTGAAGAGGATATTGAAAAAAATGGATCTAAAAAACATTATAATAAATTGCTCGAAATAGATAGTGAATATGCCTCAAAAATAAGTGAAAACGACAGCCGGAGGATTATAAGGGCCCTGGAAGTGTTCCACTTTTCAGGAATTCCATTTTCGCAGTTTCAGAAATCCTGGGACAGGAAGACTGACTATAAGGTGACTTTTATAGCCCTTAACAAGGATAGAAGCCAGCTTTACGCGGACATAGAGAAAAGAGTGGAAGATATGTTCGACAGGGGCCTGGTAAGAGAAGTTGAATCCCTTATTGAACGAGGCTACAAAGATTCTTTGAGTCTCAAACAAGCTGTAGGATATAAGGAAGTAGTGAGCTATATTGAAGGTATAACAGACCTTGATAAATGCAAAGAAGAGGTGAAGAAAAACTCCAGGAGACTTGCAAAAAAACAGATGACCTGGTTCGGACGGGATAGTAGGATTAATTGGATTAGAGTAGATAATTATGATAACATGTTTGATTTACTAATAGATACTTTAAAGATAATCGATGGGGAATTGTAATATGGAAAGTATTGATTTTTCAAAGCTTAATGGTCAGGGAAACGACTTCATCCTTATAGATTCTTTTACAGATAATATAGAACTTTCATCAATACAAATAGCATCGATGTGCGACAGGCACTTTGGTATTGGTGCAGACGGACTGATACTTGTAAAAAATTCTGATATTTATGATTTTTACATGGATTACTACAATCAGGATGGCAGCAAGGCAGAGATGTGCGGTAATGGTATAAGATGCATGTCAAAATTCATTCATGATATGAAATTAAGTACCAGGGATAAGTTTAGTATAGATACTCTTGCAGGAGAAAAGATAATAGAGCTTGATTTATTTAATGGATATGTAAGAAATATAAAGGTTAATATGGGCCCTCCAATATTTAATCCGGAAGATATCCCGGTTGCCCTAAAGGGTGGGGAAGTATTTGATTATAGATTAAATACACCAGAGGGAGATTTTTTAATAAATTGTATTTCAATGGGAAATCCTCACTGCATTGTCTATCTTGAAGAAAATGATGATCTTGAAAAAATTCCTCTTAATGTCTGGGGACCACTACTGGAGGCACACCCCTTATTTCCCAATAAGACAAATGTTGAGTTTGTTAAGGTCTTATCAGGAAGTGAGATAAAAATGAGAGTATGGGAAAGGGGAGTAGGTGAGACATTGGCCTGCGGGACCGGTGCGTGTGCCGCAGCGGTAAGTACATTTAAATTAAAGAAGATCGCCGGGTCCATGGTAAAAGTAAAAGTACCAGGTGGCATACTTAATATTGTCTGGAAAGGGGACACATCCAGTGTCTTTCTTGAAGGGGAAGCGGAGCATAGTTTTAGTGGGGTATATTTTCTTAAATAATGATTTTAAGATAACTATAAAATAAATAATACACCCATAAATTACTGTTAAGGACTGAAATAGAAGAAATAATAGAAAGGAATTCATAAATGAAAATTGGAGAGTCAAAAAGACTTAAAGATTTACCACCTTATTTATTTGCTGAGATCGATAAGATCATTAAAGAAAAAAGAGATCAAGGTCTTGATGTGATCAGTCTTGGAATCGGCGATCCGGATATTCCCACACCTAATGGTATAATAGAAGCTCTTCAGGATGAAGCCGAAAATCCTGTCAACCATCAGTATCCTTCTAGCTATGGAATGGATCTTTTCAGGGAGGCTGTTGCAGACTTCTATATGGATAGGTTTAGTGTAAAAATAGACCCGGTCAATGAAGTAATACCATTATTGGGTGCAAAAGAAGGTGTAGCAAATATAGCATATACTTATGTCGATCCTGGAGATTATGTGCTTGTTCCCGATCCTTCATATCCTGTTTACAGTATCGGTACAATGTTTGCAGGAGGGCATACCCACATTATGCCTATGGAAGAAAAAAATGATTATATAATAGATCTGGATAGAATAGATAAAGATATCGCAGCAAAAGCAAAACTAATGCATGTAAATTATCCTAATAATCCTACATCTGCTATTTGCGGTATTGATTTTTATGATAGATTAGCAGAATTTGCTTTAAAGAATAATATAATCGTATGCCATGACAATGCATATTCTGATACTTATTTTGGCGATAATAGCCCGGTAAGCTTTTTAAATGCCAGTGGATCAAAAGAGGTAGGAATAGAATTCTACTCTCTTTCAAAGACTTTTAATATGACCGGGTGGAGAATTGGTTGTGCAGTAGGAAACAGGGAAGTGATTGCAAGTCTTGGAAAATATAAGACCAATGTAGATTCAGGTGTTTTTAATGCTGTCCAGTATGCCGCAATAAAAGCTTTTAAAAATTATAGGGAATATAGCGGCGAAAACAATAAGATCTATAAAAAAAGAAGAGAGATGGTGACAGGTATTCTCGATAATATAGGAATTGATTATTATAAGTCAAATGCTACCATATATGTATGGGCAAAAGTCCCCGAGGGTCATACATCAAAATCTTTTGCAAAACTTGTGCTCGATGAGGCAAATGTAGTTGTGACTCCGGGAAGTGCCTATGGGAAATTCGGAGAAGGTTATTTTAGGATATCACTCACCATTTCAGATGACAGGTTAAAAGAAGCCCTGGATAGGATAGACGGCACTTTTTAGGTTATATATCCAGACATTTATTATTTAAATTAAATATTTTTATGGCAAAAGAAAAAGCCCTATTAGTCTTTATAAGTTTTACTCAAAGAATCAAAAGCATCCCATATAATAGTGGACACAGCATGACTATTGATGAAAATATCAGTGAACTCACTAATTTAGCGATAAGTGCAGGTGCTGAAGTCATACAGGTGCTTACTTATCGTCAAATAAAACCAAATCCAAAATATTTTATAAGTACTGGCCGGCTTGAAATAATCAAGAATATACTTTCGGAAAATGAAGTTGACCTTATAATCTTTGACGATGAAATAAGTCCAACACAGCAGAGAAACTTGCAAAGAAAACTTGATATAGGTGTAGTGGACAGAACTGCGCTTATTCTTGATATATTTGCACAAAGGGCCCGCAGTAGAGAGGGTAAACTACAGGTTGGACTTGCACAGTTAAATTATCTTCTACCAAGACTTATCGGAAAGGGAATCGAGCTCTCAAGACTTGGAGGCGGTATTGGTACCAGAGGTCCAGGGGAGACACAACTTGAGGTTGATAGAAGAAAGATCAGAAATAAAATAAGTGCCCTGGAAAAGAAGATCGAACAGATCTCTATTCAAAGAGATACACAAAGAAAAAGTAGAAATGATAATATTTTCCAGGCTGCTCTTGTAGGATATACTAATAGTGGTAAATCAACGCTTTTGAATTCATTGACAAAGTCAGATGTAGAGGCAAAAAATATGCTTTTTTCTACACTTGATTCTACTACCAGAAAACTTGATCTAGATGTTAAGCCAGATGTGCTTCTTACTGATACGGTAGGTTTTATAGAAAAACTTCCTCACCAGCTTATTGCAGCTTTTAAGTCTACACTTGAAGAGGTCAAGATATCTGATCTGCTCCTTCTTGTTGTAGACATAAGCAATACTGGTTTTGAATCAAATATATTAAGTGTAAAAAAAGTATTAAAAGATATCGAAGTATGGGGGAAACCTTATATCATGGTATTCAATAAGATTGATAAAATAGAAAAGGTATTGCTGGAAAGCATGCGCCTAAAACACAGGGACTGCATTTTTATATCTGCACTGAAATGTACCGGACTTGAGGATCTGAGGGAAAGTATAAAGATCAATATTGAAAAACATAATCTGGCCATTAGGGTAAAAATATCATATAGTGACCAAAAAATAATTTCATTTATATATCAAAAATGTAAAGTAATAAAAAGAGAAGATAAAAAAAACAGCATTATTTTTGATTTGAATATAGAACCGAAATATAGGGATATATTAAAAGTTTACTGCATGGATTGTAAAAAATAAGTGGAAAAGTAAATTAAAAATATTTCCTGATAACGCCGATTACTTTACCAAGGATGGTAACATCACTGACGATCATCGGTTCCATATAGTCATTTTCAGGCATTAATTTTATTTCAGTCTTCCCCTTGAAAAATCTTTTAACGGTAGCTTCTTCTTCAAGGAGTGCAACTATTATTTCACCATTAATAGCAGTTTCCTGCTTACGTACTACTACAAGGTCCCTATCCATTATGCCGGCATTTACCATACTGTCACCCCTGACATTAAGCATAAATACTTCATTCTGGCCCTTAACAAAATCCGGAGTAAGGGGAAAATAATCTTGTATATTTTCCTCAGCCAGAATCGGCTTTCCGGCAGCTATATTTCCTAATACAGGAACAAAAACCAGATTATTCTTAGACAAGTCCATTTCTGGCTCCTGGTTGTGGGTGGATATAACAGATATGGCTCTTGGTTTGGATGGGTTTCTTTTTAAAAAGCCAAGAGCTTCAAGTTTCTTTAAATGAGAATGCACTGTAGCAGAAGAACTTA
>RCNB010007074.1_pt1 | contig 10736 bp, 7 predicted proteins | sample 2041321 | NCBI WGS metagenome assembly RCNB01 (sample SAMN09708232, study PRJNA481090) | Marine sediment metagenome, whole genome shotgun sequencing project.
CGTCGCCCATGACGTGATGCAACAGAATGTAAGCGGATCCTGGCGAGTAGACGCCGAGCGCCGTGCCAATGATGCCAGGACCGGCCATTGCCGCTTTGATGATGTCGCTCTCGAAGTAGTCTTCGAGGTACTCCGCAGCACTCATTGTGAAGAAGCGCACGTACTCGTAGATTTCTTTCTCGCCCAGCGCCCACATCTGCTTGCCGAGATACAGGAACTCCATAATGTCGCGCGGTTTAAACGAAGTCGGATCAGGCGGGGTTCGCAACAGTGTCTTGCGAATGAACTGCGAGTAACGCGTCAGGTCGGTTTGAAAGCGATGCATCGCGTCCGCATCGTGCGCAGAATGCCGCCTCAACTCATGGTGCGCGGCTTGTTCGTCATGATAAGAAAACAAGCGTTCGTCGCCATCACCAAAATTGACTGTGCCCAGATACGGTACCAGTAAGAGTCCGTGTCGCCCAAGGTCGAGATCGCGATGCAAGGCTTGTCGCATCATGCTGCAAACGTACGAGCAGCTCGAGTACTTAAAGCCTTCCTGCAACTCTCGGGATACAGCCGCGCCACCGATGTATTCGTTTTTTTCCAGTACCACAACATTGAGGCCAGCTTTGGCAAGGTAGGCCGCATTGGTCAGACCGTTGTGACCGGCACCGATGATGATGGCGTCGTACTTACTCATCCTAGTATCTCGCGCGCGGCATTGTGGCCTGCGGCGCCCATGAGTCCGCCGCCAGGATGACAGCCTGCGCTGCACAGAAACAAGCCAGGTATCGGTGTGCTGTACTGAGCCGCTTCGTAAGTTGGCCGCATCATCAGCATTTGGTCCATGGCCATCTCGGTGTGATGCCAGTGACCACCTGTTACGCGATAGTCTCGCTCGAGATCGGCCGGCGTCAACAACTCCTGATGAACTATTTGTTCGCGAATATTCGGTGCGTATCGAGCAATCGCGTCGATAGCACGATCGCAGATTTGTTGCCGCGCTGCGTCGGTCCAGCCGCCCTTGAGCTGATACGGGACGTACATTACGTGTGCCGACAATACGTGTTTGCCGTCAGGAGCAAGCGATGCATCGTGCAGACTCGGCAGCACAATTTCCATCACCGGGTTTTCCGGAAGCTCGCCGTACTTGGCATTGTCGAACGCGAATTCAATGCTATCCATGTCGGGCGCGATGATCATTCGCCCGTCCGGTCGTTGCAGCCCGTTAAATTTGGGTATGTCACTCAAGGCGAGGTGTAACTTCGCGACATAGCCGTCGCATCGCAGGCGGCGAATGCGATTGGTGAAGCCGATATCGAGATATTCGACACCGACTAAATTCAAAAAGGTCCTTTTTGGATCTGTTGCCGAGATGACACGATCCGCCTCGATTTTTTCACCATTGTCGAGTTGCACGCCGTTGGCGACGAGCCCGTCCTCGCTGCCGCTAATAAGAATGCGGTCGACGGCGGCGCTGTTTCTAATTTCTACGCCGGCAGTTCGGGCGGCGGCAGATAATGATTCAACCAGTGCCTTTGCACCGCCGGATACCCCTGACATTCGGTAAAGCATAGTCAGGACGGCACTATTCGGTGATCTTGGTGCGAGTTTCGAACCGATAAGCCCATCCCAGCTAATCGTCGCCTTGAGTAGTTCGTTATCGAAGTTCTCATCCATGAGGTCTCGTGCCGGTAACGACGCGACTCTCAATAACTCCCGCATGTCAGTCTTACCGAGCCTGCGAATATTGAGTCCCAAACGGCCTAGTGTCAGCAGATCTGAAACGCCGGTGTTGCCGATTCGCGGCATGCTTTTAAGCCAGAAGGGTCGCAGCGCTTTGGCAAAGCGTTGCATGGTCTGGGAATAAACTCGATAAGCACCAGCGTCGTCGCCGCCCGCAGCGCTGAACTGGTCGCCGCCAATGACGATATGCTCGCCTGATTCACTTAAGCCGATTGTCGGTAGAGGCTTTGCCGCGGCACTAAAGCCGTGCGAGGCAAGCTGCAAATCATTGCTAATTTGCGGCGAAAAATGACTAACCGAGTGTGCGACCGAGGTGTGAAATCCTGGATGAAACTCACGCTGCGCTGCAAGCCCACCGGATACGGCGGATGCCTCAAGCACGAGCACATGCTGTCCGCTTCGGGCCAAATAGGCCGCACAAACCAATCCGTTGTGTCCCGCGCCGATGATGATCGAATCAAATTGGCTCAATGGGTGGACCTTCAACCTTAAAATCAGTGATTCCAACGCGTACGCTAGTGAGGCGTAAACTTGAAGACTTCCGCGCCTATACGCACGAGCCGCAGAGAAATGGGTTTATTTGTATTCTGCGAAGCAACATACTTTGGATTAGAACCTATTACAGGACGCAAATGGACACCAACGAGCAATTCGCGCCACGCGCAGCCATTAACAAAGCCATCGAGCTGGTCAGTTCCGGTCAGGTAGATGCGGCGGTAGAATTCTGTCGTGTCGCGATTGAGAAGAGTCCAGGTGACGTGAACATGGTCGCATTGCTTGGTGTGACATTAATGAAGTCCGGAGCGCTTGTCGAAGCGGAAGCCATGCTGCGGCGCGCCATCCAACTCGCCCCTCGATTCGCAAAACCCTATGAGGATCTTGGTTACTTGCTGGTGGAAGCCGGCCGTGCAGAAGAGGCTGTCGATACTTTAAAGCAAGCCACTAATCTGGATCCAAGTGCAGAGCAATCGCTATTTACCTTAGGCCGTGCATTGGCCTTGCTGGGTCGCGGCGATGAGGCCGACTCGGCGTTCGAAGCGTCATTCGCCCTCAATCCAGAACGCAAGCGACTGGCTTTGGCAGCGGAACATCACAAGGCCGGACGTCAGGAGCAGGCCGCAGAACAGTATCGGGCGTTGCTCGCCGACTTCCCCAAAAACGTCGACGCCATGCGCTTGCTCGCAGGTATTCTTGTCAATCAAACACAGTTTGAAGAAGCGGAAGCGTTACTTCGGCACGCCATATCTCTCGCTCCCGATTTTTCTCTCGCGCTGCTTGATCTGGGGCGGCTATTACAGGAACAACATCGCTACCCTGAGGCGATCGAATGTTTCGAGCGCACGGTGAAGCTTGAGCCGGACAGCCCAAAGCCTGTGTATCGTCTCGCGTCGGTATTGGCGCCACTAGGTCGTACCGAAGAGGCGCTCGAGAATTATAAGAAGGTCTTGCGCATGCGACCACAGCATGCCGGAGCGCTTTTGGGTGCTGGGCACACACTGAAAACAATCGGTCGTCAGGACGAAGCGATCGAAGCCTATCGCAAGTGTCTTGACGTCAAGTCGAACAACGGCGAAACCTATTGGAGTCTCGCTAACCTCAAGACCTATCAACTGACGGATAATGACATTAACGAAATGCAGGCAGCGGTCGCGGATGGCGACAGCCTCACTGAACAGTCGCTGGTAAATTTCTTATTCGCGCTCGCCAAAGCCAGTGAAGACAAGGGCGATTATGAACGCGCATGGGACTACTACACGCGCGGCAATACCAAGCAAAGAATGCTTGAGCACTATGATCCCGTTCAGACCGAAGTTGCGCATGATGAAATCATCACTGTGTTCAACGCCGATTTTTTGAAAGAAAAAGGTGGCTTGGGAAATCCAGATGCGGCGCCTATTTTCGTTGTTGGACTGCCGCGCTCTGGGTCGACATTGATCGAACAGATTCTGGCAAGCCACAGCCAAGTCGAGGGTACTGCCGAATTACCCTACTTAGGCCGCGTTGCAGTATCACTAAATCGCGGTAGTTCGGGACGTAAAAAATACCCCTTCTCGATGCGCGATCTGACGCAGTTTCATTTCAATGCGCTTGGAGAAAATTACCTGCGACAGGCACAAGCACATCGCATGACGGATCGACCATTTTTCGTTGACAAGACGCCGAATAATTTTCCATCAATCGGCCTGATTAATCTGATTTTGCCGAACGCCAAGATCATTGATGCTCGCCGCTACCCATTGGACTCTGCGTTGAGTTGCTATCGGCAATTGTTTGCTCAAGGCCAGACTTATGTCTATGACCTATCGGACGTTGGTGAATTTTATTTGCAGTACCAGCGAATGATGGATCACTGGCACGAAGTATTACCGGGACGAGTTCTGACCGTGCAGTATGAAGACGTGGTTACAAATTTCGAGAGTCAGGTTAGACGTTTGCTTGATTTTTGCGGACTGCCCTGGGAAGACGGCTGTGCCAAATTTTACGAAACAGACAGACCCGTGCGAACTGCCGACAACCGGTATATACCAAGTCAGTTCATTTTTGGCGCAACTATGAATCTCAGCTCGGTGAACTCATTGAAATTCTCGAGCCTATATTGCCGCGCTATGAAAAATACGAGTCTATCAATCGCTGAGGCTATAGGGCCAAACCTCAAGGCCGTGGATTGCATTGCGTACATCCATTGAAAGGTTAATGGTCAGTGTTGTTTTCATCGTCTCGAGGTCGTGAAGAGTGATCGTGGATGGCGACGATCCGGCGGCAACGAGATTTGAATTGATGGCACAAAGGCCACGTCCGAAGGCCTGACGCGCAATGCGCGAGTCGTCGAAATCTGCATGAGTGATCAACTTGGAATCGAATTTTGGAATGCCAAAGACACACTGTGGGCCATCGGCTGGAACGTATCGGACCAGATCCTGTTTTGTGTCATTGAAAATAATTCCGTCGCGGAACGGCTGTGCGTTGTGAATCCCTGAAGGAAGTTTCGCAATCTGATTGATGTGTTTGCCGTCGAAAGCGAACATAGCTTCGGTCTTAAGGCCACTGATGTACATGGCTCCAGCGTCGCAATACACACTGTTGAGGTGCAGCTGGTTTGAGGGTTCCGGGCCTACAGACTTACCGGGATCAAACGGCAGCGCATGCGGACCTTCGCCAGTCGCGCTGACGCGCAAACCCCAGCTAAACCGATTTTGATCGAGATCAAAGCCAAGAACGGCATCGAATCCGGTCGATGTCAGGTACAGGCGACGTTTGTAACGAAAAATTTCGTGACAGTGATTGAGGAATGGATTGGTGTACGAGGCGATCTGGTTAAAATCCTGGTCATATACAAACAGCTCGTTGCTCGCTGCTATGAATATTCGAGCGCCGTCAAAGGCGATTCCGCGCAGGCCGCGGTCCCAGCCACGGCCTTGCCAGTCGATGTTGGTCGTATTCCAGTCGATTTTCTGAGAGACGCGTTGTCTTTCGAGGTCAATCAGATAGACGCCGCCGTGGCTTTCGCCCTGTTGGCTGCCGCGAACGACAGAGCTTGCTATTAGAGTGGTCATAATTGAAGAAAGTTTAACGTAAGCGGCGTCGCCTCACGCGAATTTGTAAATGCGTGCCTATAGGCCTGCAAAGTCTCTGATTTAACTGGAGTTGGCGCGGTCTGGTGAGTATGATTGAGGCATCGTTGTAATTCTCTGTTTGGAGCTTGATCATGGCAACTGGAAAAGTGAAATTTAACGGCCAAAAGACCACTTTAGGTTTGGCCATAACAACAGCAGTTGCAACTTCGCCTGTTGCTCAATCTCAGGAACTGGCGCTTGAAGAGATTATTGTTACGGCGACGAAGCGCGAAGTCAGTCTGCAGGACACGCCGCTCGCCATCACCGCGTTCTCCGAAGAACAAATAACGCAACAACGATTTAAGAATTTTGCCGACTACGTCGGGCAAATTCCAAGCCTGGCAGTCAGTGATCGACAGCCTGGCGCCAAGTCCGTGATCATGCGCGGCTGCGCGGCGCAAGGATTATCATTCGCCGATACGGCGACAACATCCGTATATCTCGACGAACAACCGATTACGGCAGCCGGTTATAACCCGGATCCTCGACTTGTGGACATTGCGCGAGTCGAAGCACTCGCGGGACCGCAGGGCACCCTTTTTGGCGATGCAGCGCAATGCGGCACATTGCGGATTATTACCAACAAACCAGATACTGAAATGTCATCAGGTTGGATTGATCTAACTGGCTCAAGCATTACAGATGGTGGTTCAGGCTATGACATCAGTGGCATGGCGAACATTCCGCTGGTTAACGACAAAGTCGCTTTGCGACTGGTCGGGTTTTACGCCGATGAAGCCGGCTGGGTTGACAATGTTCTGAGTGTGTCTCCAGGGCAGACATTCGATAATTCGGATCGTGTCAAAGACGACGTCAACTCGTCAGTTTGGTACGGTGGACGCGCTGGATTGCGGTTTACGCCGAGTGAAGAATGGACCATTGATCTCGGTCTTGTTTACCAAAAATACGAATTGGATGGTTTCGGCGACGCCTCGTTAAACCAGCAGCAATACGAAGATACCGATATTTACCCGACCTTTAATAGCCGCCAGCAAGCGCGCTTTACGGAAGACAAGTGGGACGACGAATGGTATCAAGCCGCGTTGACGATTGAGGGTGACCTCGATTTCGGCAACGTCGTCCTCACGGGTTCCTACTTCTCGCGCGAAAGCGCCTACTACGCAGACGCCACAGCGTATCTGCAGTCTTATCAGCAACTCGGCGATTACTTTAGATCGTTCAACACGGGTGGTTATTACGATACCTTCGGTATCTATGATTTTGGCGGCGATCCGTTGGCAAATGATTTCGACGGCAGAGACACAACGGCCTGGACCGTTGAGGCACGTTACGCCACGCCGGCAGAGGGACGTTGGTCAGCCATTGTTGGTGCGTTTTATAGCCATCGCGAAGTGGATGAACTCTTCATTTCCAACATACAAAATGACTTTTCAAGTAGCTACGCGTTTTATTACCTCAACTACGCCGGCTATATTTACTATGACGCGGCGCTCAAGACAGACTCTAATAACTGGTTTTCTGGCACCTATGAAAGCAGTCTTGATCAGTATGCAATCTTTGGCGAAGTAAGCGTCGATTTAACTGAAAAGCTTACCTTGACCGCGGGTGGTCGCTACTACGACATTCAGAATGATTACACCGTTGTCCAGGGCACCCTGGTTGGTTTAAACGGAGGCATTCCAAACTGTGATACCGGCTTCGACTATTGCTTCGCGCCCGGAGATTTGGGCCAAGCTGATGAGAATGGTTTTGTACCGAAGGTGACGTTTGCCTATCAAATAAACGATGACAAGATGATTTACGCCACCTATTCGGAAGGATTCCGACGTGGCGGTGCCAACTCGGCTCGCCCGCAGTCGGTGTTTGGACCTCCTACCTCGCAGTTTCCCGAGCCAGCCGGAACTCTGAATGAATACGGTTCTGATTCAGTGACAAACTACGAGTTCGGCGCAAAGACAGATTGGGCTGACGGTAGGGTTAGATTTAATATCTCGCTGTACCATATGGTGTGGGATGACATCCAGATCCAAGCTGAGGATCCGCAAGATGGTTTATTCACGCTCGGAATCGTGAACTTTCCGCAAGCCGAGATTGATGGAGCGGAAATATGGTTCAGTTGGCTGCCGTCGGAAAACTGGAGCGTAGAGATGACCATGGGCCTAAATGATGGCGCATTGTCGAAGTCGGATATTCTGTTCGAGGGTACTGATGGTGAAGTTGCGGTCCCAGTTGGAACTCAGCTACCGATTGTTCCGGACGTCAAAGGTAATCTCAACCTGACGTACTCGTTCTCGAATGAAATGTTTGGCGCTGACCCCTATCTTCTCGCGAGCTATACCTATACCGGTGAATCGGTTAATTCTCTGGCTGGAATCGAGTCAAGTCCATTCTCGTCACCGGTCGTTACGCAAGATGCGTGGTCGACCTTAGATTTGCAGTTTGGTTTGGAAGGAGAAAACTGGTCGGCGTCATTGTTCGTCGATAACGCTACCGATGAAGAAGCACAGCTGTTCTTTAACAATCGTTTTGCGCAGCAGCGATTGTCGGGGAATAAGCCGCGTACCGTTGGCATCAACTACCGGCGCAGTTTCGGCAGCAACTAGTGCAAAGCTAGTCGTCTACCACGTTAGTGGATATCAATACCCGACTTCGCGAGCTTGGTGCGGTGGACTCCGAGGCGCTCGCGCGAAGCATTCTCGAGCAGGATGGTGTCGCGTGGGACGAACAACAACACCGGCAGACTGAGTACGAGGTACATCACAACACGCAGTCTATCGTCATGATATTCGTCAAAGAGAGCGCATGGCCGGAGCTTGTCGTTAGCAAAGAGATCGGCTGGGATCGACTAGCTGACGCAGCCGTTCCTGTCATGCATGACATCATTGAACGCTGTTACCCGCCTGGCGGAACCATCATACGAGCGATGGCGGCTAAGCTCGTTGCGGGCGGCAAAATCCTTCCGCACTACGATGCCCACCCATCTTTTGCTGTTGGACATCGTATCCACGTACCCATTTCGACCAACCCAAGAGTGCGCTTTCACATTGAAGGGCGGCCGTTCAAGTTGCAGGTAGGGCAAGCTTACGAAATCAATAATCTAAAGACGCACAGCGTGGCAAACAACGGCAAGCAAGATCGTGTCACGTTCATATTTGACTACGTTCCGCCAAAAGAACTCGGGCGTACTGATCAAGCGGTCGCCTGATCGATTGCGGCAACGATGGCTTCGGCTCGTCCGGTTGTAGAAATACTGACACCGCCTACACCCGGAATTTCTCTGATCGCGCGAATTGTTTTGGCGCAAAGATCAATGCCAAACTGTTCTGGGTCACGGGCATTTTCGAAGCCTTCGAGAACGCTTTTTGGAATCACTGATCCTCGCAGATTGTCATACAGCCAACGCGCGGTTTCTACTGATGTCAGTACCGGAACTGAAACCACAATATGGCAACGCCACGAAGATCGAGACGCAACCAGAATTAACATGTAGCGACGTAGCAGGTCGAGATCCATACAAATCTGAGTCTGTATAAAGCGAGCACCGGCATCGATCTTTGAATGAAGTTCGGTAGGCTGCCAGTCGCTCGGCGGGTCAAACACGGTGGCCAGCGTGCCCAGGTAAAGCTCCGCATCTCCACGCGCACTTTGTATAACACTGAGTTGCCTGCCCATCTCAAGGGCTCTCTTTGCGCCAGTGTCGAATACCTGTTTAAGTTTCGGATGCAGTTGTTTTGGAAGCTTGTCGCCACGCTGCAGCATGATGCTGGTAACACCCAATGCAGATGCGCCAAGAAGCTCGCTCTTTAGTGCGATCCGGTTGCGATCGCGCGACGAGATTTGCAAGATAGGGTCGATCCCGCACTGCAGGAGCAAGGCCGACACGGCAAGCCCCGCCATATGCAGGACTCCGTACGGGCAGTCGGTCACTGAGATTGCATCAACGGCGGGTGCAAGACACTCGGCCTGACGCACGACATCACCCCTGATGCTCTCCTGATGCAGGCGCAACTGAGCCGTGTACGTGAAGTCCTTCTCTTTGACAGCACCGTGGAAGGTTTTCAATTTTGTTGCTCTCAATCGAACTTGACGCTGGAATTACAGCATCTTTATGTTGGCGCGCGCAATATTTTGTCGGCTCAAGGCCAAAGCTGATAATAAGTCTTCAATCAGATCGTCGGCCGATTCAATCCCTACCGACAGGCGAATCAAATTCCTGCTGATGCCTGCTTTCTCCAAAACAGCCGCAGCGACCGGAGCATGAGTCATCGTTGCCGGATGACAGACCAGACTTTCCACACCGCCCAGCGACTCAGCGAGAGAAAAGAACCTGAGGTTCTCGAGAAAGCTGCGCACCGCATCATCACCACCGCGCAATTCGAAACTCAGCATGCCGCCGAACCCGCGTTGTTGACGCGCGGCGATTTCATGCCCGGCATGATCGGGCAGGCCCGGGTAGTAGACCTTCTCGACGTCCAAGTGGTCGTGCAATACGTTTGCAATTAGTTGCGCATTTTCCTCGTGTTGCCGCACGCGTGCATTCAGAGTACGCAGACCGCGTAGCGTTAGGAAGCTGTCGAACGGCGCGCCGGTAATCCCGAGACAGTTAGCCCACCAGCAGAGTGTATCGGCGAGATCCTTGGTCGCAGCGATGACAGCCCCGCCGACAACATCGCTATGGCCGTTAATGTATTTCGTCGTTGAGTGAATGACGATGTCTGCGCCAAGCGCAATGGGAGTTTGCAACGCCGGAGACAAGAAAGTGTTGTCAACAGCGAGCAATGCGCCACAGTCTGTAGCGAAGGTTTTCATTTGCGCGATATCGACGATTCGTAGCAAAGGGTTCGATGGTGATTCGGTCAGAATCAACTTCGGATTTCTTGCGCACGCTTTGGCGACTTCGCCAGCATCTGTTTGATTAACAAACAAGACCTCGAAATGTCCCTTGCTGCTAAGAGTGTCGAGCAAACGGTAGGTACCGCCGTAACAATCGTGCGGCGCGATCAGCAAATCACCAGGCTGTAGTAGCTGGCAGGTGAGTGTCAGGGCCGCCATGCCGGATGAGGTAATCGTTGCGCCGGCGCCGCCTTCGAGTTGCGTAAGGGCATCGGCCAATGCGTCGCGTGTCGGGTTTCCAGAACGCGTGTAGTCGTATTCGCGTTTCTCTCCGAAGCCGGCGAAGGCAAAATTCGATGAAAGGTACAGAGGAGGGACGACAGCACCATGTTGGGTGTCGGACTCGATAGCGGCGCGAACGGCAAGCGTTGCGGAATCAGTGGTGTTGGTCATTTTTCGGGTCTCGGTCAATAGTTCCAATAGCGGCGTACGACTTGCTCACAAAAGCCGGTCGTACTCATCGGAACCCTGCGAAACCCGCAAGGGAGTGTGTGCCGTGCCCACCACGCACTGACGAACAGCGACGTGTTGCTACGACAC
>RCNB010002722.1_pt1 | contig 10734 bp, 9 predicted proteins | sample 2041321 | NCBI WGS metagenome assembly RCNB01 (sample SAMN09708232, study PRJNA481090) | Marine sediment metagenome, whole genome shotgun sequencing project.
GACACTGACACTGACACTGGCGCTGACACTGGCACTGGCACTGGCACTGGCACTGGCGTCGGTGGGGACGACGGAATCGATTGGACGCCGCCGTTCGACTATGCCGCTGCCGAGGCAGCTTCCGCGACGCCAGAGGAACACGCTCTCCGTGTCGCTGCGCGCGACCCTTCGACCGCCGTCGCCGCGCGCGCCTACGACAAACCGCGAGAACAGAAGAAACGCGGGAGGACGTACCGCGTCCAGAATGGTGACACGCTCAGTGAGATCGCGCTCAAGCACAACACCACGACCGCCGAACTGTTGGCGTCCAACCCCGGCCTCAGGGCTGACCGGATTCACCCAGGACAAACCATCGACGTCGGCGAGCCTAGGCCCGAGACCGTGTTCAAGCTCGAGCGTGGCGACACACTACTGGCAGCCGCGAGCCGGTACGACGTCAGTGCGCGCGACCTCGCACGCTGGAACACCACACTGAATCCGCGCAGCGTACGCCCAGGAACCAACGTTCGAATCTACACGCGCACACCCGTGAGTCCGTCACAAGCGATCGGTCCCACCAACCGCGGCCGTCTAGAGAAGGGTGTGCGATTGCCGCCGCATCGAGGCTACGTGATCCGAACGCCCGCCCGTACCTACGGCACTGAGGAAACGACGCGATGGATCGTGGGCGCGTTCGATGCGGTGAACACGAAGTTCAAGCACACGAAGGTCGTGCGGGTGCACGACATCAGTGACCGGGACGGCGGCAGGTTGCGCGATCACAAGAGTCACCAGAACGGGCGCGACGCCGACATCAGCTACTACCAAGACGAGTGCGGCGCGAACGGATGCAAGTTCGACGACTTCAGGTCATCCGATCTCGACGTCGCGCGACAATGGACGTTGCTCGAGTACTGGCTACGCAACGGTCATGTCGAGATGATCTTCATCGACTACCGCTTGCAAGCGAAGCTCTATCGCTACGCGAAGCGCAGAGGCGCGACGAAAGCGCAACTCGATCGATGGATCCAGTATCCACGGGGGAAGTACGAGCCCGACGGACTGATTCGACACTTCCCGAACCACGAGGATCATCTCCACGTGCGGTTCGTGTGTCCGTACTCCGATCTCAAGTGCCGACCGTAGCGGAACGTTCCCAAGGAATGATCGTCTCGAGCCTTCGCATCGCGGCGGCGCGCGCGTTGACCCGAAGCCGATGCTCCGGCGTCATTTCGCCGTAGGTCATCGCGTAACCATCCGGCAAGAACATGGGTTCGAACCCATGACCGAGACTTCCACGCACCGGCCACACCAACGTTCCAAAGGTCTCACCGCGAACGGTACACGTTCGCGAGTCTGGCCAAGCGACGCTCAGAACGCACACATAAGTCGCGCGACGGCTCGCGTCCGGACCAAGCGATTCGAGGCGCTCCTGCACACGTCGGCGCGCTACCTCGAAATCGCGTCCCTCGCCGGCCCATCGGCCGGTGTGGATCCCCGGCTCGCCGCCAAGCGCGTGCACAGCGACGCCCGAATCGTCCGAAAGCGCAGGCTTTCCGGTCGCCTTGGCCGCTGCGATCGCTTTGAGCTCCGCGTTGGCCTCGAACGTCGCGCCGGTTTCTTCTAGCTCGGGAAGCTCGAGCTCGGCCGCCGTACGGACGGTGATGGGAAGGTGCGCCAGCAGCGCATTGAACTCCCGGAGCTTGCCTGAGTTGTGACTGGCAAGCACCCACTCCTCGGGACCGTCGGGCATCACTTCGCTCGTTCGAAGGGCAGCCGCGGAGGGGAAGACTTCGCGAAGCTGGGGTAAGGCTTCCGTCGGTTGATCTGTTTCTGAAACAAGGCCGGGTTGGACGTCGGCAGATCGCAACGGCCACGCTCGCAGACGTAAGCCGTGCTTTTTCCAGCCATCGCCCGCTTGCCTTCGAGCCAGGGCACTTGCGCTTGTTGCTCGTTGGCTTCCGCGTCGGTGAGGACGGCAAAGGCCTTGTTGGGAACGAACGTCTCACGGAGGCGACCGGCGAGCGCGCTGGCTTCGTCCCGCTCGAGGAGAGCCAGCACCGCGACCTCGAGAGGCGTGTCGTAGTAGTGATCGAGGGCAACCAGCAGGAGCGGGAACGCGTTGGGCGCTCGTGTTACCCGAAAGCTAAACGAAGCGAACAATCGCTCAGCCGTGGTCCGCCATTTGGCATCTGTGGTGAAATCATGGAGGCGAAGAAGGTTCTGCGCTGATACCGAATTGCCGGAAGGTACGGCGCGATCGTAGGCGGGCTTCTCGCGCACTAGTAGACTTTCGCTCTCATTAGACGTGAGGTAGTAGCCGCCACTCTGATCGTCGAGGTAGCGCAGGTCTTGGTCTGTTTGAAGCTCGATCGCGTGCTTGATCCAGGTCACGTCGCTCGTGGCCTGGTAGAGGTCTAGGCAGGCGCCGACCATGAACGCGTAGTCGTCGAGAAAGGAGTTGGCGCCCTTCTTTCCCTCGCGATACGTGCGAACGAGCGATCCGTCGTCGGCGCGCATCGTTTGGAGCACGAATTTCGCCGCTTGGTCCGCCGCCTGGGTGTATCGGGGCTCGTTGAGCACCCAGCCCGCCCGCGCGAACGCGCTGATCATCATGCCGTTCCAGGCGGCGATGATCTTCTCGTCGCGAATGGGCGGTGGTCGCAGGGCCCGTGCCTCATAGAGCGTGGCCCGCGCACTCTGCAGCCGCTCTGCCACCTGCTTCGGCGAAGTCCGCAGGGCCGCCCCAACCTCTCTGTCGGTCTTGACGCGGTGAAGAATGTTACGGCGTTCGAAGTTGCCACCCGGGGTGACGCCATACGCCGCAGTCACGATGGCAGCGTCTTCCGCTCCGAGAAGCTCCTCGAGCTCGTCAGGCGTCCAAGTGAAGAACCAGCCCTCCTCGTCATGCCCTTCGGGCGTTGGGCTGTCTGCGTCGGTGGCCGAGTAGAAGCCACCTTCGGGCGCCGTCATCTCGCGCGCGACGTAGTCCAGAATCTCGCGGGCGACCCTTCGGTAATCCGGGTCGCGGGTGTGTTGCCAAGCCTCCAAGTAGACGACGGCCAGTTGGGCGTTGTCGTACAGCATCTTCTCGAAGTGAGGCACCAGCCATTGGGCGTCGGTCGAGTATCGATGAAAGCCGCCGCCAACGTGATCGTAGATTCCGCCCGCCGCCATCTTGTCGAGGGTGGTCAACACCATGGCCGTCGCGCCTGGATCGTTCGTTCGCCGTGCGTATCGCAACAATAAAGAGAGGCGCGACGGCTGGGGGAACTTGGGCGCGCCACTGAAGCCTCCGTCGACGCGATCGAATGATCGCGCGAGGTTTTGCACTGCGACCACGATCACCTTGTCGCTCGGAACCCCAGGACCTGGTCGCACCGCCGAGGCCTGCTCGACTCGCTGGCTGATCTCTTGCGCCCGCGCGACCACCTGCTGCGGCTCGTTGGTGTAGACGCCCAGCATCTCCGTGAGGATGTCGATGAGCCCGGTCCGGGTTCCGCGTACCCCTTTGCGAGGTGGGAAGTACGTGCCGCCAAAGAACGGTTCTTTGTTCGGGGTCATGATGACGGTCATCGGCCAGCCACCGCGGCCAGTGAGAATGTTGACCGCCGTCATGTAGACGCTGTCGATATCGGGTCGTTCTTCTCGGTCGACTTTGATCGCGATGAAGTGGCGATTCAGAAACTCGGCGATCTCTTCGTCCTCGAACGACTCCCGCTCCATCACGTGGCACCAGTGACAGGTCGAGTATCCCACCGATAGAAAGATTGGTTTGTTTTCGCGGAGGGCGCGTTCAAAGGCTTCGTCTGACCAGGCGTACCAGTTCACCGGATTGTGCGCGTGCTGCAAGAGGTACGGGCTGGACTGCTCGATGAGCCGGTTGGTGAAGCGGGGCGACCCATCCTCCGCCAGGTGGTGAGTGCGTGGGGTGTAGCCCTCGCCCTGCGCCGCGAGCGCTTGGTCGAGGCGTCCCTGGAGCACCTGGTCGGCCTGCTCGATGCCGGGCAGATGCGGATCGCTCTCGACCGCAGCAGGGGGATTCGCGACCGGCTCAGGGTCGCTCTTGCGAACAGGGTCGCACGCCAACCCTAGAACGACCGTGGCCGCCAACGAGAAGAGAGTGCCGAAACGGACTGCCGAGGGTTGGTTCATTGTGCCTAATGTCTAATGAGAACGGGAGGTTGCGGAGGGGTGCTCCTAGGGCTACATCGCTGGGATCGCAAGCGGATGCGATCACACCCCGTCCGTGATACACGACGTGCTCAATTTTCCGAGCCCAAGGGCCGGCTTCTACCCGATTTTCGAGGAACTGTAATCGATGCCAGAGACTACTCCTTCCGTTTCACCCAGAGTTTTCGAGCATACAAGCCGCAAGGACTGGGGCCGCTCGGTGCTTCTCCTCGAGATCCCAGACAAGCGCACGTTCCTCTTCGAAGATGGTGCCGAGCGCAGCTTCCGGCCCGACTACTGGCACAAGATGGAGATCATCGAGGTGCAGGGCAACGAGGCCGTACGCATCGATCGGATCGCCCGTCGCAACCAGGCGCCAGCGCCCGGCTCCGGCCGTAAGTCGAAGGCACCACCAAAGAAGCCGGACATCACGTTCGCGCAGCAGGTGGCGTACTTCATGAAGCTGTACCCGGTTGGCTTCGAAGACGAGGCCTACATCAAGGCGGAGCGTGGCGAGGTCGGAGCGAAGGGTATCGAGAAGCTCAAAGACGCCGCCATCGAACGCGCAGAGGACCTACTCAGCCAGAAGAACCTCGACGAGCTGATCGGCAACACCAGCTACGACGAGATCCACCAGATGATCTACGAGTTTCTCACCAGCACGAAGAGCACTACTCAGAAGGCGGAAGCGACTCGATTCAAGAACCTCCCCGAAGACACCCGCGAAAGCGTGGCCCTGGCACTCCGGGAACTGCTCTACGGAGATCGGACGTACCCGATTCGCTTCGACTCCTTCGTGGCAGCACTCGACGTGGAGGACGGCGCGACCTGGCCGCTATCGACCCTTCTTCACGCACTGGTCTACCCATCCGAACATCTGTTCGTGAAGCCGACCTTCTTCAAGAAGCAGGCGCTCATCCTGGACGTCGACCCCAAGTACGACACGACGCCGAACGCGACGACGTACATGCAGTTCCTCGAGGCCTCCAAGAAGACGATGGAGCTTCTGCAGGAAGCTGGGCAGCGCCCGCGCGACCTCTGGGACGTGCATGTATTCGTATGCAAGACGCTCAGCCCCAAGGCGATCAAAGAAGCGACCGGCGTCGTCGAGGACGCAGAAGAAGAGTAGTCTGTCGCCATGAGGGCTCTGGTCCGAGTGGAGTCATGGCCGATTCGAGGGGGCTTTCGCATAGCGCGCGGCGCTCGGTCTCAGGCCGACGTGGTGGTGGTGGAACTGCGTGACAGCCACGGAGTCGGCCGCGGCGAGTGCGTTCCATACGCCCGATACGGAGAGTCGATCGATTCCGTTTGCTCCGAGATCGACGCGGTTGCCCGGCAACTCGGAGGTTGCAGCGCCCATGAGCTGCTCCTGACGATGCAGGCCGGCGCCGCTCGAAACGCACTCGACTGCGCGCTCTGGGACCTCGAAGCAAAGCGCGTCGGCAAACCGGCTTGGGAGTTGGCCGGACTCGATGCTGCCCCTGGGGACGTACGCACGATGCGCACGGTGAGCGTCGGTAGCGTGGACGAGATGCGCGCGGCTGCCGCCCAACTCACCGAAGCGGCCGTGATCAAGGTCAAAGTCGACGGTGGCGCGGACCTAGATCGCATCGCGACCGTGCATGACATCGCGCCGGAGGCCCAGCTCGTGGTCGATGCGAACGAGGCCTGGGCGAGCGAACAACTCGCCGCGTGGTTGCCTGAGCTGCCAGGTCTCGGTGTCGCGGTGCTCGAGCAGCCGCTCCGGGCGAGCGAAGACGCGGCTCTCGACGAGGTGGAGCACGCGGTCCCCATCTGCGCCGATGAGTCGTTTCACGACCGGCGATCCTTCGTCGACGTCCAAGGCAGATACGACATGGTCAACGTCAAGCTCGACAAGGCTGGTGGGCTGAGCGAGGCGCTACATTGCATCGAGGAAGCCAAGCGACTGAACCTGCGGGTGATGCTCGGCTGCATGGTCAGCACCTCGCTCGCGATCGAGCCGGCGCTGTTGCTCGCAGCGGACGCGGAGTACGTCGACTTGGACGGGCCCCTTCTCTTGGAAACCGATCGCCGAGGCTCGCGCCATGACCACGCCGCAGGCGTGCTGCGTCCGTCGTCACTGATCTGGGGCGCGGCCTAGGAACGATGTCGTCCCCCGGATCACAGCCGGATGATTCATCAGGAACGTGTGGATCCCGGGTAAAATGTGGTGTTCGCCGGCCCCATCGAGGCGTGTCTCCTCCACGGTGACCAGGCCGTCGCCCGGCACACCAGGAACATCGCCAGCAAAAATCGCCACCGGGACTTCGGGGATCGGCAACGAGTTCGCAAAGCCTTCGGCGATCTGTCCGTACGATGGTCCCAGGATGCCACGCATGACATTCGCCTTATCGAGGGAGGCCGCGAGTGACGCGCCTTGATTCGGCGGCGCCACCATCACGATTCGTTCAATCGCAGCACGCCAAGGCGCATCGTCGTAGGAGAGGAGCTGCCGGACGACCAAGCCACCCAAGCTATGAGACACGAACGAGAGCTTCTTTGGTGTGGGCACGTTATCGAGTAGTTCGGCGACGGTCGCGGCGTGTTCCTGAATTGGTTTACGCGTACTCGGGTAGTCGAGTCGGGCCGTCGTGAACCCGGCTTCGACGAGTGCTCTGTCCATCCGTCCAAGGGATCGACGCGTTCGGCCAAGGCCGTGGAGCAGCACCACCAGGTGATCGGCGGGGCTCGCGACCGGACATGCATCGTCGAGCGCCCGCTCACACTCGGCGAAGCTGCCTCGAGATACGATGCGTCCGACAGGGTCGAGTAACCGGTTCGCTTTACCGTCCCAACGTCGCTGCACCCGCCAACCATCGCGCCAACGGGTGTCGGCCCACAATTGGGTACCCGGAGGTTCGATCATCCTCCGAGGTCTTCTTTGAGCCGATCCTTAATCTTGTCGTCGCTAGGGTAGATCTCTTCGACGTGCTCCGAGTCGACCAACGCAGAGGTGATCTTCTTGAGCATGTGCTTGACGGAACGCGCATCGGATCCCGCGGTCACGAGCTCGATCAGCAGCGCGTCCTTACGGTCAGGATCGAGCTCCAAATCGCCCTTGTCGACCATGCCATCGAGGGAAACCGACAGAGCGGCCAAGAGCTTGCGGGTGAACGGAGTATGCTGAAACGGCGGCGGTTCATCGATGAACGCGTCGTCGTCATCCGGTTCGGGAACGTTCGCCGCGGTACGCCAACCATCGTGACGGTCCACCCACTCGACGGCCATTGCCGCGAGGTCGGGATCTTCACCAGTCGCGGTCTCTTCGACGATTCTGGGTACGTCGCCTTCGTGGATGGCTTGCTCGAAGTCGATCAAGTGTTCGACCAGGGCGCGATGAACTGCGTCCATATCCGACACGCCGAGCTCTTCAGGGAGTTCGAGCGCGCGAGTCGCGATGAACCTACGCGCGAGCCAGAGTGACAAGCGTCGCTGCCAACCGTCCTCGCGGTCCACCGACGGACTGCTTCCATCAGACTCTACGAGCGGCCACTGGCCTCGGGAGATCGCGTCCCAGGCTTCGAACAGCGGAGTGTCGAGAAGCTCCTCGACGATATAGAGGGCTGAGGTCGGACCCTTCTCCCACTCGTCGTCGAGCAAGGCGGAGGCCTCGCTTTGAATCTCCTGAAGCTCGGCGTCACTGAGTTCGCCTTTGGCGTGCCGCACCTGTGCGGTCATCCACCGGAGCACGCCCGTGAGATCGGCGAACTCAAGATCGCCACGCCTGCCGTCCTTGAGCGTGTACACGCGGTGATGCCCGTCGGGGTCGGAGATCGTGTCCGCGACGAAGATCAGTCCGTCGAGACCAGGCACGACGAAGGGTTCGACTTCACCAATTTGGATCGCCCAATGCAAGAGCCACGGGCGACGCGTATCGCCTACGGCGATCCCGCTGTACGGAGACTCGAGCCCGTCGAGCAAATTGAAACCGTGCTCTGCACTCGAAGTGACGTGGAGGAGATCGACAAACGCATCGACGCGGGACTCGCCGAGTTCGGGTGGATTGCCTGGTTGACCGAGGGCATCCCAGTAGGCCTGGATTCCCTTTAGAAACGCCTGTTCGGGCATAGGGGCCGGAAACTAGCCCAATTTCGAGAAGGTGACAGCCCGGCGTCCACTTGAAACACGTTCTATTTTTGCCTAGACCCCCAAACGTATGGTCGCGGCAAGCCCCTCCCCTGTTTCGAGCCCCGCGTCTCTGTGTTTTGAGCTCGCGAATGGCATCACCATCGCTGCCGATGCGTACGGAAACCCGGCCCAACAGCCGGTGATCTTGCTTCACGGCGGAGGGCAGACCCGGCGCGCCTGGGGCGGGGCCGCGGAGGCGCTCGCTGGGATGGGGTTTTACGCGATCTCGATGGACCTGCGGGGTCACGGCGAGAGCAGCTGGGACCCCCAGGGGAACTACGAGCCCACTGACTTCGTCGGGGACCTCCTCAAGGTCATCTCACGCCTCGAACAGATCCCCGTTCTCGTTGGTGCATCGATGGGGGGAATCACAAGCCTGCTGGCGATCACCTCGACGGACGAGCCGGTGGCCAGGGGCCTCGTCTTGGTGGACGTGACGCCACGGCTGCAGAAGGATGGGGTCGTTCGAGTCATCGACTTCATGAGGGGCGACGGTGACGGCTTCGGGTCGCTAGACGAGGCTGCCGACGCGGTCGCGCGCTACCTTCCACACCGATCGCGGCCAAAGGACCTGACCGGTCTCGCGCGGAACCTGCGCCAAGGAGCGGATGGGCGATATCGGTGGCACTGGGATCCGAAGATCCTAGAGGTGTGGGACCCGGCTTCGTACACGAAGGAAGAAGGCGACGAGATCATCCAGCAGCGTCTCGACGCCGCGGCGAGACTCACTGTCCCGACACTTCTGATTCGCGGACGAATGAGCGATGTTGTCACCGAAGAGGAAGCGCGCGAGTTTCTAGGCATCGCATCGCACGCAGAATACGTCGATCTGGCGGGGGCCGCGCACATGGTCGCGGGGGACAAGAACGACATCTTCATCGAGGTCGTCAGCGAGTTCATCCAAAAGCATTTCGGGAGCTAGGAACTAGATGATGGCAATCGATCAAGAAGCATTCAAAGAGGCGCTCCGTGGGTGGGCCAGCGGCGTAACGGTCGTGACCGCGCGGAGTGGCGACAAAATGCATGGAATGACGGTCTCGGCATTCTCCAGTGTGTCGGCCGACCCACCGCTCGTCCTGGTGTGCGCGAATCGAACATCGACCACGCATGGCATCATCGAAGAGGGTGGCGTGTTCGCGGTAAACATCTTGGCCTCCCATCAGCAAGAGGTGTCGAATATCTTCGCGTCGTCGCAGCACGAAGATACTCGCCTGCAGCGGGTGAAATGGTCCGAGGGCAAGACGGGCGCCCCACTCATCGACGAAGCACTGGCGTCACTCGAATGCAAAGTTTCGAGCGCGCATCGGGAGGGGAGCCACACGATCTACGTGGGACATGTCCAGGAGGTCCACACGAGCGACGCGAAGCCACTGCTCTACTACCAGGGCGGCTATCGCTCGCTGCACGACGACTAACTCTCGAGGAACTGCCGCCAGAGCGTCTCCATCGTGGTCTCCTGCATCCCCTGCTTGGTCGCGTTGTAGGGTGTGAAGTTCATGAGACGGACGTAAGCGACGCGGGCCTCCGCTCCCGTGCCATCGATGTCCAGGACATTGAGGCAGCCGGGATCCTGCTCGATCCGGCGGTAGATCTCAGGTCCCGTGCCGAGCGACTGGGCGAGGATCGTTCGGTTGACCACGCCGTGACACGCGACGAACGCATGGTTCCAGTCGTCGCGCGCGAGAAGTTCCTGCCAGGATGCCGCGACCCGGTCCCACAGCTCCGCGTACGGCTCCCCGGTGAGGAATCGAGCGCCTGGCTCCTCGGCTCCGTCGAAGGCGCGGGTGAAAAGGGTTTCCATCTCTTCGGCGTTCTCAACGTCCTCGAATGTGCCGGTCTTTGCCTCGCTCAAGCCTTCGACGACCGCGACGTCGAGCGGCCTCGATCCGAGCGCAAGGCGGGCGGTTTGTTGGGTTCGTCGAAGACCGGTGCACACGGCTAGGTCGATGGGCGCGTCCGCCAAGGCCCGCCCCAAGGCTTCGGCCTGGGCGATTCCAATCTTGGTGAGCGGGGGATCGTGGTCGCCCGGTTCCTCGCCCGACTCGAAGTAGGACACCTCTCCGTGTCTCGCCAAGTACACCCTTCGTCTTCTATTCACGGCCGCGCACCATAGCAGCGGGTGCTCCCCGGCGCCTCACCTGCTAGCTTGCGCCGCATGTCTAAGATGAAGTGGGCTCTCATCATCCTGACGGCTTTCGCGGTCGTGGGTTGCACCAAAAAAGAATCTCCAGCTCCGGTCGTCGAAGAAACGGTCGCCGTCGAGGAGAAACCAGCGATCGCCGCGGTTGAACCGATCGTGCCACTCCCGAACTCCGTCGACGTGAACATGGACAAGGTGTTGCTGGGCAGAAGCCTTTTCCACGACACCGCACTCTCGGGCGACGGGACCGTCGCCTGCGTGACCTGCCACATGCTCGATCACGGCGGCGCGGA
>RCNB010002723.1_pt1 | contig 10730 bp, 10 predicted proteins | sample 2041321 | NCBI WGS metagenome assembly RCNB01 (sample SAMN09708232, study PRJNA481090) | Marine sediment metagenome, whole genome shotgun sequencing project.
GTGGACATAATTTTCATGGGCGTTATGAGTATGTTCCTGTTGAAAGTATTTTAAAAGCTACTCAGGTCATTTGCAAAATTGCTGAGCTTACACAAGAAAAATATAAATAAAAATGATGGATTTTGTAATCGAACAATTAAATAAAAACAAGGCTCTTTTGCATAATATTTTAAAAACTGATGATGATGATGCCATGATTGTTTGGAAGCAAACCCCTGATAAATGGTGCTTGCTTGAAATTATTTGTCATTTATATGATGAAGAACGAGACGATTTTAGGTTTAGAACGCAATGGGTTCTTGAAAAACCGAACGAGACGCCACCTCCGTTTAATCAGGTAGATTGGGTTACCGAACACAAGTACATTGAACAAAATTATAATCAAATCCTCGATAAGTTTATCAAAGAACGTGAGTATTCTATAGCATGGCTTAAATCTTTAAAACACCCAACATGGGAAAATTCGTTTGAGCATTCAAAATTAGGTAAGCTTACGGCTGGATTCTTTTTAAACAATTGGTTAGCTCATGATTATTTGCATTTACGTCAAATCACAAAACTAAAATTTGATTATCTTAAGCATAAATCTGGCTCTAATTTGAATTACGCTGGATATTGCTAATCTGCTTTCTAGTTTTTTAAGTAATTATTTATAAAAAAAGTAAACTCAGTTGAAGAATATATAGAAACTCATAAAAAAAATTCAGAAGCGCTTTCAATTTTGAGAAACCTTATTAATTCAACCGAAATGGAAGAAACTGTAAAATGGAGTGCACCAGTCTATACTGTTAATGGCAAAAATGTAATTGGATTAGGAGCATTTAAAAATCATTTTGGAATTTAGTTTTTTAACGGGGTATTTTTAAAAGATGAGCAAAAGTTATTGGTAAATGCTCAAGAAGGTAAAACTGATGCATTACGGCAAATACGATTTACATCAATTGATGATATTGACAAAAATGCTGTTTTACAATACGTAATAGAAGCTGTCAAAAACCAAAAAGAAGGGAAAGAAATTACACCTGACAGAACTAAAAAAGAAACAGTAATCCCTGTGAATCTGAAACAAGAACTCGATAATGACCTCTTATATCTAAGACTTTTGAAACCCTCTTCACCCTCCAAGCAACGGAATATTGTGAGCATTTACAAAGTGCGAAACAAGATGCAACAAAACTAAGTAGAATTGATAAAATAAAGCCAATGACACTTAACGGTATTGGCTTACACGATAAATACAAAAATTGTTAAAAAAGCAATAGTCAGTTCGAGCGCAGTCGAGAACTATTTTCAAAATAACCATGTACATGAATTCGATAGCGCCCGATGAGTCGGATTCATGCACAAAAAAGCCTCAAAAAGTATTTACTCTTGAGGCTTTTTTTAATTGTTAAAATTTTTGTTTTATTTCTTTTCTGCAGGTGGATGATTGAGCTTCATACTCATCTCCATAGAAATAGCAGAGCGTTCAAACTTAATTTTTCCAGCCAAGGTTTCAATAACACATGAGCTATCTTTATCATTAAGTTCTATTACTTTGCCGTGCATACCACTTTTGGTAATTACTTTATCTCCTCGTTTTAATTCTGCAGCGAATTTTTTCTCTTTCTTAGCACGTTTCATTTGTGGTGCAATCATAAAGAAATACACAACTGCAAACATTGCAATAAAAGGAAAATATGGTCCTAATGCTTCCATTAATTAGTTTTTAGCCTATTATTAAATTATTGTACCGCAGGCTTAGGCGTAGTTTTAACATTTGGATCAGGCTTAATAAAAGCTGTGATTTTAACAACTTCTTTGCCACTCTCTGTATTTGCTGTAACTGTAATAGCCTTAGAAATTTTGTTAGCACCTTTACCATTAAACTTTACTGAAAAATTAGCAGATTCTCCTGGTGCCAATGGTTCTTTACTCCAATCTTTTGGTACAGTACATCCACAAGAACTTTTAATATCAGATATAACCAATGGTGCTTTACCTGTATTGGTATAAGCAAATACAGTTTCTACTGGAGTTCCATTAAGAATCTCTCCAAAGTCGTGTTCAGTTTCATCAAATGTAAGTACTGGAAAATCTCCAGAAACAGCATCTCTTTCTGCTGCTTGACTTACATTCTCTGATTTAACTTTGCTTGATGCGTCTTCCTTACAAGATGTAAATGCCACCATACATAAGGCACTTAATCCTAAAATTACTTTTTTCATGTTGTTCATTTTTAGTTGTTTACACAAGGTAAACATTTGGGTTATTTATTTGCTTTGTACTTTTTAATGGCCATAAAAATAGTAAAAAAATATTTACAACAATCCTCGGCCTACTTTATTTAACGTTCCTTTATCAATATACTCCTTTACCAACTTATCTAAAATACCATTAATAAAAACACTGCTTTTAGGTGTTGAATACTCTTTTGCTATCTCCAAGTACTCGTTAATAGTGACTTTAATGGGTATTGACGGGAATTTTTGAAACTCACATATTGCCATTTGCAATAAGACAAAATCTATATTTGCAATTCTATCTTTATCCCAATTTGCCGTTTTACCTTCAACTTCTGCACTAAATGCTGTTAAGTTTAGCATTGTTTTCCTCAAAAGCTCAATTGCAAAGTCCCTATCTTCTAAATCTTTAAACAATTTAGGCACAAAGTGATGTTCAGTAATGTTTAGACTTGACTTCCGTAAAAGCTTTACAATTGCAGTATTTATCACAGGAAGATCATCTATCCAGGTAATGTTTTTATCTTCTAAATAGTCGTATAACTTATCATTTGGAGCAATAATATCCTTAAAAAAGTCTATTACAAAAGCTTTGTCTTCTTTAAACGAAGACAATTTTGTTGCCATATGGTCTTTGTACAACTCACTCTCTAGGAGTGCTCTAAAAACAACGTCAACATACTCATTATCTAATTTCCAATTGGTTAGCTTTCGTTCGTCCAATGCTTCTTGCAATAATGAATTATCTTTTAACAATTTTAATAATTCATTATTTACAAACTTTCTGTTAGGACGCTTTTCTTCTGAAGTTGCGAGATGTTTTTTCTGTGATTTAAGAAGATAATCTTCAGCCTTTGCTTGAACTTCAACTAAAAGTGACAGTATAATTAGATACAAATTGTACATATTATCCATACTGCTAAGTAAAAAGCGCTCGTCTTTCTTAAAGTCATCACTCTCGCTACCCCTAAATGCATAAATAATTTGCATTACTTTTATACGAATATGTCTTCTGTTCAGCATATTAAAGAACTTTTAAATTCCAAATAATGGAATAAAATATTACATCGAATTAATGAGGCAAAAGTACATTTCTTTTGCGTGGCAAAAATAGTATTATTTTAAAAAGAATTATCTAGATTCCTCTTTTTTTCTTTCTTCAATTTTATATTGAGCGATATTTAAAGCCGCACGATGGGTCGTAATCTCGTTAGCATTTGCATTTTCTATTATCTCTAATGTAGTATTGTATATGTTTTCCGTTTTTCTAATGATTTCAGCTTTATCATAACCTTCCAATTCAGCATATACATGTATTATACCTCCAGCATTAATTAAAAAATCTGGAGCATACACAATGCCTCTTTCTTGTAATATGCGGCCATGTTTTTCTTCAACCGCCAACTGATTATTAGCCGCTCCTGCAATAACTTTAGTTTTTAGCTTATATATGGTGTCGTCATTAATTGTTGACCCTAAAGCACATGGTGCATAAATGTCCATGGGTTCATTATAAATATCTTGTCCTCTGTATATTGTTACTCCAAATTTAGAACTTACGGCCTGCAAGCGGTCTTCATTGATATCGGCAATCACAACTTTTGCGCCTTCTTTTACCAAAGATTCAACAAGGGATTCGCCAACATGACCAATACCTTGCACATAAACTGTCTTGCCCTCTAGTATATCTGTCCCAAATTTATACTTTGCAGCAGCTTTCAATCCCATAAAAACTCCATATGCAGTATTAGGTGAAGGGTTACCCGCACCACCTTTACTTTCTGAAATTCCTGTAACATAGGGCGTAACCTCTCGAACTAAATCCATATCTGCAGTTTCCATTCCTACATCTTCCGCTGTGATATATTTGCCACTAAGAGAATGGACAAACTCCCCAAAACGCCTCATCAATTCAGGTGTTTTTTGAGTTTTAGAATTTCCAATAATAACGGCCTTACCTCCACCAAGATTTAATCCAGTAATTGCAGCTTTATATGTCATACCACGAGACAATCTAAGAGCATCATTTAGGGCTTCCCATTCATTATTGTATTGCCACATTCTTGTCCCGCCAAGCGCTGGTCCCAAAACGGTATTATGTATCCCAATTATTGCTTTTAATCCTGTATCTTTGTCGTTGCAAAACACAACTTGCTCATGATTATCAAAAGAAAGTTGCCCAAATACAGGGTCAACTTTTTTAATTTCACTTAAGTTAATGACGTTTGAAATCATTTGATTTAGGGTTTGGTTAAATTTATGTTATTTTATTAATTATATAATATTGATGTGCAAAAATAACCTAATATTACATTTTATGTAATAAAATTAACTATAAAATGTGAAATCACTATTATTTTGAGTTTTTACTAAAATTGTAAATGAAAGAATTACAGCATCTTAATAAATACTTCTTTAAATATAAATACAGCCTCTTAGTTGGTATTATAATTACCATAATTGCCAGAATATTTCTGCTTTTTACACCAAGATTAGTTAGGGAATCAATTAATGTCGTTGATGACTATAGAAAAGGATTAGTGACTGATATCTCAGTAGTCAAAACTGAACTCGTTTTAAATATTTTTTACATTCTTGGTGCAGCCTTAATTGCAGGATTGTTTACGTTTTTAATGCGACAAACCATAATTAATGTCTCAAGGTACATTGAGTTCGATTTAAAAAATGAAGTCTATCAGCAATATCAAAAACTATCCCTTAACTTTTATAAAAAGAACAGGACGGGGGATTTGATGAATAGGATAAGTGAGGATGTTGGGAAAGTACGCATGTACGCAGGACCTGCAATTATGTATACCATCAATACAATTACTCTGTTCGTTATCGCTTTAATTTATATGTTTAATCAAGCGCCAAAGCTTACGTTATATACGATACTACCATTACCAGTACTATCAATTGCAATATATATTTTAAGCAAAAAAATACATAAGCGCAGTACAATTGTTCAAGAATACTTATCTAAACTGTCTACATTTGCACAAGAATCTTTTAGTGGTATTTCAATTATTAAGGCGTATGGTATAGAACCACAGACCAATATTTCTTTTGAAGCCTTATCAACTGAAAACAGACAAAAGCAAATAAATCTTACCAAAGTGCAAGCTTTGTTTTTTCCAATGATGATATTGCTTATTGGAGCAAGTAATTTGATTGTAATTTACATTGGTGGCTTGCAATATATTAATGGCGAAATTGAAAGTCTTGGAACCATTGCAGAGTTTATAATCTATGTCAATCTGCTTACATGGCCAGTGGCGACTGTTGGCTGGGTAACTTCAATTGTACAGCAGGCGGAAGCTTCTCAAAAGCGAATCAATGAATTTTTAAAAGTTGAGCCAGAAATTAAGAATACAGTAGCGTCTCCAACAGAAATTGATGGGACTATTGCATTTAAAAATGTTTCATTTACTTATGACGACACTAATATCCAAGCACTTAAAGGTTTAAATTTTAAAGTGAATAAAGGTGAGACATTGGCTATTATTGGTAAAACCGGATCTGGAAAATCTACTATTTTAGACTTGATTGGTCGCTTGTATGATGTAGATGAAGGCTCTATAGTAATTGATGGTAACGATATTAAAAATGTTAATCTTACAAGTTTGCGCAATAGTATTGGTTTTGTCCCACAAGACGCTTTTCTGTTCTCAGATAGCATAAAAAATAATATAAAGTTTGGTTCTTTTGATGCTACGGATGATGATGTAATCCAAGCAGCCAAAGACGCAGTTGTACATAAAAACATAAAAAAGTTTACTAAAGGTTATGACACTGTGTTGGGAGAGCGCGGTATTACGCTGTCTGGTGGGCAAAAGCAGCGTGTTTCCATTGCTAGGGCAATTATTAAAAATCCAAATATTTTACTTTTGGATGACTGCCTATCTGCTGTTGATACGGAAACGGAAGAAAAAATACTCAACAACTTAGCTAAAGTTACCAAAGGAAAAACTACGATTATAGTTAGTCATAGAATTTCTTCAGCAAAAAATGCAGACAAAATAATTGTTTTAGATCACGGCAAGGTTGTTCAACAAGGCTCTCATGAACAGCTTATTGATGTTGATGGTTATTATAAAGAACTTTATTTGAAACAGCTTTCTGAAACAACTAAAAACAATTTTTAACAAAAATAAATACTGCTTGAATCTTCATTTATCTAATTTTTCAAATTAATAAAAGTCAAATCAAAAAAAAGAAATATGATATTTAGTTGGTTGCTATAATATTTTTTTGGATTTTTGAATCACTAATTAAAAAATGAAAAACTTAATAACACGACTATGAGTAATAATGATATGATGGAGAAAGAGGAGATATTTTCTAAAGTTTTAAGAGCAGGAAGACGCACTTATTTTTTTGATGTAAGGGCAACTAAAGCAGGTGATTATTATCTGACTATTACCGAAAGTAAAAAGTTCACGAATGATGATGGATCTTTCCACTATAAAAAACACAAAATCTATTTATACAAAGAAGATTTCTCTGAATTCAATAGTATTTTAAGAGAAATGACAGACTATGTTATTCAAGAAAAAGGTGAAGAAGTGATTAGTGAGCGTCATCAAAAAGATTACGTAAAAGAAGATTTCACTAAAGAAGAATCAAATTCGACAGATGATACACCGGCTTCTCCAGAGAGTTTCACTGATGTGAATTTTGAAGATATCTAGTCCTAAATAAATCTTAATAAACCCATAACCGTTACATAATCGTAACGGTTTTTTTATATTTATGCTTTAACCAACATTATTATGAAAATACTTTTTTCAGTTTGTTTTTTGTTTTGTTTCTTTGTCATGGCACAAAACCAAGTAGATTTATCCTACTATCTGCCGCGAAATGTTACTTATAATCAAAATATCCCAACCCCAGAGAGCATAATTGGACATCAAGTTGGTGATTGGCATATTACTCACGACAAACTTGTACAGTATATGTATGCACTCGCTGAGTCATCAGATAGGGTAACCATTGAAAATAGAGGTAAGACTTTTGAAGATAGACCTATTGTATTACTCACAATAACATCACCAAAAAACCATCAAAATATTGATGCCATTCGTCAAGAACATATTGCTGCTACAGAAAGTAATACAACTAACACTAGCAATAGGCCAATTGTAGTATATCAAGGGTTTTCAATTCATGGCAATGAACCTAGTGGATCTAATGCTGCTCTTTTAGCAGCTTACTATTTAGCTGCTGCTGGGGGTAACTATATAAATGAACTGTTAGATAAAACCGTTATTTTATTTGACCCGTCGTTTAACCCTGATGGTTTGCAACGATTTGCATATTGGGCAAATACAAATAAGAGCATTAACTTAAACCCAGACCCAAATGACAGAGAATACAGTGAGGTTTGGCCAGGTGGAAGGACAAATCACTATTGGTTTGATATGAATCGGGATTGGTTGCCTGTACAGCTTCCAGAATCTAGAGCAAGAATTGTTTCATTTCATAAATGGTTACCAAATATTTTGACAGACCATCATGAAATGGGAACTAATTCAACATTCTTTTTTCAACCAGGAATCCCCTCAAGGACACATCCCTTAACTCCTAAATTAAATCAAGAACTCACAAAAAGCATTGCAAATTATCATGCAAAAGCATTAGACAAAATTGGCTCATTATACTATACCGAAGAAAATTTTGATGATTTTTATTATGGCAAAGGGTCTACCTTTCCAGATATTAATGGCAGCATAGGTATTTTGTTTGAACAAGCTAGTTCTCGTGGTCACATTCAAGCAAGTGATAATGGAATATTGACTTTTCCATTTACTATTCGTAATCAATTCACAGCAGCACTATCTACATTAGACGCAGCAAAAAATATGCGTGAGGAAATATTAAAATACCAACATGTTTTTTTTAAAAATGCAAGAAGTGAAGGTGATAAACAAGCCAATAAATCTATTGTTTTTGGAGATGCCAAAGATGCTGCCAAAACATTTCATTTAGCTGAAATTTTAAAACGTCATAAAATAAAATTTCACGAAATAAAACAAGACTTCAACGTTAATGGAAAATATTTTAAAAAGGGCTTCAGTTATATTGTCCCAAAGAATCAAAAAAATACACGTTTGATAGACGCCATGTTTGAAAAGCGAACAACTTTTCAGGACAGCCTGTTTTATGACATTTCTGCATGGACATTCCCATTGGCCTTTAATGTTGATTACACCGAAGATGTTTCATCAAACAACTTAGGTTCAGAAGTTACAGATTTAAAATTTAAAGAAGGGAATGTTTCTGCCCAAAGCAATTATGCCTATGTTATGGAGTGGCATGAATATTATACACCAAAGGTTTTAAATAGCATATTAGACAAAGGCATACGAGCCAAAGTTGGACTAAAACCATTTGAGCTAAACGGCAAAAAGTACGATTACGGAACTATTCTAATTCCAGTACAAAATCAAAAGTTGAATGCTACAACATTACACGAATATTTAAGGCAATTGGCTAAAGATGGCCATGTTCAAATTGATGCTCTCCCAACAGGACTAACAAAAGGAATTGATTTGGGTAGTAGTATGTTCAGGGCTTTAGATAAGCCAAAAATTGCATTGTTAGTCGGCGATGGCATTTCGAGTTATGATGCTGGAGAAATTTGGCATTTGTTTGATACGCGTTACGATATGACAATCACCAAATTAGACACTAAAACTATTGGTCGGGCAAATTTAAGCCGTTATAATACCATTATTATGCCTAATGCAAAATCTCTTAGCGAAGCAAACACAAAAAAGCTTAAAACTTGGGTAGAAAATGGAGGCACAATAATAGGCTATAGAAATACCGTAAAATGGTTTAAACAAAAGGAATTTGCAAAAGTTGAATTTAAAAAGATTGAAAGAACAGCCAAAAACATTTCTTTCGAGCAACGAGGAGATTATAATGGTGCTCAAGTTATTGGCGGTGCCATTTTTGAGGCAAAAATAGACAGGTCACACCCCATTAATTTTGGTTATAAAAATGATAAAATTGCTATGTTTAGAAACACTACAATATTCATGAAACCAAGCAAAGACAGTTACAATAACCCCATTCAATATACTGAACGACCACTTTTAAGTGGTTATGTTTCAAAAACTAATTTAGACAGCTTGGCCAACACAGTGCCATTACAAATTAAAAAATTAGGAAAAGGAAAAGTAGTTGCTTTTACAGACAACACAAATTTTAGAGCATTTTGGTATGGTACCAACAAATTATTGATGAATGCTATTTTCTTTAGGGAAGAATTATAGTTTTATAGTTAGCAGCGATAATAACAACACACTTATTACATAAATCAAGGCAACTTTTAGACTAACTAGTGTACTTAAAACAAATACAATTGCTAAGAGATAAATTGGCACTAAAGTTATCGCTATTGCAAACCTAAAAGTTGATGTAAATTCCAGTTCTTTAATTTTGGGTTTTACAAACACTTTCCAGATGATGTATGGTAGAAGCAAGTTTAATATAAGTGTGATTTTCAATACATATCTTAACGAATTCATATTGGATTTTGGTTGAACAGCACAGGATTCAAAATTGTTTGCTATACATTCATTTACACTTGTAGGGTCTAAATAATTAACCTTTAAAGCGTCTAACTTTTCGACGATTTCTCCATAATTTTCGGTAGCAATATGCGTACTCAACTTAGATATTTCTCTGTGAACTGTAGATTTTAAATTCACTACATCATCATTTTTATGTCCGGTTCGAAAGTCCTTTGCGCTAATGGGGTTTCCAAAATACAAAGCTACACTATCTGGACATTCTTTAGCACTCACAAAATTTAACCCAACAGGAATAAGTCGCAAATCAATTTCTGGGTGTTTCTCTATGGTATCAAAAACTATTCTTGTGAACCCTTTGCTTAAAGGTCTTACACGCCGCTCCAAATTATGGCTTCCTTCAGGGAAAATCACTATAGCTTCATTATTTTTAAGCAGCTCAGAACAAGTTTCAAAAATAGCGTTGTTATTGGTAATATTACTCCAACCATCCCTTATTCTATAAACAGGGAGCATTTGTAGACTTTTAAGAATAGTACTTACCAAGCTTTTTTTAAAAACAGCAGCTCTTGTTAAAAAAAAGAAAAGCCTCTCACTCTTTGTACCAATAAGCAACGCATCCAATAAAGCATTTTGATGGTTGCTGAGTAGTAAAATTGGTTTATCAATTGGAATATTCTTAACACCATGTACATGAATTCTTCTAAAATAGAAAAACAGTCCCAGCCTTAAATACGCTCTTACGCTATGTAACCATAGACGCTTCATGTTTCAATAGGTTTTTTTCTTGACCAATAGGAAGCCAATAACAATCCGGAAATAATATGCCAAATCCCCCAAAATGCAGCTAAAATAGCCATACCACCTAATCCTTCAAAAAAAGTAAATATCAATAAAAGTCCTAAACCAGAATTTTGTATTCCTGTTTCAATGGCTATTGTTCTCCTATTTTTGCCGGATAGTCTAA
>RCNB010002724.1_pt1 | contig 10728 bp, 10 predicted proteins | sample 2041321 | NCBI WGS metagenome assembly RCNB01 (sample SAMN09708232, study PRJNA481090) | Marine sediment metagenome, whole genome shotgun sequencing project.
AACCTGAAGGATTACGGCTGGTCTGCCCCGGGTTTCACTACAGACTTCACCCGGATGAGCATTGATCCTGCCGGGATACTATCGGGAGGTCCGCCTAAAGACGGCATTCCCGCCATTGATAACCCATCGTATGAGAGTCTGGAATCAGCCGGAACCTGGCTCTCTGAAAATGAACCGGTTATCCTGGTCCGAATCAATGACTCAGCCAGGATTTATCCCCTGCAGATTCTCACATGGCATGAAATTGTCAATGACAGCCTCGACGATGTACCCCTCGCTGTCAGTTTCTGTCCCCTCTGTAATACCGGAGTGGTATTCAAACGAAACTACCTGGGGCAGGTATTGGATTTTGGTACAACCGGTCGCCTGAGAAACAGCAATCTCATAATGTACGACAGGCAAACTGAGTCGTGGTGGCAGCAGGCAACCGGCGATGCGATAGCAGGGAAATATGCCGGGGACAGACTGGAATTCCACCCGGGACTGACTCTTTCATTTGGTGAGGCTAAAAAAAACGCTCCCGACGCCGATGTTCTGTCAAAAGAAACCGGGCTCTCCCGGCCCTACGGTCAGAACCCATATTCCGGGTACGATGCCCCTGGCAGCCGTCCATTTCTTTTCCAGGGACCTATTGATTCGGAAATGGACGCGATGGATCGAGTTCTGGTTCTGAAACATAACGGAGAGGAGAAAATTATTGCCTATAGCGAGGTGCCTGAGAGTGGTCTGCTTGAACTCGATTTAGGTGGCGACCCAATTGTGATATTTCGGGCGCCCGATGCGGTATCCGCTCTGGATTCCCCCCGAATATCAGATGGGAGAACGATCGGAAGCCTCAATGCCTTCCTGTCGAGAGCTGCAGGAGAGGATCTGAAATTCAGTCCAGAATCGTCGGATCGATTCAGCGATACGGTGACAGGCAGTCTCTGGAACAGCAGCGGTATGGCTGTTACAGGTGATATGGCAGGTAAAATGCTGGAGCCATTGATAGGTATTCAGCATTTCTGGTTTTCTGCTCAGGCATTCTAGGCTGTGTTAATATCCATCCATGGCACTTCGTATCATAGCTACAGGCGGCACATTCGATAAACAGTATGATCCCATAGGCGGTAAACTGGGCTTTGAAGATTCTCACCTGCCGGAGATTCTGATGACTGCACGACTATCGGAAATGGCGGTTCTGGAAATAGTCACTTTGGTCGACAGTCTCGATATAGGTATAGAACAACGAAAAGTAATACTACAGGCCTGCCGTGACTCACCGGAAAACCGCATTGTCATTGTCCATGGAACGGATACCATGACGGATACCGCCAGAATGATCGGGGATGCCGGACTGTCAAAATGCATAATATTGACCGGTGCTATGGTTCCTTATTCCGTAATCCGTTCGGATGCACTGTTCAATCTTGGAACCGCCGTAATGGCCTCAGAATTACTCGAAAACGGTACATGGATTGCGATGAATGGTAGGATTCTATCCTGGAATAATGCGCAGAAAGACCGATCAAAAGGGGTTTTTGTATCCCTTAAAAATGGACAGTAAGTGTAATTGAAGGGACACCACCGCGAGCCTCACCGACTCTGGAGGTTAATCTCATTCCCACCTTGTCACATTCATCCTGGAGATAGCCGAGATAGAGGAGACCCATTTCGGCATTACCTGCTGAACTGCTTTTATAGAACTGACCAAGTGATACAATCGAGCCGGATTTCATCTTCTCTTCTACTTTTTCCTTAAGCTCAAGATATTCAGCCTCACGGTTGTAAATTATCAGCTCAAGCTTATTCTCTGTCCCGATGGACGATCCGTTTGTACTCCCGATTTTCCAGGCAATCGTGAGGTTGGTATTGGTTTTCTCCATAGCATTCATAAGAGCCTCACGCTTTGCCGGATCAAAAAGCATGACTCTTGTATCGGTTCCTTCACCATATGCACGCTCAGCAAAGGACATCATATTCAGTGTTTCTGCACTGATTGCCAGTTCCATAAGCAGGAGGGTGAGATAATCAGCGATCTTTGAGCGACGAATATAGAGATCGAGTTGTTTGCGAGTTCTCTGAATCAGCTCTTTGTGTTCAATGTCTGAGCTGAACCGGGTAAGGATGAACCATATAAAAGGTCTGGTATGTTCCAAAAAGCGATCGGCCAGGAAAATCATGATGTTCTTTTCATCGGCCTGTAAAGTTGTATCTGTGGCAATCCGCTCAAGGAGTGGTGCTGTAATAGCTTTTCGAATGGACTTCAACTGCTCCGCATTTTGAGCTAGAACGTCATTGAGAAATTTATCATTGATTTTGGTCTTCTCATCAATAATATTACCGGGATTCGCCCGGTTCCAGTCTTTAATCATGGATGAGCTGATGAGCATATCAAACAAAACCTGGTCAAATTGTTTATACAAAAAACCGAAAACGATGAGTTTCGAGAAATCCATCAGGTCGGATCTCACTGTAGTGAATTCCGGACGAGCTATCTCCAATTGTGAGAGATACCCGATTCTGAGCATATGCTGAAAAGAATTCGGCGAAACCTTCGCCATTTTGATACCGTACTGCTCGGAGCCGTCGGCCATGCTGATTCTGCTGAGTTTGTACCCTTTATCCATGAAGAAACCGACACCGTCATTGGTGAGAATCACATGGGGAGTCAAATCAATTGAAGATTTCTTTCCGGATGCCATAGACGAATCGAACCCTCTCAAAAAATAAGTCAGTTATTACCAATGATCGTAACTAATGACACGATTCTTAGGGAGCCGGTCAGTATAAGCTGATTTTTCCGAGGAATTACCTATTGCCAGCAGCAAAACCACTCTCATTGCATGAGGTACTGAAAGCAAATCCTTAACAGCGGTCTCATCATATGTCGCCAGAATTGATGTCCTGAGCCCTTCATGTTCTGCCTGAAGCATCATAAATGAAGCCGCAATTGCGGTATCCAGCGGATGACTCGCTTGCCCGTTTGGCATTGTATATTGGATATTAGTTGTACAGACGGCTATTACACATCCTGCATCTGACAATCGGGAATCACCATAACATGCATCAGACAGTGTCTTTTTCGCGTCGTCACGACGAACGGCGATAAAACGCCACGCCTGACGATTCTTGGCAGAAGGCGCCAAACGGCCGGCTTCCAGAATCCTTTCAAGAGCCTCATCTTCTATAGATCCGCCGTCAAAGGACCTTGCGGTCGATCGAGATCGGATTACCTCAAGAATATCCATGAACATAGAATAGCATGAGGTGGTTTAGACAGGAAGCTTCTTGACGGCATGGGACAAGGCGACCTAGTTTGTTTCTAATGCGGCTCTTTCTGACCGGTCTAATACTTCTTTCACTCATCACTGCTGCTTCAGCATCTCCTTCGGATGTCGAAGAACGGACCCAATGGTTTCAGAATCTGGAATCCCGGGCCGACGGTACCGCCGGTGAGCAGGAAGCTTTTAACTATATTGCACAAAACCTGGATCGGCTGAATGTTTCGTACAGTCGTTATTCCCTTGATACAGGTGAACGAGGTCATTCATTCTCAGAAAACATAATTGCAGAAATAGAGGGAAGTCAGTCCGGACGTTATATTCTGGCCTCTCCGGTTGATGGTGGTGCTTTCTCAACGGCATTTCTACTGGAAATGGCTGAAGAATTGGCAACAAATCCACCGACAAACACCGTTGTGCTCACTTTTCTTGGTGCTGAATACGGAGATACACCGTTTCATCCTTACGGCAGCCGTATCGCGTCTGAGAAACTGAACCAGGAAGAAGACATTTTTGCAGTTTATATAAAGAGCGAAGATGTCCCCGAAAGTTGGAATATTCGAGTCGGAGGATACGGAAAGATTGCACCATTCTGGCTGACAGACAAAATATCCAAAGTTTTTACAGCAGAGTTCATTCCTTACAGACTTCGGGGTACGGATATCCAAGTTGCCAGACTGGGTCTTCAAGGTGATATTGGTCCAATGACCGCCTGGTTGGAATCCGATATTCCCACAATTTTTCTTGAAGGCTCCGGGCAGGCCGAAGGATCGGAAAGTTACAGACATATCAGCAAATTGGTAGAATCGCTGACAACATTGGATTACCAGTTGGATGTTATTCCGGAAACCAGGGAAAGTTCCTACATTATCATCCGCCCGATCTACGGCATGACACCCCGAATTATTTCTGAACTTCCCTACGTGTCGATTTTTCTCACAATTTCTGCAATTCTGATGTTTATTATTCTCCTTCAATTCAGGGATATCAGATTGAATCTGAAACGTTATGCCCGATTCTGGTGGGCGTGGCTCCTGCTCCTGGTGATGGTATTTCTGTTCCTTTTCCTCTCAACACTGATAATTGAAGAAACCATGCTTCTTGCCGATTTTCCTGAGATCTGGTCTCACGCTCCGGGCACATTCATCTTCTTCAAACTGGCAATAGCTGCCGCCCTGTCTTTGAATTTCATATTGATTACCCGAGGACTGCCGCTGCCAAGGAGTCCGCATTTCTACTCCTATGCGGCTATTGCTGCATCGGGAATAGCGTCACTGGTGTTTATGGCCCTGGATATAACACTGGCTGCCTATTCTCTATGGACAATTATCAATCTGATGTTACTGACATCGACAAAAAATGAACGTAGAAAGCTTCTTTTTCTCATCCTTTCCATAATCCCATATATCATTGGACTGGTTATTATCGCAGGTGAGCCGTACTCGATAATAATTGAAAGAATGCTGGTCACCCGTATTTCAGGTAATCTTGTACTGACCCTGCTTCTTTTTCCGATCATCCTAACCGTCACGAGTCTGAATTACTGGCGGCAGCACTACCACAGAACCCGGCAGAGCGTTCTTACTCCTGCCGCGTCACTGACTCTGAGCCTCACTGCCGTAATCACTCTTTTCTGGATTATCAACCTGACTCCCTTCGACATTGATAATCCACAGCCTGTCGAGCTTATCGACCACATTGACCTCAAAAACGGTGATCGACGATTGGAAATGGTAAGCCCGGGACCGATCGGTGATGTCGAAATGACTCTGGACGGTGTCAAATACCCACTGGAAAGTCTCGGTCGCCGGGCCGAGGTCCGCATGCCTTTCAATAGAAGCCCCTTGAGTGTGGAATTCAAAGCGCGAACCTTTCTGGGCAGAAGAACATTATCGGGTACCGTCAGCGGGGAATCGAATCCGAATAACCTGAGTTTTCGTATTCAATCAGGATCTCCGTTCACGCTTCATGATGCAAATTTTCCCTACGAAATGGCGCCCTCCGGAAAAAACGCCGAAATTTTTGTCGGTGACAACCCGCCTTTCCCCATCAATCTCAGAATTACAGTGAGTGACGATGCTGACCTTACTCTAACCGTAGTCGGTACCTGGTTGAATCCCGTTGAACCGCCGTCAATCAACCGGTCAGACATCAGAGACCATGCTATCCGTACTGCCCGGCTGGAAACCACACTCTAGTCCTATTCCGCAACGTTAATTGAGTCGACATCAGTTTTTTTTTGCGGAATTTTCACGACTAACCTTGATGGTTCCACATATGGCGTGATAAAGTTTAAAACGGCTGACAAACACCTACATATGGCGTTTCTTGGGAGGGGTACGATTCGGAGTGAAGTGTCCGTTATGCGGAAAAACCGACGACAAAGTTATTGAATCCCGACAGAACCAAAGCGGTACCACCATTCGCCGGCGTCGTGAATGTATCAGCTGCGGTTATCGGTTTACCTCATATGAGCATATCGAAGAGGTTCCCATCATGGTGATCAAGCGATCAGGCCGCCGTGAGAATTTTGATCTCAAAAAAATCGAATATGGTGTGATGCGAGCACTGGAAAAACGTCCGGTACCTCACGCGTCTGTCGAGGATCTGCTTCACGGTATAGAAGACGAAGCGGCCATGATGAGTCGATCAACTCATGAAATTCGCAGTGAAACGATCGGGGATCTGGTATTGGAGAGCCTCTTTTCCCTGGACAAGGTTGCCTATGTCAGATTCGCATCTGTATATAGACAGTTCGAGGATGTGGAGCAATTCATTCGTGTAATCGATGATCTCGGACCCGACGATAAACCGCAGCAAGATACAAATCAGTCCGATGGCGAGCTTTTTTAGGAGTACTTATGGATGGACAGACAACGGATTGGAAATCGCTGGTAGGTGTTTCCACGAATAAAAACACCACAACAGCGGAATTTCCTGTCAAGCGGATCGTCAAACGCGACGGCCGTGTTGTCCGGTACGATCGTAGCCGTATCGAAAAAGCCATATCCAAAGCTATCGGGGCGGTAGAGTCCGACTCAGATCCAGACCTGATTACCGAGAAGGTAGAGTCGTCCCTCAGGGCATTCATGAAAGATCGCCATCCCAATTCGGTGCCGGCAGTTGAAGAGATTCAGGACATTGTGGAAACCGTGCTCATCGAATGCGGTGACAGTTCTCTGGTTAAAGCTTACATACTCTACCGCTCACGTCGGGAAGGCATCAGAGATGCAAAAAACTTGATGCTTGACGTAGATCGTACGATGAACGGCTATTTATCCAGATCGGATTGGCGGGTAAATGAAAACGCAAATGTCAACTTTTCTCTCGGTGGATTGATTCTTCACAACTCCGGTACTATTACGGCCAATTACTGGCTAACAAACGTCTACTCTCCGGAAGTGGCCGAAGCCCACAAATCCGGAGCAATGCATATTCACGATCTCTCCATGTTCTCGGGGTATTGCGCCGGCTGGTCAATCAGGCAGCTCATTACTGAAGGACTTGGCGGTGTAAAGGAGAAGATTTCCTCTAAACCGGCGGCTCATCTTTCAACTCTGATGTTCCAGATTGTGAATTTTCTTGGAATAATGCAGAACGAATGGGCGGGTGCTCAGGCCCTTTCCAGTTTTGATACCTACCTGGCACCCTTTGTCCGGGTGGATAAAATGAGTTTCAAGGCGGTGAAACAAGCCCTGCAGAGTTTTGTATTCGGAGTCAACACTCCGTCCCGCTGGGGAAGTCAGGCACCGTTCACAAACATCACAATGGATTGGGTATGCCCTGCAGATCTGAAGGATCGCCCTGCGGTTGTCGGCGGCACGGAGCAGGATTTCACTTACGGCGACTGCCGGAAAGAAATGGATCTGATCAATAAGGCTTTCATTCAGCTCATGCTTGAGGGTGATGCCAACGGACGGGGATTCGCATATCCCATTCCCACCTACAATATTACCCGGGATTTTGACTGGGATAGTCCAAATGCCAAACTGCTTTTTGAGATGACAGCCAAATTCGGCACTCCATATTTTCAGAATTTCATCAATTCCGATCTGAATCCCGAGGATGTTCGTTCCATGTGCTGCCGGCTTCAACTGGATAAACGTGAGCTTCGGAAACGAGGCGGCGGTCTCTTCGGATCTGACGAATTCACAGGATCCCTCGGGGTGGTCACCATCAACTTGCCGAGAATTGGATACCTGGCAAATTCTGAAGCTGATTTTTACGGCCGGCTTGGCAATATGATGGATCTGGCCGCCGAGTCACTGAGTGCCAAGCGAAAGGTTATCAATCATTTGCTTCAGGCCGGTCTGTTCCCCTACACAAAGCGATATCTTCAGCATCTGGACAATCACTTCAATACCATCGGACTTGTCGGTATGAATGAATGCCTCTTGAATTTCACCGATAAGCCCATCACTGATCATTCATCCCGGAATTTTGCTCTGGATATTCTGGATTTCATGCGGGGACGCATGGCCGATTATCAGGAAGAAACCGGTGAACTGTTCAACCTTGAGGCCACCCCTGCCGAAAGTACAAGCTACCGCCTGGCCAGGCACGATAAGAAGCATTATCCGGACATCAAGACCGCAGGAAACGATGATCCCTTTTACACAAACTCCACCCAACTGCCGGTGGATTTTACAGAAGATATATTTGATGCCCTCGACCTGCAGGACGATCTGCAGACGAAATATACCGGAGGAACCGTGTTTCATGGATTCCTGGGAGAACGTATCAAGGACTGGGAGGCCTGTCGCGAACTGGTAAAGACGATCGCGACTGGATACCGTCTTCCTTACTTTACAATTTCTCCGGTTTTTTCCATCTGTCCCGTCCATGGCTATCTGGAGGGTGAGCATTTCAATTGCCCGAAATGCCATATTGAGCTGGATTCGGTAATAGACAAAGAGATTGCCGATCTTAAAATCCGGAAGAGTGAACTGGAGGAGGCCGCCAAATGACACTAGACCAGATCAACACCCGCCTTGAAGAACTCAAGGAACAGAAGACTCAAGTGAAAGGGCTCGAAACAGAAGTTTACGCCCGAATAGTCGGATACTACCGATCCGTCAGAAACTGGAATAAAGGGAAAAAGGAAGAATACGGTGTAAGGCTGAATTATTCGGATTTTGGATCTGATCGCCCCGAGTCCACAGGGGCGGTTAAGGCAATTCCATCTTTATCCCTGGTCAGTGAGGACAAAGCTCAGCACGAACTCCTGTTCGCAGGCAAATCAAAGACCGTTAACTATCTCTATTTCTACCGGAAGACCTGTGCAAATTGTCCTCCAGTAGCACAATGGCTTGAACAGTCCGGAATCGAGGGCCGAGGCATTGATGTCGACAGAGAATCAGGGATGCATGAAGCGCTGCGGTACGATGTTACCACAGCTCCAACTGTGGTGTTCCTTGATGAACGGGGCCGGGAGACCGGGCGCGGAACTTCGGTTTCAACTCTCGAAAATCAGGTCGGAATTGCCGCTGTAGCCGGCGCCTGAGCATTTGCGTTTCGCCCTTGTAAGAACCACTCTTCTGGACTATCCCGGAAAAGTGGCGGCGTCGGTGTTTCTACCTGGTTGTCACCTCAGATGTCCATACTGTCATAATCCCGACCTCGTTGATTTAAATAATAGTAGAACCGCTGATTCACTTAACGAAGATTTTTGCGGATTTCGCGATTTCCTCTCCCGTCGTGCCGAATTACTGGGAGGGGTTGTTTTTTCCGGCGGGGAGGCCCTGCTTCATCCCCTGCTCCCGGAACTGATCGGGTTGGTAGAAGACGTCGGGCTGCCGGTAAAACTGGACACCGCGGGGCTTCTGCCTGATGCATTGGCTCCGTATCTGGATAAGGGCCGGCTGAATTATGTCGCTATGGATCTGAAAACACAGCCTGATAGGTATTCTGAATTGGGATGGAAAGGATCGGGTGATAATTCCGCTGGTACGCTGTTAAAACGAACGATGTCCCTATTGGCGGATTCCGGTATTCCATACGAAATTCGCACAACTGTAGTACCGCCTCTGGTTGACGAGACGGTTTTGAGAAATCTCGCTCAGCTCACCGCAGAAGTCCCCAGATGGGTCTGGCAGCCGTATCAGCGAGGCAATACCCTGAACCCTGACTGGAGCTCACTGATAGCTCCGAACGAAGATGATTTGAGAATTCTGGCAAATGATTTCGGGAGAATACCCGAAATCATTATCCGTTGAAAAATATCAGCCAAGGACTCCGGAAATTCGCTCTAATACTTTTTTTCTATCCAGAGGTTTGACAATATAGTTCTTTGCACCGGCCATCAACGCCTTCTTAACCAGATCTTCCTTGCCGAGGGCGCTGATCATGATAACCTTTGCCCCTTTGTCGAAAGAGACGATTTTCTCAAGACAGGTTATACCGTCCATGTTGGGCATGGTGATATCCATGGTTACAAGATCGACATTGGGGTGAAGTTCTTTGAAGAGCTCCAAACCCAACACGCCGTCTTCGGCCTGACCGACAACATGAAATCCTTCGGATGTGAGAATCTGGTTCAGTTGTTTCCTCACGAACATGGAGTCGTCCACCAGAAGAACTCTGTAGGGAGTTCCTGATGGGCTTAAACCCTGAGGGTTCTTTGCATTGATAGTCGGAAAGTCAGCATTGGCTTTCATGGTTCCTATTATAGTATGAACATTCACATTGACGCCAACCGACTTTTCTCCAGGTTTTGTGATAATCTGTGTATAAGGAGAACCGTATGGACGAAACCATTTCCGGAAAAAGTCCGGTGGGCAAAAGATTGTCCAGAATACACAAGACGGAGCTCAGGTTTCTGGTCCACAACGGCAGACGTGTAAAACTCACCGATCAGATGACAATAGGACGGGACAGGGGAAATGCCATCAGAGTGGACGACCCGCTGGTGTCCCGGGTGCACTGTATTGTCCATCGGATCAGGAACGCCTGGTACATCGAAGATGCCGGGAGTACAAATGGTACCTGGGTTAATGAAAAACGCCTGACTAAAGGAAAATCAGTACGGCTGGACTCCAAAGACGTCGTCAAGCTCGGCGGGCGAATTGAGGTTTCACTGGTATAACATCGGTAACAGCCGTCTTGAAGCCTCCTATCTACACATGTACACTGCTTTATGACTGTAAATATTCGCCGTTGGTCCAATCTTGGCGAGGACGATAAGAATAAACTTCTCTCCAGATCCGAACTCGATATTGCCGAGGTGAGCGATGCCGTAGCCGGGATACTCGCCGATGTACAAAAACGAGGTGATGAAGCCCTCAGGGAACTGAATAACCGTTTCGACGGGGCGCCACCCGATTCACCGGTATCTGTACCTGAAAACCATTTTGCTGATGCTGAAAAAATACTGACTCAGGAAGTTCGGGATGCACTGGAATATTCTGTAGAGAATGTGCGGCGATACCATGCTGATCAGGTTCCCGACGGTCTCCACTGGAAGGAG
>RCNB010002725.1_pt1 | contig 10724 bp, 11 predicted proteins | sample 2041321 | NCBI WGS metagenome assembly RCNB01 (sample SAMN09708232, study PRJNA481090) | Marine sediment metagenome, whole genome shotgun sequencing project.
AAAACAGCTCACCCATATCAGGTTTAGTCATGATGAAAGTGCTGATAAATGCCACACTCATCAATAACACCAGTCCAATCAAAGCCTTTTCCAACACCGCTGCAGCCATTGATCACTGCTTCAAAATAATTAAGAGTCTGGAGTCCCCTGAGATTGGAAGCGCTGAAGTGTACAGGTACCTTTATTTCATGGGAAAGTGTTTTAAAGAGCTCATTGGCTTTCTTTGGAAGCATAGTAGATTCCGCATCTTTGATGCATATGCTTGAGCAGCCCATTTCCACAAGCTTCTTAGCTGTATCAGGGTAATAATCCAGTTTCTGATGATCATCATAAATAATTGTCCCCTGGCAGTCCACTTTGCTCTTAATGATCTCTCCTATGGTGAATTCCATATTTTTTAAATCATTAAGACTATCATAGACCCTGAATATGCTGATCCCGCTGTTAATACTCTGCTTTATAAATTTTTCAATAATATTGTCTGAATATAATTCCAGGCCTGTCATATTCCTGGCTCCAATAAGTGCCTGGAGCGGAGTTGAAGGAATTATGCTTTTAACAAACTGAGTTACCTGGAAGGGATTCATATTCAATCTGCTCTCAAGCATTTTTTCAAAGCTTGAACCTCCCAATATTTCAAGGCTGTCATATTTAAGTCCGCTAAAGCCTTCCAGGATAGACTGGAAACTCTTCTTGTCGAGCGTATCAAGATCGATATTTTGGAAAATATCCCGAATAGTTATGTCATTTATGCTTACTGTTTTCATTTTCTTTTCTTACCTAACTCTAAAACATTGATTACTATCAAAACTTTAAGGAGGTCTACTATTATAAAGGGTTCAATGCCTGATTTCCAGGTCTTGAGCATTAAGTCAGAAACAGAATAGCCAGGAAATAATGGGGAAATGAATCCAAAAAGATGTACAAACCCAAATAAATATATGATCGATATGATCAGGACACCTGCAATACTGGAAGAAAAACCAGCCAGGAGGCTGTTATTTTTGGATAATCTATTTTTAGAATTCATGTTTTGATATAGGAATCCACAAAAATAAGCTGCTACAGCAAATCCGATTATATAACCTGCAGTAGGTCCTGTAAGGACCATCAGTCCGCTTTTAAATCCTGCAAATACGGGAAGACCTGCAAGTCCCATAGAAATATATAGGAGCTGGCTTGTCAGGGCCCAGGGTCCGCCGAGCATTAAAGCCGAGAAGATAACAGTCAAAACCTGCATGGTCACAGGGACCGGTGTAAAAGGTAGATAGATAAATGAGTTCGCCGAAACTACCATAAGTAATGCAAATATGATGGAAAACGTGAGTTTTATTGTGAGTTTTCTGGTATCCGTATAAACGGCAGTCTGTGGAGCTTCCATCGTAGTCATTGTTCTATTTTCAACCATTCAAAACCTTTCTAATTGCAAGAAGATTAAATTTGTTTAAGAATTCCTCTAGCTAAGACGCTTGCTATTGTAAAAAAGTTTCAGCATTATAGGCCGGTCAGGGTGTAAAATATGAAACTATTAGATTATACCCCCGTCTTTTTATAAAGTTAGTTTTTGCAAAAATAATATTCGGGGGACCCATGCATTATCTTTTAACTGAAGAACAAAAAATGATAGTAGATATTTGCCGCCAGATAGTTGATGAGAGGATCAAGCCTGTCAGGGCAGAGCTTGATGAGAAAGCGGAATTTCCCTGGGAGATAATCAAGGAGATCGCAAAGAGTGATCTATTCAGACTTTTTATTGCAGAAGAATATGAGGGAATGGGTACCGGAATATTTGAAGTATGCCTTGCGACAGAAGAGCTTTCGAGAGGAGACCTTTCGGTAGCTACTTCCTTTGCTGCTTCCGGACTGGGTCTCATACCGATAAATGTCGGTGGAAATGATGAGCAGAAAAAAAGATTCCTTCCCCAGCTTGCAAGCGGTGAAAAACTTGCTGCATTCGGCCTGACTGAAGCTGAGGCAGGCAGTGATGTCGGCGCTATCAGGACCACTGCTGTAAAAGACGGGGATCATTATATATTAAACGGGACCAAGCAGTGGATAACCAATGGCGGGGAAGCAGATATATATACAATATTTGCAATGACAAATCCTGAAAAAGGCGCAAGGGGCGCAAGTGCAATAATAGTGGAAAAAGGTACACCCGGTTTTGAATTTGGCAAAAAGGAAGAAAAGCTTGGGATCAGGGCATCTGCCACAAGAGAACTTATATTTACCGATTGCAGGGTTCCTGTAGAAAACCTCATTGGACGCGAGGGAATGGGATTTATCATAGCCATGAAGACTTTTAATGAATCAAGACCGGCTGTAGGTGCCCAGGCAGTAGGTGTAGCACAGGGAGCGCTTGAGGAAGCCCTTGAATACTCCAAGGTGAGGAAGCAGTTCGGTGCGCCGATATCTTCATTCCAGGCAATCCAGCATATGCTGGCAGATATGGCGACAAGCGTGGAGGCAGCGAGATCTCTTGTGTACCATACGGCCAGGGTCATCGATAGCGGTGACAAGAATGCATCAAGATTATCAGCGATGTCAAAACTCTTTGCTTCAGATATGGCCATGAAAGTAACAACAGATGCTGTCCAGATCCTTGCAGGATATGGATACATGAGGGAGTATCCGGTTGAGAAGATGATGAGGGATGCAAAGATAACACAGATATATGAGGGAACGAACCAGATCCAGAGAAATGTCATTGCACTGGATATGATAAAAAGAGGAGTTATTTAAATGAAAATAGCAGTTTGTATAAAGCAGGTACCGGGAACAACTGATATAAAAATAGACCCTGAGACAAATACCCTGGTAAGACAGGGGATTGAGAATATTATAAATCCTTTTGACTCATATGCCGTTGAAGAGGGTGTCAGGATAAAAGAAAGACTTGATGCTGATGAGGGTTATGCGGATAGCTCTGAGGTCGTCGCCATGACTATGGGGCCTCCCCAGTCAGAAGAGATGCTGAAGGAAGCTGTAGCAGTAGGTGTGGACAGAGTAGTGCTGCTCTCCGACAGGGCTTTTGCCGGAGCAGATACCTGGGCAACTTCCACTACTCTTGCAATGGCTGTTGATAAGCTTGAGGATATTAAACTGGTAATATTTGGCAAACAGACTCTTGACGGTGATACCGGACAGGTCGGTCCGGAATTTGCACAGAGGATGAATATACCATTTATAGGATATGTAAGCGAAATTATGGAAATATCTGCCAAAAAGATAAAGGTAAAAAGACTGGCCGAGGACAGATATGAGATATTTGAGGTCAGGCTTCCTGCGGCGATCTCTGTCATCAAGGATATAAACACTCCCAGGGTACCTTCGCTGAGGGGAAAGATGAAAGCTAAAAGTGCAGAGGTCCCCGTTTGGACCGCAAGTGATCTTGGAGCTGATGAAGACGAATTAGGGCTTTCCGGATCATATACGCAGGTAGTAAAGATTTTCACACCGAAGATGGTGCATGATGTAAGCATGATAGAGGGAACACCTGAAGAGCAGGTTGAAGAATTGTTTAAAAACCTTAAAAGTTTAAATATAGTCAGTTAGGGGGATTACTGGTTTATGGAGATCAAGGTAAATGAAAGCACCTGTACGGGATGCAGCTTATGTAAGGGTGTCTGCCTGTATGATGCTATTGAAATAAAAGACGGTATAGCAGTTATCGGTGAAACTTGCGTTTTCTGCGGAGCATGTGTAGAAAGCTGTAAATTTGAATCGATTGAGATAATAGGACTGGACACAGAAGAAAAGGATTTTTCAGATTACAGGGGAGTATGGGTATATCTTGAAGCTCATGGAAATGAGCTTGCCGATGTAGGATTTGAACTCCTGAGCGAGGGCAGGAAGCTTGCTGATAAGCTCAAAGTACCGCTTTCAGGTATTGCTATCGGCAGCGGTATTGAGGAAAATACCAGGATAGCTTTTCAATATGGTATGGATAAACTGTACCTTATAGAGGATCCTATTTTTGAGAACAATATTGATGATATTTTTTCAAAAGCGCTTGTCCAGCTGATAAGCAAACACAAGCCTGAGATATTTCTGGCCGGGGCCACATCTTTTGGAAGGACCCTGGTACCGAAAGTGGCAGCAATCTTAAAAACAGGACTTACAGCCGACTGTACCGGCCTTGCCATAGATGATGAGAAAAAAATACTTCTCCAGACGAGACCTACTTTTGGCGGGAACATACTTGCTACCATAATCACAAGGAATGCAAGACCGCAGATGGCTACCGTAAGGCCGCATGTAATGGAAAAGAAAATAATAAATGAAGACCCTGGTGATATCCAGGATAAAATAATCAAGATAGAGATAGATCCTAAGAATTTTAAGACTAAATATAAGATGCTCGGTACCGAGACTGAAAAAGGCGAGAAAATAAATATAACTGATTATGAAGTGATCGTCTCAGGGGGAAGAGGACTCGGCGACGGTGAAAAGTTTGAGCTCCTAAAAGAACTTGCCGATACTTTGAGTGGTGTAGTAGGTGCCTCAAGAGCTGCTGTTGATTCCGGATGGATATCATATCCGCATCAGGTGGGCCAGACAGGCAAGACCGTGAATCCCAAGATCTATATAGCATGTGGTATTTCCGGAGCCATTCAGCATCTGGCAGGGATGCAGACCTCTGATATAATAATTGCGATAAACAAGGATCCAAATGCGCCGATCTTCAAAGTCGCAAATTATGGTATAGTAGGGGACCTGTTTGAGATAATACCTATGCTTATAAAAAGGATAAAAGAGGGGAAACCTCTGGTCTAGGAATAAAACCGGAAATCCTTAGGTTTATCAAATATAGTATTTAAAGTCTTTGGGGCAACACTCCTGATCAAATAAGGAAAAAACTTTTTACATAATAGGACTACTGGTACCTGATATTTTTTTCCCATTTTTTAAAAAGTGATTTGAAGTCTCCAGTGGTGGAGAAATAATCATATGATCTCTCAAAATTATCAAGTATTTTTGCCATGATAAGTTCCCTGTCAGCAGCCTTGCCCAGGATCTTCTGAATACTTGTGGCCATATTATCCAGTCCGCCCAGTGTTTTATCGTCAATATTCACATTTATTCCCACTCCAAGGATTATTATCTGAAGTGTATTTTCTTTTTTTAATTCAGAAAGTATGCCTCCAAGCTTATGTTCACCATAGTAAAGGTCATTGGGCCATTTTATATCTACATTTATATTGCATATATCTATAAGCGCCTCCGAGATGGAGAAGGCTGCAATAAGGGTAAGATTAGGAAGTTCTTCCGGACGGATATCTGTGATGATCATCAGTGAAAACCAGAGCCCTCCTTTGGGGGAAAGCCATTTGCGCCTGAAGCGTCCCCTGCCGCTCGTCTGTATATCTGCAAGGACAAGCATGCCGTCAAGCTTCTCAAGGTCTTTGCCGTGGCTTTTTTTTATTAATTCCCCGGAGTAATCATTAGTTGAACCAATGTTATCAAAATATTTAAGCTTTCGCCCGAATTTAGAAGTATTGAGTAGTTTATTGAATTTTTCGGTATTAAAGTTTTTCATAATATGATTTTTAATCACATCGATTTCAATATGTCACATAAATCAATTTGCACACTATTATTAAAATAAAATACTATAAAAATGATAAGATAATAAGGAATATAATGAAATTACTTTTTTAAAAAATTCCAGTTTCACATAATAGCTTATAGAATATCCTCACGATGCTCCTTTGATTGAAACCATAAAAACACTACTCCGTCTAAAAATTAGGCCACACCAGGTTTAAATAATATAAGATAAATTTGGTATAGAAGGGTGTAATTATGTCAAAAATGACAAAAAAGGATATAGAAAATATTATTCCTCACCGCGACCCCTTTCTTCTAATCGATGAGATCCTGGAAATAGAACCAGGGAAGAGGATCAAGGGTGTGAAGCATGTCAGTGAAGAAGAATATTATTTTAAGGGTCATTTTCCCGGGAACCCGATAATGCCGGGTGTGCTCCAGGTAGAGACTATAGCACAGGCTGGTGCAGTTGCTGTACTGATACTGCCTGAAAATAAGGGCAAGCTGGTATTATTTGCGGGAATTGATAAAGCCAGGTTTAAGAGAATGGTCAAACCGGGTGATGAGCTTATAATAGAAGTAGAGATCGAAAGTTTCAGGCGCAATATCGGCAAAGGGAAAGGTAAGGCTACGGTAGATGGTAAGCTTGCATGCGCTGCAGATATTATGTTTGCACTTGGTTAGTTCTTGTTTGGATCTTGATCGGCTAAGATTGGTTAATAATAAGATCATATAAATTCTCAGTTTAAGGCAAATACATATTTTATCACGGAAAGGTATATAAGATTTGATAAGTAAAGTAGGATCCGGCGGACAAACCCCCAAAATAGCCCTGATGTTTCCGGGACAGGGGTCCCAATTTGAAAAGATGGGGCAGCAATTCTTAAGATTTAATAGTAAATATTTAGACTATTTCGAGAGGGCAGCAGAAGTACTAAAAAAGGACCTGCTGGGGATCATAAATGGAGAAGATAAAGACAATAACTTAAATGATACCCGTTTTTCACAGGTCGCAATATTCTGTTTGAGTAGTGCCTTATTCGATTACCTTAGAGGAGAGCTCTCCCTGGGTAAAAAATATATAGATACGATCCTGGGCCATAGCCTCGGTGAATACAGTGCACTCTTTGGCTGCGGAGCATATACTTTTGAAAAAGGTCTTGAACTTGTGGCATATAGGGGAAAAATAATGAGTGCAGCCGATAAAACTGCCAGAGGTATGATGGCAGCGGTACTTGGAGCAGAATCTGAGTCAATAGAAGATGTACTGGAGGGCTATAAAGATAAAGTATTCATTGCAAATTATAATGATCATACCCAGATAGTCATAAGCGGTTATAAAGATGAAGTAGTGAAAGCTATGTCAGACCTTAAGAAAAAAGGGATAAAAAAAGTGATACCGCTTAAGGTAAATATAGCCTCACATTGTCCGCTTATGAGTAGTGTCTCCGAAAGTCTTGGAGATTTTATTGAGACCAGTATTGATTTTAATGACCCGGAGATACCATTTTTGTCCACAACCGAGGTTTCATATAGGGATGGAAAAGATATAAAGGATACTCTTAAGGGGCAACTTGTAAATCCTATCAAATGGGTGGACAGTATAGGTCTTCTTCTTGACAGGGGAGTGGATACTTTTATTGAGATCGGGCCAGGGAAGATATTATCAGGACTTACCGCGAGGATCGCACGAAAGAGTAATAAAGATATCACTGTACTAAACACAAGCGATCTTGGGGATATTGAAAATACCATTAGTAAATTACAAGAGAGAGGATTGCTTGATGAAGCTTGAAAATAAGTTAGCCATTGTTACTGGCGGAGCAAGAGGAATCGGTAAGAAAATATGTGAAGCATTTTTAAAAGAGGGCGGGAGTATTGCCATTTTTGATGTAAACGAAGAAGAAGGCAAGAAAACTGCTAATGAGTTCAATGAGTCATTTGGCAGCGGAAAAGCGGAGTTCTACAGAGTGGATATTACCAGTGAAAAAAATGTTGAAGATACGGTAGGTGCTGTCATTGATAAGAGCGGAGCCATTGATATCCTTGTAAACAATGCAGGGATCACGATGGATAATCTCATGCTCAGGATGAGTGTTGATGATTGGAAAAAGGTAATAGACATCAATCTTACCGGAGCATTTATATGCTCAAAATTTACAGTAAAACACATGATGAAGGCAAGGAGCGGAAAAATAATCAATATATCCTCGATCGTCGGGGTACACGGTAATGCGGGGCAGGCAAATTACTCTGCTTCTAAGGCAGGACTGATAGGGCTCACGAAGACCCTGGCAAGGGAACTTGCAGGAAGAAATATCCTGGTAAATGCAGTAGCTCCCGGATATATTGAAACGGAGATGACAGGTAAACTTCCGGACAAGGTCAAAGAGGCCCTCCTTGGACAGATCCCCACAAAAAGGCTCGGCAGTGTAGATGATGTTGCCAATGCAGTGCTTTTCCTGGCTGGCAGCGATTCGGACTATATAACCGGTACTGTGCTGGGTGTTGATGGTGGAATGGGCATCTAAGTAATAAACAATCATAAATATTATTAAGGAAATGAGATATTAATGTCAAATATTGCCAAAGGCGAAAGAAGAGTTGTTGTCACAGGTCTTGGTCTTATAACTGCGCTTGGATTGGACCTGGAAAAAAGCTGGAACGGGCTTACCAATGGAAAGTCAGGGGTAACCCCTGTCGAGAGGATCGATATATCAAAACTAGCCTGCAGGATAGCTGCACAGATATATGATTTTGAACCCAAAGAGCATATGGATTTTAAAGCCTCTAGGAGAATGGACAGATTTTCACAGTTTGCGGTTAAATCTTCAAAGGACACTATTGCTGACAGTGGGCTCGTAATCAATGAAAAAAATGCACATAGGGTAGGAGTTATTGTCGGAAGCGGTGTTGGCGGACTGTCCACTCTGGAGGAACAGCATATAAGGCTACTGGAGAAAGGTGAAGACAAAGTGAGTCCTTTTATTATACCTATGATGATTGCAAATATGGCTGCGGCGCATGTTTCAATAATCAGTGGGGCAAAAGGGCCGGTATCGACGACCTCGACTGCATGTGCGGCAGGTTCAAATGCCATCGGTGATTCTTTTGAGATAATAAAGAGGGGACTTGCCGAGGTTATGATAGCCGGTGGAAGCGAGGCCGCAATAACGCCGATAGGAATGTCAGGCTTTTCAAATATGAATGCGATGTCTGGCCGTAATGATGATCCTGAAGCTGCCTCCAGGCCTTTTGATAAAGACAGGGATGGATTTGTGATGGGTGAGGGCTCCGGTATGATAGTGCTTGAAGAACTCGAGCATGCTCTTGCAAGGGGAGCAAAGATATATTGCGAGATGTTTGGATATGGGATGTCAGGTGAGGCTTTCCATATAACCGCTCTTGAAGAATCTGGAACAAATGTAGCACGATGTATGTCTATATGTTTAGAAGAGGGTAATATTGCAAAAGAGGAAATAAATTATGTAAATGCACACGGCACTTCCACTCTTTTAAATGATGCGGTTGAGACCACAGCAATAAAGAAGTGTTTTGGAAAGCATGCTTATGAATTAAATGTGAGTTCAACGAAATCAATGACCGGTCATTGTCTTGGAGCTTCTGGCGCAATCGAGGCGGTAGCGTCGATAATGACAGTAAAAAATGATATAATTCCACCGACGATAAATCTTGACAATCCGGACCCGGTATGCGATCTGGACTATACCGCAAAGGTAAAACAGGAAAAAGTTGTAAATGTGGCTATTTCCAACTCTATGGGCTTTGGCGGTCATAATGTAACACTTGGATTTAAAAAATATGACAGATAAGAATAAAATAAAAAAATGTAAGTCATGCAATAAGGATATTGAAAGAGAAATATATTTTTTAAATCTACAGGTATGTCCATATTGCAATAATCATTCTTATATCAGCTGTAGAGAGAGAATGCAGATAACTACAGACGAAAACAGCTTTATAGAGCAAAACGGAAACTTGAGTTCTGTTGATGTTTTAAAATTTTACGACCTCAAATCTTATCCTGATCGTTTAAAGGAAGCCAAGCTAAAGACCAGCCTTAGTTCCGCGATAATAATAGGTGAAGCGAAAATAAATGGCTATGAAGTTGCTGTTGGGGTTATGGATTTTAGTTTTATGGGCGGCAGCATGGGAAGCGTTGTCGGTGAGAAAATAAAGAATCTGGCAGATTTGAGCATAGAAAAGAATATTCCCTTGATACTTTTTTCTGCATCTGGCGGAGCCAGGATGCAGGAGGGAATAATCTCCCTGATGCAGATGGCAAAAACTGTATCAAGTGTTAGAAGGGTCATGGAAAAAAAGATCCCTTATATTTCAATTATTACTCACCCTACTACAGGAGGGGTTAGTGCGAGTTTTTCCACGGTCGCAGACATAATAATTGCAGAGCCGGGAGCATTGTTCTGTTTTGCAGGACCCCGTGTCGTAAAGCAGACTATAAAAAAAGACATGCCCCCGGATTTTGGCATGTCTGAAAGAAATCTGAAAAACGGGCAGGTAGATATGATCATTAATAGGGGAGATATGAAGGAAACACTTTCAAAATTAATAAGACTATTTAAAGGTTAAGATGGATCTAAAAAAATTAGGGGATGTCCCTAAAAGTTATGTTAAGGAAATTCTAAATTCCCTTTCAAAACTTGATAAATTAAAGAAAGTTCCTTTCTTTACAGGTATTCATTTTAAGGATACTGAAGATGATCTGAATAAAAAAATCGATGATTACAGGAAGGTGGACAGGGAATCCGGAAGGATCTGGAGGATCGTGGAACTCTCCCGTGATGATGGAAGGCCGCAGTGCCAGGATTATATAAAAGGCATCTTCACAGATTTTGTCAGTCTTTCAGGAGACAGGCTTTCCCTGGAGGACCAGTCAATAATGGCGGGTCTGGGAAAAATAGGAGGCAGGACAGTGGCAGTTATCGGCCACAATAAAGGTAAGGACATAAAGGAAAGAATAAAATATAATTTTGGATCCAGTGTTCCGCAAGGATATAGGAAATCCCAGAGAATAATGAAACTAGCAGATAGATTTGGTTTTCCGGTAATAACATTTGTTGATACCCCTGGAGCATATGCCGGAATAGATGCTGAGGACAGCGGTCAATCAAGCGCTATAGCACATAGCATAC
>RCNB010002726.1_pt1 | contig 10724 bp, 10 predicted proteins | sample 2041321 | NCBI WGS metagenome assembly RCNB01 (sample SAMN09708232, study PRJNA481090) | Marine sediment metagenome, whole genome shotgun sequencing project.
AAATTAATCAATAATAACGATTCCAAACTTAAACTTAGTTCAAAATCACGATTGAATATAGAAAGCAAATTAGTTGATCTAGAATTAAACGAGAGCAGCAATACTGAAGCTTTGATTACTTGTGATACTCTCAAGGTAGATATGTATCAAAGGGCAAATGCAAAAATTGAAGGTGATGTTTTAAAAATGAGCGCTAATACAATTAATTCCAGCAACTTCACAGGAAAGAACTTGGCTGTTAATCAATGCGAAATTATTGCTGAAGATTCTAGTGATTTTTCAATTCAAGCTTTAGATGAAATAACAATTGATGTTTCTGGATCCAGTGAAATTTCCATCTATGGAAATCCTAAAATTAGGATCCAAAAATTTTCTGATACTGCAAGGCTATATAAAAAGGAATTATAAAAAAAATCCGAAGACCAATCTTCGGATTTTTTTTTAGCTTGTAATATTCCTAGTTATAACTTGGAGTAGATACTTCAAATGATGAATCTTTTGCAGCCAGATATCGTTCGGCATCTAGTGCCGCCATGCATCCTGTTCCCGCTGCAGTAACTGCTTGCCTATAAACGTGATCTGCTGCATCTCCAGAAACAAATACGCCATCAATATTAGTTTTAGAAGTTCCAGGTACATTAATTATGTAACCTGTTTCATCCAAATCTAAATAGTCTTTAAAAATATCTGTGTTAGGTTTGTGTCCTATTGCTACAAAAAAACCAGTCGCTTGTAGTTCTTTTTCCTCTCCATTCACATTATTTTTGACGCGTACGCCAGTTACAACTTGACCATCTCCCAACACCTCAATTGCATTGGTGTTGAACATTATTTCAATATTCTCTGTATTCTTAACTCTATTAGACATGATTTTAGACGCTCTAAAGACATCTCTTCTAACCAGCATGGTTACTTTTTTACAAAGCTTTGAAAGATAATGTGCTTCTTCACAGGCAGAATCCCCCGCTCCAACTAAAACAACTTCCTGACCTTTATAAAAGAATCCATCACAAACTGCACAAGCAGAAACTCCTCCACCTAATTGCAAATATTTTTGTTCAGATTCTAATCCCAAATATATGGCTGAAGCACCAGTAGATATTATTACTGTATCGCAATGAATCTCTTTTGTATCGTTAACCCAAACCTTATGAATTGACCCAGAGAAATCTACTTTAGTAACCCAACCATCCCTTACGTCTGTCTCAAAACGCTCTGCTTGAGCTTGCAATTCCATCATCATTTCTGGTCCAGTAATTCCCTCTGGGTAACCAGGGAAATTTTCAACTTCGGTTGTTGTTGTTAATTGACCTCCTGGTTGCATACCTTGATATAGTACTGGTTTCATGTTAGCTCTTGCCGCATAAATTGCTGCAGTATATCCTGCAGGCCCAGAACCTATGATTAAACACTTTACTTTTTCTATTGCTTCAGACATAATTTTTAATTATTTACTAGGCAAATGTATCGCTTTTATAGAAAAAAAAACCGCTATATTTATCAAAAGTTATTATCAGAAAATAATCAGATTTTATCTTAAAACTTATCTCATCATTTTTTTGTAACTTTATAAGAGATCCATCAAATAATCAAATACTGCAATTATGAAAAATCTATTAATTCTCTTTCTTGTTTTTTTTACATTAAGTTCATGTAATAATCCAAAAAATACACCAGACATGGCATCAGATGAAAAACTTACCTTAGAGGGTACCTGGGAACTGGTGAGTTATTACAACTATCAAGATAACAAAATCACCGATTCTTTTGGTGTTAGTGCTGGAACTAGACAAGTTAAAATGTACACTCCTACACACGTTATGTGGGCAAGAAAGGTTCCTACTGATTCTACAGAATTTTTTGGATTTGGAAAATACTCAATAACTGATACAAGTCTTGTAGAAACATTAGATTATGGATCTTCATTCATGAATCAAGCCATTGAAGAAGAAATTGAATTTCCATTTGAACTTGAAGTAGAAAAAGATAGATTTATTCAAATAGATCTTGATGAAGATGGTAATAGAATTTTTTCAGAAAACTATATAAGAATTGAGTAAATAGAATCTTATATAATCTGGTAAAAAAAATTCAATCCTGTCTAAAGTATTGTCAACAAAAGATTTCGTTCAGTTCTATGAGCTTTTAGAGCTCGATTTAAAGTTGTTGAAAAGCAAGTAGACCGTCCTTTCAAAAATTAGTTCTTATGAATAAAGATAAAAGAATTTATGGTATTGACATCAGTAATATTGGCTTACTTCCTTCCAACTTCCTTAGCCCAATCGCCTCTATAAATTATTTTTTGATCGTGAATTTTAAATATAAATTTACCGTATTGAACTAAAACTCCTGCAGATGCGTTTACAATCCAACAATTATCTGGGATATTAAAGAAATTTTCAGAAGTAATGATTTTTTTGTCCAATTGATTATTAATAGAAACCGATGCTTGTGGTCCTACATCCCATCCAAGGTGTGTATTATAGCTTAATATTAAATCACCAACCAATTTAAAGTTTTCATTGGTTTCTATTTTGGTTTTAATACTCGCAATTTTCCCTTTATTTAAATCTTTTCCAGGAGTCACTTCAATCGTTAATTTAGGCAATTCGAAAGCTACTTTTGATGCCAAAATCATGATAGATTCATTTTTAATAACGTTATTATCATTATCATAAAATTCAAAAGCAAGTTCCATGTCTTCTATTCCAACTGGCGCAATTGTCAATTGATCAACAAAATAACCTTCACTTGATATGTTTTTAGTATAAATAACTTTATCATGAAATTTCACAACAACTTTTTTAACCTCTTTGTTATTATAAAGCTCTATAGGTATTTGAGCATTGGTATGTATCGATTTGTTTTTTGGACTTATAATAAGCCCTTTCATATAATCTCGCATGGCAAACCAAACCGGACGTGGTGAACCATATTTATCGTTTAAATCACTATAGCCCCAAAAGCCAAACCATTCTTCTGGTTGCTTTATATTATGAATACTTTTTTCTCCACCTTTCCACCAACCATCAGCATAATAAAATGGGCACATACCCACAGCACCAGCATCAATAAGGTCTCTATAGTTAGAGATAAGCCCATCACTTTGTTGTTTTAACGTGTTTTTACCATATTGACCAAAACCTCCTTCTGGCGAAACTGAATATCCAAATTCAGTAGTTATAAATGGTTTATCTAGTCCGTTTAATTCATTCAACCCTTTAATATAATCTCTAAATCCTATTGTTGCTGTTTGCCCCTCATTATGGTCATAACAATTATAGGCATATACATCAAATATATTTTCATCCATATAATCGCTAATCATAGCATTTGCAGCAAGAGTTACAGGAATTCCTGGATGTTCTTTATGGATAGTATCTGTCAGAAGTTTCATTAAATCAACAAATGCTTTACCAGTAACGCTATGAATGTGATCTGTTTGAGGTTCGTTAATAACTAGATACGAAATTATACAATCATAATTTTTAGCATAACTCATAAGCTTTTTTATCTCTGCTTTACAATGAGTTATAAATTTAGGATTTCCATAATCTTCTTCTGGATTTATTTCTAAACCCATAATAAATTTTAAACCAGAATCCTGAACAAGTTTCAATTGAGCTTCAGAATATTGGCTCCAAGTTCTAATTGTATTGTATCCTCCATCTTTAATCTTTTCTAGATCAAATTTCATTAATTCCAGTTCATCTTTTTTCGCATCCTCATAAGGGTGTTGCCCTGGACGTGCACCTATTTCATAACCAATTGCTTTAATAAAGAACTTTTGTCCATTTAGGTAATACCAATTGTCTTTTAATTCAATTTTAGTTTGAGAATAACCGAAGATAACTACAACAAATAATAAGATGCTTGTTACTATTAAATTTCGTTTCATATACTTCTTTTTACACATATGTTTATAAACTGAATATGTTTTATTTTTAATTAGTCCCTTTTAAGGGGATTATTTCTAATCTATTTATATTTAGGTCAACATTATATTATTGATAAACTCTATCATAATCAACTTCCATAGTATCCTGAGTAAAAGCAGGGTCTACATCACCACCAAGATTACCTCCCATAGCAATATTTAAAATCAATAATGAATCTAACTCATTATTTGAATAGATTGTACTTGTAAAAAGAATTAAAAAAAGAAATATTTTATGCATAACAAAAACGGTATTGTTACAAATGTAATAGTTTATTTGAAATTTCTATAAGAACAGCTTAAGTGTTATTCAATTCTTATGATAGTCTAAATACCACAAAATCTTCTAAATTCAACTATTTCTTTTTTGTAGTTTTGTAATTCTATGATAGAATCCTTTCCTTTTATTGCTGCATTAATTGCGTCTATTTTTCATGTAATTACTGGACCTGACCATTTAGCAGCTGTCATACCTTTTGCAATCGAATCTAAAAGAAAAGCCTGGAAAATAGGTTTGTTTTGGGGAATTGGCCATTTGTTAGGAATGCTTGTGATTGGTATTCTATTTTTGATTTTTAGAGAATTAATTCCTGTTGAAAAAATATCAGAATATAGTGAGCAGTTAGTTGGACTTGTTTTGATATTTATTGGTGTTTGGGCTTTTTACAAGTTGTTCAAAGAAGATAAAAAACACAAACATTTACATGTTCATAGCGAAAACTCTCCAGTTATACATAAACATGAACATAACCACTCTCACGAACATACTCATCATCATACACATAGTAAAACCATCAAGCAAAGTAATTTTGCCTCATTGTCTATAGGATTCTTACATGGTTTAGCTGGAATATCACATTTTTTACTTTTCATTCCTGTGGCCAGTTTTAGCAGTAAAATGGATTCTATATTCTATTTAATCGGATTTAGTTCAGGAATCATTATAGCCATGACCACTTTTGCATTGGTTATAGGAAAAATATCTTCTTACAGCAAAAGTGAACATAATGATGCTCTATTTAAAGGTATCAGGTTAGCAGGTGGTTTATTTGCAATAATTATTGGTATTTATTGGATGTTAATTTCTTAAGTTGTCATGTATATAAAATGGATTGTTTGCAATGTTTATCCAAAAAATAAAAATGCTTTTTCAATTACCCAAGAAACATGGAAGAAAATAAAAAATGCTAAAGGTTTTATAATTCAAATTGGGGGATGGAACGTAAATAATAGCAATGAAGCATGTATTGTATCTTTTTGGAAAGATAAATCAGCTTTGGAAAAATTTATGAAAGAAATGCACGATGTCATTTTTGAAAAAAATAATCAAATAGAAACTTATGAATCGATAACAGTTTCACGTTTTGATTTTGACTATTCAGATGACTCTTTAGAACTGTTCAAGCAAAAAATAAGTAATGTTATAAGCATAAGAACAGTAACAAATTATAAAAACAATGATTTATTCATTGAATTTTCAAACAATTCACTCTGGTTTGAAAATGAAAACCTAAAAAATACTTCGATAAATTTAGTAGAATCTTGGAAAATTATTTGATTACCTAACAAATCCTTGGTAGCTGCTCACCTATTAATGGGCTCACAATTCGCTTTCCACCAATTGAACTATGCATAACTACTTTGTTAGGATGTTCATTAGTGATTTCTCCAATACAGACAGTATTCTTTCCTTTAGCATCTTTTTTCATCAATTCAATAACATCTTCAGCGATTCCTGCATCAACAATGGCAATGAACAAACCTTCATTCGCAACATATAAAGGGTCTAAACCAAGTATTTCACAAGCAGCGGAAACTTGTTTTTCTAAAGGAATTTTGTTTTCGTAAATAGTGACTCCTTTATTGATATCCTGTGAAATTTCGGATAACACACTCGCGACTCCTCCTCTGGTTGGGTCCCTGAATAAATGAATTTTATCACCAAATTCATCAATCAAATCGTTCACTAAAAAGTTTAAGTTAGTTGAATCACTTTCAATGGTTGATTCAAACTCTAAACCTTCACGTTGAGACATAATTGCCATTCCATGTTGTGCAACAAATCCATTTATAATAATCTTATCTCCTACTTTAATATTATCTGTAGAAATATTTGCTTTCGGATTTACTTCACCAAATCCTGTTGTATTGATGAAGATCTTATCGCCTTTTCCTCTTTCCACAACCTTTGTGTCACCTGTAATAATTTGAACTCCGCTAATATCAGCAGCTTCTTTAATAGATTCTACAATAGTGATAAATTCTTCCATTTTCAATCCTTCTTCAACAATAAATGCTAATGATAAATACTTCGGAACTGCTCCACACATGGCAACATCGTTAACTGTTCCGTGCACAGCCAATTCGCCTATATTGCCCCCTTTAAAGAATATTGGAGATACCACAAAACTATCTGTAGATATGGCTATTGGATTATTAAACTTAACAATGGAACCATCATGTTTTTGATCTAAAAATGGATTACTAAATGTTTTGAAGATTATCTTATCTAACAGATCTCTGGTCATTAAACCTCCACTTCCATGTCCTAAATTAATTGAATCAAATCCTAATTCTTCTTTATCCATTTACTATTCTAATATTACATTATATGAAAAATGATAATAGGCTGCACAAGCACCTTCCGAAGACACCATTGGAGCTCCCAAAGGATTCGAAGGATTACACACCTTACCAAACTGACTGCATTCGTGTGGTTTTTTGATTCCTCTTAATATTTCACCAGCTATACAATCTGGGTTTTCCGGGACTATAATATTACTAATGCCAAACTTTGATTCGGCATCAAAATCTTTAAATTCTTTAGTTAACACATAACCACTATTTGGAATTTCTCCAATACCTCGCCACTCTCTGTTACCAACTTCAAACACTTTATTAATAACATTTATTGCAGCAGTATTTCCTTCTTCCTTAACTGCTCTGGAATATTGGTTCTCAACTTTATAATCCCCTTCTTCTAATTGCTTAACTGCCATATAAATTCCCTGAACTAAATCTAATGGTTCAAAGCCAGTAATTACGATTGGTAATTTATATTTTTCGGCCAAAGGAAAATATTCTTTATAACCCATAATTGCACAAACATGTCCAGCTCCTAAAAAAGCATCAATATTACAGAATTCATCATCCAAAATTGCTTCCATGGCTGGTGGAACCAATACATGCGACACCAGAATTGAATAGTTTTTCAATCCCTCTTTTTGAGCATGTAAAACAGATAAAGCATTCGCCGGAGCTGTCGTTTCAAAACCTACTGCAAAGAAAACAACTTCTTTATCGGGGTTGTTTTTAGCAATCTTTACAGCTTCAATGGGTGAATACAATATTCGTAAATCGCCTCCATCTGCTTTGGCCTCCAGCAAACTTTTCTTGCTTCCAGGAACTCGAATCATATCACCAAATGAGCATAAAATCACTCCGTTTTCTAGAAGTTCAATAGCCTTATCAATTAAGTTTAAAGGTGTCACACAAACAGGACAACCAGGACCATGAATCATTTGAACTTTATCAGGCAATAATTCAAGGATGCCATTTTTAACCAAACCATGTGTCTGTCCACCACAAATCTCCATGATATTCCATGGTTTTGTAATGGTCTTTTCAATAAGCTCTAAATAGCTTTTTGTAGCCTCTAAATTTCTATATTCGGTTAAATATTTCACACGTTTAAATTTTCTAATTCTTTAACTGAAAGTTAATTATAAAATTGAGAACGTGTGTAACCACTTCGTTCTCTCATTAAAAATTTTAAATTATTCCTTTTAGTCAATTTATTTATAAAATTTGTTAATGTTCGTTTCATTCACAATGAAGATAATACATGATTTGCCCAAATGATATGTTCTCATCATTAGGAGCTAAATTACGATTAAAATACAATTTATACTTGGCTTCCCCTATTTCTTTAATCATGTCAATAAGTGTTGTGTTTTGAAACACGCCTCCACTAAAAGCAATGTTTTTTAAATTTTGCTTATCAGCTATTTGATACACTAATGAGGCTAAAGTGAATAAGAAATTTGCGATTACTTTTTCTTTTGAATTCCCTTTCATATAATCTAAAAATAAATTATAAAACAGTTCTTCCGTTGGAATTAGACCTTCTTTTAAATTCGAACAATACGACTTACACTCATCTACATTATAATCCGTTATATGATTTTCAATAAGTATAGCAGCTTCTCCTTCATAAGTATTGATATCACAAATATTTAATAATGATGCCACAGCGTCAAACAATCGTCCTACTGATGATGTCTGTAGTTTATTTTTCTTTTTTAATGATTGATAGATTGCCAATTCTTCTGATGAAAATTTATCTTCTAAAACAGTTTGCATTTCATCATTAGACAATGCCAACAAAGACAACTTTGGTTCCTTGGACATCTTATCTCCAGCAATCCAATTGAAATAATCAAAATGAGAAATTCTGTCTATTTTGTTAGATTGATATTTAAAAAATTCGCCTCCCCAAATTTGTCTATCGTCTCCAAAACCAGTTCCATCCCAAACAACTCCTAAAATTGATTCTTTAGAGTCAAACAATTCATGTTCACCTAAAACAGAAGCAAAATGCGCCTTGTGATGCTGTATTTTAAATAATTCGGTTTTATATTTTAGAGCTAATTCTTCTCCATAAAAAGTACTTTGGTAAGTTGGATGACTATCTACCAACAACACATTCGGTTTTTTCTCGAAAATATCTACAAAGTTCATTGCTGTTTTTGTAAAACGTTCGTAAACATCAAAGTTATCAAGGTTTCCTAAATATTGACTGATGTATAAAAACTCGTTAGGATAAAACGCAATACTACTTTTTAAATGCGCTCCTAAAGTCATAATTTTTTTATCAGAATTAATAGAGGCATTAAAGTAATTTGGTGCATAGCCACGTGAACGTCTAAACATCACCTCTTCTTTAAACTTGGTGCTAAATTTTACAACTGAATCATCTTGAGGATGTGTAATTTTTAAATTATGTTGTAGGAAGAAATCGGCAACGTTCTTTAGTTTAGCAACAGCTTCATCATTCTTGCTAATTATTGGTGAACCATGAATGTTCCCACTTGTAGCCACAATTGGAAAGCCTAATTCATTTGCCAACAACTGCAAAATTCCAGAATAAGGCAACATGACACCTAACTGATTAAGTCCGGGAGCAACTTCATTTAATGATATATTTCCTTTATAATTCTTTAAAGAAATTATTGTAATTGGTCTTTCAGTTGAAGTCAATGACTTTATATGAACCTCATCAAGTTCTAATTCATCTTTTAAAAATTCTAACGATGGATATAAAACTGCAAATGGTTTATTTGGTCTGTTCTTTTTATCTCTTAATTGTTGTACTGCCTGTTCATTTTCTGCATTGCAACACAACAAATAACCACTTGTGTTTTTTATGGCGACAATCTTTCCTTCTGATAAAAGATTAGCAACCTCCTTGAATAATGTATTCTTTGAGGTTTCTAATTTTACACCTGAATTATCAACTAAAACCAAATTAATTCCACAGGTTTCACAAGTGTTTGTTTGCGAATGAAATCGTCTATTCAAAGGATTTGTATATTCTTCAATACAGTCTTCACACATAGGAAAGTCATCTATACTTGTATGATCTCTTTCAAAAGGAAATGTTTCTGTAATGGCCCAACGTGGTCCACAATTTACGCAAGTTGTAAAAGGATAATTGTAACGTCGGTTTTCTTGATTTATAATATCATTTTGACAATCCTCACATATAGCAAAATCAGGTGTTAATGATAAATTGAGTTGTCCTCCTTTTTTAGATGGAATGATTTTGAATTCCTCAAAAACTCTGTCATCAATTTGAACAATGAAACTACCCTTAATTCGCGAAACTGGAGGTGGAAATTTTATTAATTTATTGTAAAAACCTTGAATGGATTCTTCTAAACCTGAAACAAATATGATAACACCTTCTTCATTGTTAGAAACCGTTCCAGTCAATAAAAACTCCATAGCTAAACCATAAACATAAGGACGAAAACCTACACCTTGGACTTGCCCAGAAATTGAAATTTTATAGGTTTTTAGCATCAATTTTATAGCTTAAAATTCGCTATAAAATTACAACAATTTTAAATGAAGCTTTTTAGTTTGAATCAATATCTTATTAATTAATTCAGGAATCGATTCCTTTACTTTTTGGCTCAATTCCAATGTCATTGGATTAATTTCCTCAATGGATACTGTAAACAAATGAATGTCAGGAACTTTTTCCATTAAATAAACTGCCTCGATCATATCCTTTAGACCTACATCGTGCACACTTAAAGCTGAAGGGAAATCGGAGGCAAATTTTGGGCGAATCAACGAAATTTTTCCTGCGGGTTTTCCATCCATCGTGGCATCCACAAAAATAATGGTTGGATACGATTCAAAACAACTTAACAACAGGAATCCACCTGTTCCTCCATCTAAAATATCAACATAATCCGGAAGTTCTCTCTTATACATTTCCTGAATAACTTGCACGCCTATACCTTCATCTCCCATCAAGTAATTGCCAACTCCCATGACGAGAATGCTGTTGGATTTATCCTTTTCAAAAAAATAGGAGTCGCTGCTTATTGCAACCGGAGTTCGTTCTAAATCACTCATTCTTTTACAATTTAAATTGCCTCAAAAGTACTTTTATGTCTATCTGTCACAAAATTTATGACATTTACTGCTTTTGAGGCAATCACAATTAAATTTAACTTTCTGTTACTGGTTCTTCTTTCTTTTTTACAGTTTTATC
>RCNB010002728.1_pt1 | contig 10722 bp, 11 predicted proteins | sample 2041321 | NCBI WGS metagenome assembly RCNB01 (sample SAMN09708232, study PRJNA481090) | Marine sediment metagenome, whole genome shotgun sequencing project.
TATCGTAGGAATACTCATAATATTATATTTTTTTGCAGTAATAGGATTTTCGTCGATGTTTAATTTAGCAACTTTAACATTGGCGGGGCAGTTTCAGCTGACCGTTGATACGGTACCGTACGAGGGCTGGTGTGCTGATCCTGACACAGGAATCAATTGAAATTCTCCCGGAAGAAACTGCTGGATCATTATTTGATCGATTGGCCAATCTAGGTGGAGAATTATTAATTACCACTATCCCCTCTTATCTTGAAGGGAAGATCACTCCCAAGATCCAAGATCCTGCTTTTGCAACGTACGCCCCCCAATTAAAAAAGAGCGCCGGTGAATTGAACTTCGAGCTGAGTGCTGAATTTTTGGATCGGACAGTCCGGGCTTTTTCTCCCTGGCCGGGGACTTATACCTTCTGGAATGATGAACGTTTGATAATCCATCAGGCTCGGTCAGTTTCCGTATCCTCTCCAGGGGCCGGGGTGTTATCTGTATATGATGGGTACCCGGCGATTGGAACCAACGCAGGGATGTTGGTATTGGAGCAGCTCCAGCTGGCCGGGAAGAAAAAAGTAACAGGTCCAGCCTTTTTAAACGGAAATCCAAATTGGAGTTCTACTTAATTCAACTATCCGAATAAATTAGGGGAATCTGACATTTTATGAACGTTATAAAGAATAATCCACCTGATTTGCTTTTTGTGTTTTTACGGCATGGTCAATCCACCGGGAATGCAGATAAACGGCACCAAGGACAAGCTGATTTTCCGCTTACTGATATCGGTATCCTCCAGGCTGAACAGTTGGCGTCCACCTGGTCTGATCAAGGCGTTCAGTTTGATCTGGCAATTTCCAGTCCACAATCGAGAGCTAAACGAACAGCAAAAATAGTCAGTGATGCTATCAATACCAAAATTGAATTCGATCCGATTTGGATGGAACGGGATAATGGTGAACTGGCTGGATTGCTCCATGAGGATGCCCTGGTATCCTATCCCCCTCCTGATTTTATCCCTCTCCACCAACCAATTGCCAACACTGGTGAGAGCCAGTGGGAATTGTTTTTACGGGCTGCCTCAGCTGTAAATAAACTAGTCAAATATCCTTCAGGAAAGTACTTGATCATCTCTCACGGCGGGTTTCTTAATATGGTGATGCACGCCCTTATCGGACAAGTCCCTCAATCCAATTTCCAGGGACCGAATTTCCGTTTTTCAAATACCGGATATTCTACTATCCAGTACAAACCCGGAAATGATAACTGGATCTTTTTCGAACACAATAACACCAACCACCTCTCTAAATAATAAAGCCCAGATAAATTTATGGAAAAACGATTTCTCATCCTGGGTGCTGGCGCGATCGGTTCATACCTGGGTGGTTCCCTGGCTCTTAATGGACACGGAGTAATATTCTTGGAAAGGGAAAAAGACATCCTCTCACTTCAAGAACAGGGAATTATCATGGAGATAGAGGGGAAAAAAACAACGGTAACCTCCCCCCAATTCTTTAGTTCTCTGGACCAGGCTCTGACCCACAATCCAGATCTGATCATCCTGACTGTCAAAACATACCATATAGATACTATTCTGCCGGATTTAATTCATCGCCGGGAAAATCTCCCCCCCTTACTCTGTTTACAAAATGGCGTTGAGAGCGATAAAAGATTGACCGATGCCCTAGGATCGGAGCTGGTCATCCCCTGTACTGTCACTTCAGCTGTGGATTGTCCCGCTAAAGGAAACATAATCGTCAGGAAGATACGAGGAATGGGTATTGCCGGCAGTCATCCAATGAGTAAAGGCCTTGTACAGATATTTCAAGAATCCGGGATACATTGTGAATACTACCCAAATTCCGAGAATATGAAATGGTCCAAGCTGATTACAAATCTCCTCGGCAATGCCGCTTCTGCCATCCTCAATTTAACTCCAGCAGAAATTTATTCCAATTCAGCCCTGTATCAGGTAGAACTGGATCAGATCCGTGAAGCGCTAAATGTGATGCACATCCAGGGAATTACACCCGTCAATTTGCCAGGTGTTCCAGTAAAAATCCTTGCTGCAATCATAAAATATCTGCCTTATAGATTCTCTCAGCCACTCTTATCAAGGATGATCGGGGGCGGCAGGGGAAAGAAAATGCCCTCATTCCACATCGACTTATACAGTGGGAAGGGGCAGAGCGAGGTAGATCAGCTCAATGGAGCAGTTGTCAGGGCTGGAGAAAGATCATGCGTTCCCACCCCGGTGAATTCTTTCTTAACAAATACACTTCTTTCATTAATAAGAGGAGAAGTACCCCTGGAAACGTACAACCAGGGGAAAGATGAATTTCTTTCGCAATTGGCAGCTGCTAAAATGGAAAACCAATCTATCTGAAATTATCAGCTAATAATGTCGTAAACCAGAGGGAGTCTATCCACGGGGGAATCACTCCATTTATGTGCGGCTAGCAAGCGTTCCTTGGCCAATTCAAAATCAGCCTGATTTGCAGCATGCAGGATAAACAAGTCATCACCCTCTTCGAGATGGTCTCCTACTTCCCGAAGGATCTCTATTCCTACTGCATGATCAATCTGATCTGTCTTTTTTGCGCGGCCAGCACCCAGATCGACCGATGTTTCCCCCACAATGCGGGCATGGATCTGGCTTAAATAACCTGCTGTTGGATTTTGAACCACCTCCACAATCGGAGCTTTTGGGAATTTATCTGGATCTTCTACATATGAAAGATCACCACCCTGGGCTTTTACCAGCTCCAGGAATTTCTGCCAGGCTGAACCATCTTTAAGAGCTTTTTCTGCCTTCTCACGGGCTTCTCCGTCATCTGCGCCTGCTTCTCCCAGGATCAACATCTGCTCTGCAACATCTAGGCAGTGCTCTACAAAACTTCCGGGGCCTCTCCCCTGTAAGGTATCGATCGCTTCTTTAACTTCCAGAATATTCCCTACAGCAATTCCCAGGGGCTGATTCATATCAGAGATCATCGCAACGGCTTTACGTCCTGCCAGGTGAGCTATATCCACCATTAACTTGGCCAAAACCTTGGCTTCTTCCTGGGTATCCATAAATGCCCCGAGGCCGATCTTTACATCCAAAACTATTGCTTGCGCACCGGCAGCGATCTTTTTACTCATGATCGAGGAGGCAATCAATGGAATGGAATCCACGGTCCCCGATACATCGCGTAATGCATAGAACTTTCCATCAGCCGGCGCCAGGTCAGCCGTTTGGCCGGCCAAAACCAATCCAATCTCTTTCAACTGGGATAAAAATTCTTCTTCACTCAGATTGACCCTAAAACCTGGGATTGATTCCATTTTGTCGAGCGTTCCGCCGGTAAAACCTAATCCCCTACCGGACATCTTTCCTACCGGCAACCCACAAGCAGCAACCAGAGGCTCAACAACCAGGGTTGTTTTATCTCCTACACCACCACTTGAATGTTTATCCACCGCCAGCGGAACCGCTGGAGAGAGATCCAGTATGTCCCCGGTATTGACCATAGCCATGGTCAGATCTGTTGTTTCCTGGGGAGTCATACCATTCAGTAGAACAGCCATCGCCCAGGACGAGGCTTGATAATCTGGAATTGACCCATCTGTAAATCCCTGGACGAAGAATTCGATCTCTTCCTTGTTTAATTCCTGGCCGTCACGTTTTTTAATGATGATATCAACTGCGCGCATTGTAACTCCCAATCTGATGTTTCTTCATGAGATGATTGTAGATTATACCGTATCAAAAGTATGCATATTTCTAGTTCTCTTCAGCTACACTCTCCAGATCCTTGTGAGCATTCTTGTTATTAACACGGAAGATCCCCGTCACGCCCACCATAACAAAAAAACCGCCAACAATGGTCCAGGGAGTAATTGGCTCTCTTAAAATCAACCAGCCTAAAAGCACTGCAATGACCGGATTTACATAGGCATAAGTTGTAACAAGACTGGTTGGCAGCATTTGTAATGCGCTCACAAATGCAGTAAAAGCAAGGATTGAACCAAATATAACCAGATAACCCCAGGCGAGCCAGGCCTCAGTTGTAGGTGTTGGCAGGGGTTCCCGAACTAAAATAGCGATCAGAGCAAAGAACACACCTCCAAAAAGCTGTTGATATGCCGAACTTGCCCCCCTGCCCAGACTGACAGGCTCTCGAGTTTGAAGTACCAAACCCGCGGACCAACTGAAACTGGCCAATAATACAGCCAGGATAGATAACACATCAGCTCTTACCCCTGATGTTAATAAAGGCAAACTGAGCACAATTATCCCGCCAAAACCAACAACAAGAGAACCTATCAATATTAACGATGGCATTCTTTTGTCCAGAATAGACTCGAATAGGGCCACCCAAATGGGTGTACTGGCTACGATCAGTGCTGCGATGCCAGAGTCTATGCGCTGTTCAGCCAAGACTACTAATCCATTGCCCCCTATCCAAAGCAGGAAACCTGAAGCAATCAACACTTTGAGATCTTTTTTAGAAGGACGAATATCTTTCCCTCTGATCACAGCCAATAGCAGCAAAATGCTACCTGCTGCCAGAACTCGCAAGCCTCCAAACCAGAAGGGTTGGAAACCAGATCCACTGCGGATACCGATCCGAATTGCCAGATAAGTGCTTCCCCACACAAAATAAACAACTAATAAATTTATCAACCCCGCTGGGGTTATTTTTTTCTTTACTTCCACATTAAACTCCCATACAAATAAACCCTCATTATTCACTCCAATAACATAGCATCTCCGAAAGAATAAAATCGATACCCTTCCTGCATTGCCAATTGATACAGTTCAAGAATTTTTTCTCGGCCGCAGAAAGCACTGACCATCATCACTAAAGTCGATTCAGGTAGGTGGAAATTTGTCAGCATACAATCTACAATCTGAAACTTAAACCCGGGCAATATGAACAGATCCGTCTTGCCTTCAAAAGGAGATATGCCAAGTCCCAAATCACTCTTTCTGGCAGCTGATTCAATTGTTCTAACCGATGTTGTACCCACGGCAATGACTCTGCCACCAGACTCCCTGGTTTGATTGATCAAAGCAGCCGTTTTGTCAGAAAGCCTGCACCATTCCTGATGGATCTGGTGATCCCGGGGGTCTTCTTCATGGACCGGGGCGAATGTATCCAATCCGATATGGAGCGTAACTTCAGCAAGCCGGATGCCTTTCTGTTTGATTTTTTCCAGTAAAGCCGGTGTAAAATGCAATCCGGCTGTAGGAGCGGCAGCTGAACCGGATTCCCTGGCATAGACAGTCTGATAACGCTCGGGGTTATCAAGTTGTTCATGAATATATGGAGGCAAAGGCACAGTACCGATCTGTTCAAGGAGGGGATCTATCGGATCCTGGAAACGAATCTTCCTTAAGGATCCTCCCAGGTCATCCTCAACATAAACCTCCGGACCGTTATTGACCTGAATCCTTGTACCCGGCTTGATCCCTTTTCCCCCCACCATCGCTTCCCAGATATCCTTTTCTAATTCGCGCAGGAGCAGTAATTCAGCTTTTCCACCTGTTGGGATTTTTTTACAAAATAAACGGGCCTGGATAACTCGGGTCTGATTGATCACTAGCAGGTCATTTTCGCGCAGCCTATCCACGAGTTGATGAAAATGGCGGTGGGCAACAGTCCCCTGTTCCCGGTTATAAACCAACAGTTTAGAAGAATCTCGAGGATATACAGGATGCTGGGCAATATATTCTTTCGGTAAATCGTATCCAAAATCAGATGTCTTCAATTTTTAACTTCTTTTTTTTTAGCAAAGCAAGCAGGATGTTTGAATGACTGTAATCGTAAAAGAAAACAACAGCGAAGAAGGATAGCGGAATAACACAGGGAAAATTGCCTCGTTAATCCACTATATCGCCCAGTAATTTTCCTCAAGGTATATTGAATTTTACAGCCAGGAATAACAAGCAGAACCAAAGCAAAAACAGCCACTTTACGGGCGTATGGCATCAGATCCATATCTTCCCTCAGCTGATTAATCTGGGTTGAACTGAATCTGGGGGTGGTTCTATCCCCAGGTGGATATAAGCTTGCCGGGTTGCAACTCTGCCCTGGGAGGTTCGCTGCATTAATCCTAATTGCAGCAAATAAGGTTCAACCACATCCATGATCGTATCAGGATCCTCCCGGATAGAAGCGGCAATTGTTTTTAATCCTACCGGTCCACCCTGATACTTGACAACAATTGCATGAAGCACCCGGCGGTCCATAGAATCCAAACCTATTTTATCTATTTTCAATAATTCAAGCGCTTGCTGGGCAATTGAAGTAGTGATCACACCCTCACCACGCACCTGGGCATAATCCCGAACTCTACGCAGAAGGCGCAGCGCAACACGGGGAGTGCCGCGAGAGCGGGAGGCAATCTCATTAATTCCTTCAGGCTCAGAAGGCACTTCGAGCTGTTCTGCGGCCTTTACAATGATATTCTCTACCGCATCAACAGTGTAGTAATCCAGGCGGTAGACGGCCCCAAATCTGGCTCGCAGGGGCGCCGTAACCAGCGCAAGGCGTGTTGTTGCGCCTACGATAGTAAATCTTGGTAAATTTAAACGCACAGAACGAGCGGAAGGTCCTTTTCCAATAATGATATCCAGGGAATAATCTTCCATCGCCGGATAAAGGACTTCCTCGACTGCTCGTCCCAGTCGGTGTATCTCATCAATGAAAAGGATATCACCTTCATTGAGATTGGTTAGGATAGCGGCTAAATCCCCGGCTCTTTCTACTGCGGGACCAGATGTGATCTTAATATTGACACCCATTTCAATGGCAAGGATGTGTGCCAGGGTAGTCTTACCCAATCCCGGAGGACCGTAAAAAAGGACATGGTCCAAAGCTTCTTTTCGATGTTGGGCGGCAGAGATCAATATCTCAAGATTTTCCCGGATAGTATCTTGCCCGATCATATTGCCCAGAGATTTGGGGCGAAGCGCGTAATCCTGGTGGTCTCCCGGTTTGGAATCAGAATCCACCAGGCGGTTTGATTGTATATCATCCATGACTAAGATTATACCGAAGGTAGACCTAAATGCGTAGGAAAGTGGGATAAATAGACACATCAGGATATAATCATCATGAATTCAAATAAGTAGATAAATCAGGAATCTGAATTCAAAATTAAGGGAGACAATCATGAATACAATCTTCGAATCCAGCCACCCTCTCGTTTCACACAAATTGACCCGACTTCGGGATAAAAATACTGACCCAAAGAAATTCCGGGAATTGATCCGGGAAGTTTCCGCTCTATTGGCTTATGAAGCTACGGCAGACCTGGAAATTGCTCCGAAAACCGTTGAAACCCCTCTTGCAGAGGCAGCCGGAATGGAGCTGAAACAACCCATCGGGCTGGTGCCGATCCTACGGTCTGGATTAGGGATGGTAGAGGGAATCTGGGGATTAATGCCAAGCGCTGAGGTCTGGCACATTGGTTTGTACCGGGATGAACAGACACTCCAACCGGTCCAGTATTACAACAAATTGCCGCTGGAACCCACAGTTTCTGTCTGCATGGTTCTGGATCCGATGCTGGCTACCGGTGGATCTGCTGTGGCAACAGTGGATATCCTAAAAAAATGGGGAGTTCAAAAAATAAAGTTCCTCGGCATCCTGGCCGCACCCGAAGGGGTGGAGGCGATGCAAAAAGCTCACCCCGATGTTCCTCTCCACCTGGCTGTGATTGACAGCCATTTGAATGATCAGGGTTATATCGTCCCCGGTTTAGGAGATGCAGGAGACAGGCAATTCGGAACGGGGTAAATTTTACTTTGTTAAATCATAAGAGGCTTCTCTTGGAGAAGCCTCTTGTCATTACTAGTAAAATATCAGGCAGCGGCTTCAGTGATCTGAATGAAGGCATCTGCCTTTAGGCTTGCTCCACCAACTAACGCACCATCAATATCAGGCTGTTGAAAATATTCCTTTGCATTGTCAGGTTTGACAGATCCGCCGTACAAAATACGAACTTGATCTGCAGCATCACCAGAATACAAAGATGCTACCTCGTCCCGAATAAATTCCTTAATTACCTGGTTAGCACCTTCTGCAGTCGCGGCTTTTCCGGTGCCGATGGCCCAGACCGGTTCATAGGCAATCATCATTTTTCCAAAATCTTCAATACTTACTTCTTTCAACGCCCCTGTCAATTGACGTTTAACAACATCACCTGTTTTTCCTGTTTCATTTTCTTCCAGGGTTTCGCCAACACAAAGAATTGGTTTTAAACCCACTTTCAAGGCTGCCAACACTTTTTTGTTAATTGACTCATCGGTATCCTGGAAGTAAGCCCTGCGCTCAGAATGACCCAGGATCACATGTTCTGCAATTTCAGCGACCATACCAGGAGCGATCTCCCCGGTGAAAGCGCCCTTTTCTTCCCAATACATATTCTGGGCACCAATTTCAATCTTTGAATCTTTGATCAGATCAGACACTTTTGCAAGTGCTGTGAATGGTGGGCAGATGACGCTGTCAACATTTTCAACTCTATCTAAACCTGGCACAAGTTCCTTAACCAGGGATATAGATTCCTGAACTGTTTTATTCATTTTCCAATTTCCTGCAACACAAGCTCTCCGCATTACTCCTCCATAAAAATTATATTGTTGTTATTCCGTCTGAAATCCCAGTTCATTCTGGATCCAGGCTGGTAAATTCTCAATTTGTTCCAATTCCAACAGTATATCCCGTGCTTCATCAAAACGTTCCTGGGCGAACAAGATGTCAGATTTGAGCATATATGCCTCGACCAAATCCGGACGTTCGGCCATGACTTGATCAACAAGTCGTCCAGCTTCATCCATCTTATCTTTAGCAATATTCCAGCGGGCTTGAAGGAGCTTCATCAAGGCTGGATCAATTTCGATATCATCATTTCTTGAGAGAACTGGCTCTGAAATGGGTTCAAATGCTGCACGATACAGCGCTTCGCGGATTTTTTCTTGGAGCTGATCAACAGGAATCGGTGATCCGAGTTTTTCAACTTCCAGGAAACTATAGGCAGCATAGGTCCAAATATTAATATCAGTAAGCCCGTTTCCCAAGGACAAGATCAGGTCAGGTTTGCCCTCTGCCAGCTGATAAGCTTTCAGGAATGCTTCCTTTGCCAATTGAGGTCGGCCTGCTTCCAGATAAGCAACACCCAGCGTAAATCGCAGGGTTGGTTCTTGAGGGTCTTCTCTAATTTGTTCATTCAGGGATCTGATTTCGTTATAAGCCGGAGCTGACCTTATGTTAGCTTCTTGGGTTAAAGTTTCCGAGGTAATCAAATCCGGGCCGGGTACTGCAAGAGCATTCTGGTAAATATTGAATCCGAGGCAGAATATCACCAGAGCGGGTGCAGCCATCCACCAAACCCAACCGGGGATTCCTTTTTTCTTCTCTTTATCCCCCGTGGTGTCTTTTTCAATTACCTTTGTTTCGTCAAATTCTTTTTCTGCCTTAACACGCTCGAGTGTGTTTTTCCGCGCATCTGCATGCAAAGCCAAGGTTGGCGCTTCGCCTTCGGAGGGATGATCCTTAATGAGGAGATCAAAAGCCTTTAAAAAGGCAGCCATCATCTCAGAGACTGAGGCATACCTGTCTTCCCGTTTCTTAGCCAGTGCTTTTAGTACCGCCCGTTCCATTTCTTCATTGAGATCCGGGTTCATATCCCGGGGTAATGGCAGCGGGCTGTATATGTGATCATGAATCACTGAGAATGGCGTATCGGCCTGAAAGGGCACCTCCCCTACCAGGAGCTCATACATCATCACGCCCAAAGAGTAGATATCCGTTCCATTATCCAGATTTCCCAATCCCTTGGCTTGCTCAGGGGAGATGTAATGAGGCGTACCCATCATCATCTGGCCAGAAAGTGTAGTCTGGCTTGTTTCTGCGATCCTCGCCAGCCCAAAATCGGCCAGATATACACCGCCGGTCTTATCCAGTAGAACATTAGAAGGTTTTACATCTCTGTGAAGGACCCCTTCCTGGTGAGCATATGCCAAAGCAGATGAGATCACCCGGAAGATATGACGGGTTTCTTTATAGGTAAGTTTGGATTTTTCCAGGCGGGCTTTTAGCGTTTCACCCGGGACGTATTTTAGAACCAGGTATGGGCGATCTTCATGTTCAGAAAAATCATAGATCGGAACAATATTTGGGTGTTCCAATTTTGCTACAACTTTAGCTTCTCGTTCAAAACGTTCCAAAAATCCTGGGTGCTCCATGAAGGCTGGATGTAAGGCTTTTATAGCAACATACCTATCCAAGCTCGGATGGTAGGCTTTGAATACAGTTGCCATACCTCCTTTCCCAAGTTTCTCGATCAAGCGATAAGGGCCTATGTTCTCACCCATGATAAACGGCATTTTCCATGCTCCTTAAAATTATTCCTGATTATACCTTAATGGTCCCCTATCCCTCGACGAACCAAGAAACATATCTTCGATTGTAAACCAATCCATCTTACAGAAAAGCCTATCTAACAAAACAGCAAAGGAATTTCAAACAAAAAAGGCGAAACCTCATATTAGATATGGAGTTTCGCCCTTAAATGATCAGGTTCTGATCAATCAGATCCTTCTGTGCCTCCTATTCCGTAAATCCCTGCTTTGAGAACTTTCAACGGCAGTAAAGCACATTTGAGACGAACTGGACCAAGTTCTATACCCAGATTTTCCAGAATATCCTCTTTTGATACATCTTTTATTTCATCGACGCTCTT
>RCNB010002729.1_pt1 | contig 10721 bp, 14 predicted proteins | sample 2041321 | NCBI WGS metagenome assembly RCNB01 (sample SAMN09708232, study PRJNA481090) | Marine sediment metagenome, whole genome shotgun sequencing project.
TAATGAAGTAAAATACTTAGTTATTTTAATTATTATATATATTATAGAAATTATATTTTCTGGAAAAGACCGTCCCGCCCCTTTCCCCTGTCTTGATATTGGGTCAATGCGTTTAGAAAGTGTTAAGTGAAAAATTTATCTCAGTAAAGAATAGGGAAAAGAAATGAGAGGCACAATTTTTCTTGTAAGGGTAATTAGCTGGGTCAACTGCTACAAGTTAGTTCGCTTCGCTCACAATTGGAATAATTGGCGGACAGGATATTTATTTTTAGAAACGATCTCGGAAATGAGAGCTGTAAAAATCGTTCAAATTGATATTGATAAATGCGTTTAGGCAAAACGGCTGCATGGTATAGATAAACTCAAGTATAATTTGATCATTTACTTCCTTTGTAATAAAGGAATAACGACCAATGAAAAAATAGGGCAGCTTTTTAATATGAGTTACTCTGTTATCAGTCCTTGTATCAAAATATTTAAAGATAAGATGAATAAAGATAAAAAAGCGAAAAACCAATTTGATAAACTTTTTTTCACTTGGGGTACTTTTTCATCCCTGACAATAGTGATATCGACCAACAGAGTAAAAATCAGCTGAATGGGTTGTAAAATGGTATAATCAACATAGGGATTGTAGTGAAAACCGGATAAAGGAACTCAAGATAGGTTTTGGCATATAAAGGATGCCCTGTGGACAATTTAAGGCCAATGCGGTTTTCTTTAGAATCAGCGTTCTGGCTTATAATATCTATCGGTTAAAATGGCATTGTTTTCTGGTTGCTTTCCTGTTTTTTTGGACTGGAATACTACAATCCACAGACCTGCTCAAATCCAATGTCGGATCTTGGGAAATGGTTAAAGTTGACAATATTCCTTAAATCACTTATTATTTAAAAATGGATGCAATAATGAAACAGAAACTACAGTCAGTGCTTGAAAGAGTGAAAGAGCCCGAGACAAATTTGGCGATCTCAGAACTGGGGCTTGTCGAAAGGTTTCGTTATTATCCGAAACAAAAGAAACTCTCCGTTTTTCTCAATCCATTAAGACCCGGTAAAGTCTGCTGTTCCATCATTTCCAGTCTTCTCCTATCATCAACCCTTAAAGATCTCATGAATGAGCTCCAGAAGGAATTCCCAGATCTTTATCTGGAACGAGCCCAATAACAAGGCGCTGCCGGTAAGCTTGGTTATAAATAAATAATATGATTGTATTGATTTTAATTGGGCTTCTATCAGGCCTGTTTTTCAGTTCAACATTTATTCTGAACCGGGTTATGAGTTTGGAAGGTGGGCACTGGGTATGGTCAGCTTGCCTTCGGTATGCATATATGATCCTATTTTTGATTGTATTACTGTCACTCTTTCAAGGTATCAAAGCCCCATGGCGTATATTTCGACTTTTTTTAAAGCACTGGAAGTTCTGGATAATCACCGGAAGTATAGGCTTTGGTGGGTTTTACTCGCTACTTTGTTTTAGTGCCGATCATGCTCCGGGCTGGGTTATAGCAACAACCTGGCAACTTACAATTATTGCAACACTTGTTGTCTTAATCTGCTTTGGAAGGTCATTTCCAAAAAAGACATGGTTTTTCTCATTTATCGTATTATCAGGTGTTTTGATGGTCAACCTGAGCCATGTTGAAATGTCTACTATTAAAGAGTTGCTGATGGGCGGCTTCCCTGTTTTAATTGCAGCGTTTTGCTATCCGATTGGAAACCAGTTAGTATGGGAAGCTAAGAATGGCAACAAGTACCTTCCAAATATTAAACACCCTCTTCTGGAAAATCCGTTTAACAAAGTTTTGTTGCTATCCCTTGGGTCAGTACCTTTTTGGTTGATTCTTGTTGCAATTAAAACACCCCCACTTCCATCTAAGGGACAGCTTATAAATACTGCTTTGGTTGCACTTTTTTCCGGAATTTTTGCGACGAGCCTTTTCCTGTTTGCCCGTAACAAATCCAAAAGGGCAAGTGAGTTGGCTGCTGTGGATGCTACTCAATCAAGTGAGGTTATATTCGCAATGATAGGCGAAATTTTGATTCTTAACTCCCCTTTGCCAAACAGTATTGCCCTTGCAGGAATTTTTCTGGTTTTTGCGGGGCTGGCTTTATTTATCAGCTTTCAAGAAGTTGTACATTAGATTAAAATTTATAACCGCGAGGTTCACCTAAAGCCGTGACGATTTGCAGCTTATTCATTTTGAAAAATATGCATCAAAATATCGAAAGGCTTAGTTTTGCAATTCCCATTGATATTGCACTCAAGGAGTTTAAAAACTATTTAGAGGAACCGTGATTTAAACCGGTTATCGATGAGTTTTGCTATTATATACTGATAAATAAAGACGCCAAAAACACTGCCGAGAATATCTGCAAAAATATCCATCCATTCAGCACTTCTTAAAGGAACAAAATACTGGTGGAGTTCATCACTTATTCCGTACAGGGAAGAAGATAATATGCTGAGCATTATAAGCAGGTTGAGTTTGTTTCTGATTCGCAGCGTCTTATAGGCCCTTAAAAAGAGGGCTCCGAGAACCGCATATGCAAAAAAATGAAGTAGCTTGTCAATGTATGGCAGTTCAGGAACGCTTTCAATTGATGGGAAGGAGGACTGCAAAAAAATCAAAATACAGTAGGCGATAAGGGGAAACCAGTATCGGAAAAATTTAATCGAATTGCTCAATTTCGAGCTTGGGGAGTCTATGATATTATGCATTACTTAAAATAAACATGTCAGCGCAATAGTTTATGCCCTGTTTTTTACTTCTATCCATCGAAAGGGAAAGGAAAAAAATATTAAACCTACGCACCTTCGCAATACTCTTCTGTATGAGACCTTTTAAAAAACTGCAATTGATTATTTTACGATAATTGGCGAGAAAAAGTCAATATTTGCTTTTCTTTATCAGCAATTCTCGGTGAATGTTTTTTCAATGAAAAGAGGCATTATGGCCGGCTTGAATACGAATTTACAATGGAGTGGATCAAAAAGTTGATAAACTCGCAAAAAGTATCACCGATGGCTAAGGAGAAACAGGTTCCAAAATCATTCTATGCAATCCTGCTTGGCACGATTTGCGAAGCTGTGGGAATTATATGCACTTGACATTTTTAAGTGCAAAACATTATATACTGGCAACTTTTTAACATTTTTATCTTAAATAAAAAGGGAGACAAACTATGAAAAACCGGTTAAAATTTGCATCAATTATAGTAGTCCTTTTGTTTTTTTTCATTGGGTGTGCGGGTTCTTCGAACTACATGCGTTTGGTTCCTGACCAGCAGGCATCCTATCTTCCCGGCGAAGATGAGTCGGTAATCATTTTCATGCGGCCACAGACTTTAGGTTTTGCTATTCAATCTACTGTTTTTGATATATCAACGGATGAAAATATGCTGGTTGGAATAGTTTCCGCTAAAAAAAAGGTTGCCTTTAAAACCAGGCCCGGAAAGCATTTATTCATGGTAGTTGGAGAGAATGCCGATTTTATGAAAGCCGATTTAGATGCAGGAAAGACTTACTATGCCCTTGTTCATCCAAGGATGGGCGTTTGGAAGGCGCGCTTTTCGCTGGGCCCGGTTAGTAAAAATGTTAATCAGAAACAATTGGATAGCTGGTTAACTACATGTAAATATACTGAAAATACGGATGGATCATATAAATGGGCAGAGCAACATGCATCAAACATACAAAAAATGCGTGTGGGCTACATGAAAAAATGGAATAGTAGACCCGATTCAAGTAAACCCATGCTGAATCCTGAGGATGGTTTTTAAATTATTATTTACGAACTGGTATAAAGTCCGATTTTCACTCCTCAGCTGGGAGCCTTGGTGGAAGAAGGATAAGCAGGGATTCTATTTCATGAAATATCCCGAGATTCGCCATTGCCCGTCTTTATCCAACATGGGAGTGACGGTTTCGAGGGCATTTCTCTTGTTCTCGAAGGAGGAATCGAATTTGATTACAACATATTCTCCGTCCGGGCCTCCCGGCAGGGAAGTAAGATAGAGCTTTGATTGGAGTTTTCTTGAGATGTTCTTTCCAATAGGCTTTCTTACCGATTGCATTGATTGCTGCCATTGCTCTTTTGGCACTGCTCCTTTGAAATATTCGGCTGCTTCCTCCCAGCTTTCTTCATATTTTTCGCTATCTACCAGCACCAGCCAGGCTTTTGCTGATTTTAACGCTGCATTTTCAGCTTCTGAGCTGCTTGACGGGGAACACCCGATAATGCTGATGATTCCAATTCCCATCAAAACCAAAACGAATTTTTTCATATCAACACTCTCCATTACTATTTGAGACCTTTGCAGATAAGCGCAGACTTCGAAACGGCACTTTTCAAAGGCCTCTTATCATTTTGCTTCGCCGGAATCATTTAAACGTGCTTCAGGCTTTTTTATCCTGGAAAAGCCGGGGATCAGCGTGTTGGTGCTGTTAATCCCCGGTATCATACGCACCTTTTCTTGTACAAACTGGGAAATGATTTCGGCATCTGAACTGAGCAAATCGCGGGTTAGGTCGACTTTCACCAGGAGATCCACATCTCCATGAACGGAATAGATCTCCTTTACTTCTTTTACCTCATAGAGTCTATCGATAAGCTTCAGTTCTTTTTTAGCCTGAACGTTTATTAGGATGAAAACGGTTATTTCACGTTTCATTTCCGGATATTCGATACCTTTTAAATCAGTCATTTTCTTTCGAAAGTCCTCCATATTTTGTTCAATGAGTTTTGCGATACCAATGCCATAGCGACGCTTGCGGCCCTTCTTCCACTGGTGAAGTGTAATATAGGAATACAAATCGGCGTCGGACCGCCCTGGAAAAGAATCAACCAATTTTCCCCGTTTAATAATGGTACAAAGTGGTCGGTAGATAGTCCTGTACCAATCCAGGGCCGCCTTTTCAAAGGGGATCATATCACCTTTTTCATGTTGAAGATATTCCTGGTGCTCGATAATCTGATCCGTCAGGTGGGCGTATTGGTCGAACTCGGTTAGATTAATTTCAACCGGCAGCTGTGTTCGATCGGCAAATTCCGCCCGCTCCCGGTAAAGGATGTTTACAAGGGAATCTTCGGAAGGGACAAACTCGACAATATGAGCCAATATTTCATCGTGGCCAAACTCCTTGGCTGCTGCAATCCGGTGATTTCCATCCAGCACATAGTATTCGTCTTTGATCTGAAAAAGCTCAACCGGCTTCAGCTGCCGGCCCAGCCGCATTGATTCTTTGATCCATTTCAGTCGCTCCGAAGGCCTGTTCCGCTTAAAGCGAAACTGGTTGTCAAAGTCCTGGTAGCGGCCGACACTGCCAACAATCCGGCCCAAAGGAGCCGTTCGGATTCCACGGTCTCTGGAGTCAAATGCCGCTTCCTTTTTCTGCTGATCCTTGAAGCTTTTTACCTCTGACATCTCAGCATTTTTCTTACGAGAATTCGCAGAACTATTGAATATCTGCAGGAGCCTCGATTTCCAGGAGGTAATACCCATACGTATTCACCACTTTCGTTGAATTGACAACCGTTAACCGATCGGAGTCATTGGAAAAGCTTTTATGGATGTGCCCATGAATGAAATAACCCGGTTGATACTTATCAATCAGCCGGCGGAAGCATTCAAACCCTATGTGACATGGGTCTTCCGCATCGTGGATATGTCGAGGCGGAGCGTGGGTAAAAACAACATCAACGCCGCCCCGCCACCAGATTGCCGGCCGAAGCCAACGGATAATAGAGCGCATCTGACTCTCTGTGTATTGATTAGGGCCGCCATTGTACCAGTGCGATCCCTCCAAACCAAGAATATTTATTCCCCCAATCTTTACCAATTTGCTGTGCAAGTCATTCCCACCTTCAGGCGGCTTATCTTTATAACGAATATCATGGTTGCCCTTCACATAGTAAAGGGGGGCTTTAAGATAATGAAGCAAACGGGAAAGGTATTCCGGGGGCAGATCACCACAGGAAACAATGAGGTCAATGTCCGAAAAAGGGCCGGAATCGATCCGCTGGTCTAACATCGGCTCAACAACGTCCGAGACCGACAAAATTTTTATCTTTCCTCTGTTCTTCAATTTTATTCACCATCAATCAGCGGGATTTATTCTTTCAACTGGAGTCAGTTTCAAAATGTTCAATTTTATTCGAGATCAAGGAAGGCAAAAATTTTAACCACAGGAATACATGTAGTATTTCGAGGATTAAAATTTTCGCCTGACGCTGATATCGGACAAAAGAGGGCGTTTTCAAACTGGCTCCAACAGGGTTGCTGCATTCTTGCCGCATATGCTATCCATTTCAGATTTGGATAAACCGGCCTTTTTCATTTCACTAAAATATCTTGTCGGCTTAATGAGGGGAAAATCACTTCCGAAAAGAATCTTGTTTTGCCCGGCCAGCTTTATTGCAAGCCGATAGATTTCAGGATCATAGAGAAACGGAGAGGCTGCTGTGTCGAAATATACATTTTTCAGACTCTCTTTTACTTCCTTTTTTAAAATATTATATAAGAAGATTCCGCCGCCCCAGTGAGCCAAAACGATTTTATTTTCAGGAAACCTTTTAACCAGCCTGTATATCTGGATCAGTGTATTTGGGGTTTTGCCGGGATAAATGTGTCCGACAGGTTCATTAGTATGAATTAATGCAGGCAAGTCTTTTTCTCGGCAAATTTCGAAAAGGGGTGCCAGTTTATCAAGGGCCGTGTCATCAATTCCTGATTCATAAAAAGCAAGTTCACCTATTCCTGAAAGTCCTTGCTTAAGACACCGCATAACTTCATTAACGGCGAATTTGTTGAAAGGGTCAAGACAGCAAAAGCCGATAAGCCTATCAGGATATCTTTCCACCGCATCCAGGATATAGTCGTTTTCTTTTCTAAAGATATCGGAATTTTTCCAGGGAAACCCGAAAACAACAGATTTGTCCACACCCTGTTCATCCATTGAACGTATGATCTCGCTTACTCCCACAAGTTTTGATTTCGGCGATTTATATAAAAGCTTAAACGCAGGTTCGGAAATAAAGTGTTTTTTCCTGTTTTCACGGATCTTCCTGGAAAATATGTGAGTATGAAAATCGATAATCATATGTCGCTCTCCGCTTATAACTTAAATTTTTACCACTTTTAACCGTGCTTGAGATTATGCACCCTGAGCGTATCGCAATTATCATTCCATTTTTCAGCAATATTGACAATATCTTTCCTTAATTCAAGATGCTGAACTTTGCAAGAATCCGGTATCTCCCCTCGAAGTTGGCTGCTCGAATTTTCAACCAGTTGAATAAGCTCAGTGGCAATTATCGAGTTGATTTTTACAAGGTCTTTCATAATTGCAAGTATATCAGCTTGATTTTCGCTCATGTATGCCTCCAAATCTATAAAAAGAAAAAAGGATTTGTAAATGTTGACGGTTTATAGTCTTTTTTATAACATGCTTTATATTGTTCTGTCATGTATTAAAGTGTGCGGCAACAATTTAGTGCGGTACACCTGAAAAGTTTAAAATTCCTGTAACCTTAACCGGTCAGGACAAAGGGGAATCAGAAAAATTTATTTCGTGCTTTCCTTCTTTCGTGTTTTCGTGATTGATTTATTTTTAAAAAAAGAACAACTTTAATTAATAAGAAACAAAAACCTTGATTTATCATGTTTATAATAGCCGGTGTTTCACCAAAAATAAAGATTATAGATAAGAACCCACGGCGGTGTCCTGTGTGCGGATTGCACCAGGCATATTTCAAAAGGGTGGATCAATATTTCAGCCTGTTTTTTATTCCTCTAATACGGGTTAAAAAGGGCGAGCCTTTTATTATGTGTCACCGGTGCGAAAGTCAGATAACTGAATTCAGCCAAGATCAAAGACACCGGCCTGGACAGCAAAAGGATAAATGTAAAAACTGTGGCCGAAGAATAGATAAGGGTTTTGTTTTTTGCCCATACTGCGGTAAACATGTGTAATAAATTCAATAAAAATCCTGAAAACGGTTTTGAGCGTCATGTTGTACTCGTTTCCCCTGAAATACACTGGAACACCGGCAACATAGGGCGTACCTGTCTGGCCACAGGGGCTTATCTTCACCTTATTAAGCCGTTGGGCTTTTCCCTTGAAAGCCGTGAGGTGAAAAGGGCGGGATTGGACTACTGGAATAAAGTCAAGTTAAGCGTCTGGGACAATTTTGAAGACTTTAAAAGAAAGATGGCACCACAAAAAGATGAGGTGGTAGTATTAACAAAAAAAGGCGTAAAGCCTTTCTGGTCAATGCCCATTTGTGACAGGATGTTTCTTGTTTTTGGCTCAGAAACCCTTGGGCTTCCTGAGAAAGTCCTTTTAATGTATAAAGATTCTACCTTCCATATTCCCATAACCGAAGAGATAAGGAGTCTAAATTTGTCCACTGCGGCAGGGATTATACTGTATGAAAGTCTACGGCATGTAAATTTTAGCCACTTTTGGGTCTGATTTTGAAATCAGCATCAGTGTTTTATGCCGGGAAACGAGAGCAAAATGTTTGTGTGGCATGTGCGAAACTTGAGTTATTATCAAATACAGCTATCTGTTTTTCAACTTTTCAAGCTCGTTTGCGAGATCTTTTAGATCCGGCCTTTTATTGATATCCCCGACATTAGCATATTGCAGAATCCCTTCTTTATCTATAACAAACAGAGCTCTTTCGCTGACGCCATCAGAGCGAAGAACACCGAACATGTCCGCCACTTTACCATGGGGCCAAAAATCAGAAAGGACATGAAACCACAATTTTCCCATCTGGTTCGTCCATGCAAATAGTGTAGGAATGCTATCAACCGTAATTCCAAGAAGAACAGCATCATTTTCGTCAAATATAGATTTTGCAATATTATATCCCGGCCATTGGTCAGAGCATACAGGGGTCCAGGCAGCCGGAACAAAGGATATAACTACATTCTTTTTCCCCTTTAATTGATGAAGAGAAATCTTTTCTCCCGATATCGAAGGGAGTGTAAAATCCGGGACTTTTTCACCGACTTTAAGTTTCAAAACGCTGTCTATCGGTTTTAAGTTGCCCGGGTTGTATATGTTATTTTTAAATGCTTCTGAAAGCCCAAAAACATTACCACCTAAAAATCCAGAAACAACAAAGAAAATGGTAATAAAAAATAGGTTCTTTCCCATTGCAAACACCTCCTTATTACAATCCTGAGCGTTTTAAAATCCTGTTTAGAAACTGCTTGGCATTTTTTGGGCCACCAAGCTGTGAATAAAATATGGTCGCTTTTCCGTTGTCCATTATTTTAAGACCGATAAAATAGGGTGTTCTGACCTCGCCAATTTTTTTATGAATGGAAAAATCTCCATCCGGAAAAAGCGGAAACGGCACGTCATACTTTTTTTTGAAAAAACTCATCTCAAAATCGGAGTTGCCGGCACCAATTCCGATGAGCTTTACTTTACCTTTTAAGTTTTTGCTATTTTCTATTTTTCGATAAAATTCATTTATAGTCGGCGCTTCCCTTTGACAGTGAGGGCAGTACATACTAAAAATTTCAATGATCACAACCTTTGCTTTTATTTGGGGTATTTTAAAAGTACCTTCCCCTGTTAGACCGAGATATTGTTGGTGTTCCTGATTTTCTGGAATGGTCAGCTCCATGTCAGGAAGTTCTTTGCCCTCAGCCAGTGGATTGCCATATGAATAGATAGGATATATTGATAAAGACAGGAAAACCAGAATACATAGTAATATGGATTTCTTTCTCATAATGATACTCTCCTTTCAATGCAGAAACATTTAAATAGCATACCAGTTATTATAATTTAGGTAATATAAAAGTTGCCTTACATTCTTAACAGCAATAACCGTACTAATTTCTATTTTTCCACCTATTCTTCTTTCTGTCAACCGGTGTTTTGGGTGCCGGTATTTTAGTTGCTTATTCTTTTACGCTTATTCTTTTAACTTGACATATAAACTGCTCAGCTGTAAAAAGGTAAATGACTGTTTTTGATATACCACTTATTTCAGAATAGATCTGTTGTGAAATATTTATGATTATGCTTGCCATGCTTTCTCACGGCTTACTGCTCTTTACCTAATATAGATTGTTCCTTTAATAAAGCTATCCTTTCAGGAAGGTAACATGAAGGAGCCCCTTAAGACTTTTAGCGCTACTGTACCCTGGTGCCAAATTTTGATTGGCGCAGCAGGATTGCTTATTGGTACTTTAGTATATCTGGTCGATCCCCCCTTGGATCAAACCTACTTTATCTACAATCGCAGTATCCCTATCAGCCTCTACAATACTCCTCCTAACATATTCGGTCCTATCGGCAATAGCCTGCCGGGACTTATTCATGTTTCCTCATTGATTTTGATAACCGCTAGTCTGATCAACTGTCAGAAAAGAGGCTATATTATTTGCACAGGTTGGTTTATCGTAGATGTGGATGTTTGTTTTCCCAAACCTTTACAACTGCACAGATTAAAAGAAGAAGTATCTCGGTTGCTGGCCTTGAGCTGAAGAATTCAGCGAGGCCTTAAATGCCTCAACCGAGCAATAGAGACCTTTGAAAAATGGTAATTTTTGTTCGAGTTCAAGGAAGGCGAAAATTTCAGCCACAGGAATATATTGAATATTTCGAGGACTGGAATTTGAGCCTGACGCAGAAATCGGACAAAAAGTGCCGTTTCGAAGTCTGCGCTTATCTGCAAAGGTCTCTAATAATAA
>RCNB010005875.1_pt1 | contig 10721 bp, 12 predicted proteins | sample 2041321 | NCBI WGS metagenome assembly RCNB01 (sample SAMN09708232, study PRJNA481090) | Marine sediment metagenome, whole genome shotgun sequencing project.
TGATGTGGTAGTAGGGAGTTTCTTCGAGTGAGATTAAAGCTTCGCGAGGTCTGGTCATCAGTCAATTCCGTTTGTCTGTGTAGACCCAAAGATTACGCCTTGGGCGTGCTAGATGTCAATGATAGAGTGGGTGTCCCGTTTGAAAGGGGTGAATGGGGGTTATTTTGGGAGGGGTATGATTATTGGGAATTTTGTGACACGGTCGTTAGTTGTTTTTGGCTTGTTGCTTTGTGTGGCCGTAAATATATCTGCTTCTGAGAAGGAAACGGCCTGCCCTCCTGCAGCTGCAAAGATGGCGGAGCATTACCGACAAGCTATTTTGTCTGGAGATCCAGAGGAACTGGCTCGAAGTATAAACTTCCCGATAAAAGCTTTGATTGGCGGGTCGAAGGTCAAAATTAGGGGCGATCGCGTCTTGAAATATGGGTGGAAATATATATTTTCTAAAAAACGCATGACTCTAATAGGCAGCCTTGATGCTTGTGGTTTAGCTAGGGAACTTAATTTAGATCCTGTCAGCTTGAAGATCCAATCACTGGTAATTTTATATGACAAAGAAGATTCTGAATTCGGTTATTCTGGGATTGAATCCAAAAAAGATCTGATCCGTTTTATCAATACCGTAATTGAACTCTCAGCCAAAAAAGATTATCAACAGCTAGCACCTCTTTTTAGATACCCAATCGTTATGTGGAGCAACAACCAGAGTGTCTTAATTAATAATCAGCAGGAGTTCATGGAAAATGCGGATGAAATTATCAATGAATGGTTTATTGATATAGTGACAAAATCGTTTGCCGAGAACGCTTATTCTCAACACCCTAGAGGTTTAATGTTAAATCAGCGCGGAGACATATGGGTTTACCAAATTAATGGTGACTTTGTATTGATAGTCCTTGGAAATTATGGGAACGGCGACAAATAAACAAACCTCGGCCCAACTACGGCTAGTCTTCTCGATGATCTTAATTGTCAGCTTCTAAGTGAAGCTAACATGGCGCTGGGTTGGTCGGTGAATATGCCGGCAACGCCTTGATCTCGCAAATGCTGGGCATGCTTTGCGTCGTTGACGGTGAATACTAGGGTTTTAATTGATTGCTGGTGCAGTTCTTGGATCAGTTCGATGTCGATATAATCCTGATTGAAGTGCCATGACCAAGGCTTAAGTAGTTTGATCAGTTGGGCCGTCTCGATCGGCAATCCGCTGGTAATCGGTGCGAGTGGCCATCGGCAGCCTAGCTGCTTCAGCTCGAGTAAAACGCGATGATTGAAAGACGAAATCAAAATCCATGGATAGCTTCCAGGTTCTGGTAAAGCGGGGAATTGAGCTAACAAATCTAGTAGAAAATGCGCTGAGTCAATTGATTTGATTTCGATGTTGAGCGGCATCTTGCCCCAGGCGAGGTTTAGCAAATCTCTCAATGGCGATAAAGGCTCACCATTGCGCAGTCGTAGATGCGAGAGGTCTGTTTGTTCGGCAAATCGTTCTTCGGTGCCGGTTAGCCTGAGCAGGTTTTGATCATGAATGATCCATAACTCGGAGCCGTGCTGGCGAATATCCAATTCGATTGCGTCGATCGGTAAGGTCAGTGCATGGCGAAAACCCTGCATACTGTTCTCAATGTATTCACCTGCTGCGCCGCGATGGCCGATGATCAAAAATTCTTTGCTTAACTGTGACATGTGGTGATACTCGCGCTCATTCGAGACTGGTTGATTGATGGGTCGCAGTCAGTGTTGTTCGACCGCTCGACCTTGGTTTTAACGATTTGGCGAAGCACTATACTATTGAAACTCGGTCATCGCGAGAAGCGAGCGCAGCCCAGTGGCTGGCTTAATTTAATCGCCTAACTCTGGAAATCGGCTAGCGCAGCGATTAGGCTTGTAAGCATGGTTTATATCATATCTATTATCCTCGGTCTCGCGATTATCTATGGCCCTCAACTATGGGTGCAGTCGGTGCTAAAGCGCCATAATCGTCATCCAGAGGAGAATTTTCCGGGCAGTGGTGGCGAGCTAGCGCGGCATTTGCTAGATCGCTGTGAACTGCAACAGATCAAGGTAGAGATCACTGAAATTGGGGATCATTATGATCCGCAAGCGGGTGCCGTTCGTCTCACCCGTGATAAATTTGAAGGCAAAACTTTAACCGCGATTACGGTTGCTGCGCATGAGTGCGGCCATGCCTATCAACATGCTGCGGCCGAACCGCTGTTCATGCTGCGAACCCGTCTCGCTAAATTCGCGGTGTCGGCGCAACGCTTAGGTTCATTCTTGCTGTTTGCTGCGCCATTTAGCGTGTTAATCACCAAGCTGCCGTCTGCTGCGGCGCTCAACATTAGTGGTGCTTTCCTGATTATGGGTTTTGCGATTGTGATGCACCTGCTGACATTGCCGGTGGAGATCGATGCGAGTTTTAACAAAGCCTTGCCGATTCTTGAATCTGGCTATTTAACTGCAAAACAAAAACCGGCAGCACGGGCTATTTTGCGCGCCGCAGCCTGGACCTATGTCGCCTCGTCACTCGCTACGCTGCTTAATTTTTGGCGTTGGCTTGCGGTGTTACGCCGTTAGAGGATTTTTGTTGTCATCACAATGGGTTAGCAATTCAGCCTGATTCTAGATGTTTCTTAAAGCTAAAGAAGCGTTGCTTTCCAATTTCATTAAATTGTATACATATTGTATTTCAATGATGTAGGATTCAGTCGATGGATAAACCGGCGATTTTAAGCGACCTCAAAAAACGCATTCTAACCTTGGAGCTAGAGCCTAGCAGTTCGCTTGATGAGGTTTCTTTGAGTCGCCACTACCAAATTTCTCGAACTCCGATGCGCGAGCTTCTGCAGTCCTTAGCCGGCGAGGGCTACGTCGAGATCGTCAATAATCGGGGCGCGTCGGTCTCGGCCATGAGCCACACCGTGTTGCGAGACTTCTTCTTAATCGCGCCGATGATTTATTCGGCGGTTGGCCGACTGGCGGCACAAAATGCGAAACCCAATCAGATAACTGAAATGCGCAGCATTCAGGAGAAATTTGAAACGGCGATCCATAGCGGTGTTAGCAGTGACATGGTCTATTGGAATCAGTGCTTTCATTCGTTAATGGGTGAGATGGCAGCTAATCCTTACCTCAAACCCAGCTATGGACGTTTGTTGATCGACCATGCTCGAATTAGCCAAACATTCTACCGACCGAGAAACCAGCAACTGCAACCGCGCCTGCATCAGGCTCTCGACCATCATCACCAAATGATTGCAGCGATTGAGGCCGGAGACAGCGAGACAATGGCACTATTGATTGTTGATCACTGGGAGTTGTCGCGCGATTTGGTCGATTATCTGGTTAAACCAGACTCGTTGGATTATCAACTATCTACCGCACGCGAGGAGGCAAGTTAAAGATGAAATTTGAAGGAATATACACGCCGGTTATCACGCCATATTCAGCCGATTTTGGGATTGATTACGACCGCCTAGCCGAAGTGATCGAATTTTTAATCAACGCGGGTGTCCACGGCATTATTACGGCATTATTACAGCGGGCACCACCGGTGAATATTACGCGCAAAGCGTTAGTGAACGCCTCGACTTGATGAAGTTTTTCCACGACCAAATTAAGGGGCGAGTTAGCCTTATTGTCGGCACCGGCGCAATTCGCACCGAGGACTCGATTGAATATGCGACGGCTGCGGTGTCTGTCGGTGCCGATGCACTGCTGGTGGCAACACCACCCTATGCGATTCCTACTGAGCAAGAGAATGCACTGCATGCGTTGGCGATAGATCGGGCCGCCAATTTGCCGATCATGTTATACAACTATCCGGGTCGAATGGGTGCCGAAATGGGCGAAACCTATCTTGATCGAGTGGGGCGTTCCGCTAACTTTTGTGCGATTAAAGAGAGCTCGGGCGACCCCAATCGAATTCATTTGCTGGCTCGAGACTATCCACACATTCAAATGTCCTGCGGGATGGACGATCAAGCATTGGAGTTTTTTGCGTGGGGCGCGCGTTCTTGGGTTTGTGCCGGTTCCAACTTTGCGCCTGAGATTCATATTGCACTCTACGAAGCTTGCGCGCTGCAAGGTGATTTCACGCGGGGTCGACAAATCATGTCGGCGATGATGCCACTGATGCGCGTGTTGGAACAAGGCGGCAAGTTTATTCAATGCGTGAAACATGGCATGTCGCTGCGAGATTTACCGGCGGGTCCGCCCCGCAAACCGCTGCGTGCCCTTAGCAAAGATGACAAGCGTGTTTTAGAACAGGTTGTCGGTGTCATGAACACGACCTTTAGCGCAATTAACCAAGGAAAAATCTGATGTCCGATCTCCTCACACTGAATGAATATCAGTCGATTGCCAGCGAATTAAATTTGCCGTGTAACGCCTTCATCGACGGTAAATTTTGCGCCGCAAAAGGCGAACAAAGATTCCCCACTGTCAATCCGGCCACGGACGAAACCCTAGCCGATATAGCCGCTTGTGAGTCGGTTGATGTGGACCATGCGGTTGCCAAGGCCCGTGAAGCGTTTGACGACGGTCGTTGGCGCAAACTGCATCCGAGTGAACGCAAACAGGTCCTAATTCGTTTGGCCAAACTGATCAAGCGCAATCGGCGTGAACTTGCAGTGATGGAGTCGATTGAGTCAGGCAAGCCGATACATGACGTCGAATTGGTGGACTTGCCGGAAACGATTAATTGTCTAACTTGGCACGCCGAGGCGGTCGATAAAATTTACGATCAGACAGCGCCTGTTGGTGACGACGCTATCGCGATGGTGGTGCGCGAACCGGTTGGGGTTGTGGGTTGTGTCTTACCATGGAATTTCCCGATGTTGATGGTGGCGTGGAAAATCGGCCCGGCTTTGGCCGCCGGTAATTCGGTGGTGTTGAAACCGGCCGAACAAACCAGCATGACGGCTCTGCGCATCGCGGAGCTTGCGCTCGAAGCCGGTCTGCCTCGCGGCGTGTTGAACGTGGTCACGGGGATGGGGCCTGCGGTTGGCGAGCCGATGGGCCGGCATCGCGATATCGACGTGCTGTCTTTCACCGGTTCAACTGAAACAGGGCGACGTTTTCTGCAATATTCGGCAGAATCAAATTTGAAAAAAGTGGTGCTCGAATGTGGCGGAAAGAACCCGGCTGTGGTGCTTGAAGACGCTGAAAACCTTGATTTGGTTGCCGAGCATGTGGTCAACGGGGCGTTCTGGAACATGGGCGAAAACTGTTCTGCCTGTTCACGGCTGATTGTTCACGAAAAGGTTAAAGATGAACTGCTAAACCACCTGATTGCTCGCACTCGTGAATGGAAAACTGGTAACCCACTAGATCCGAGCCACCAGTTGGGTGCTTTAGTCGACAAAGCGCATTTTGACAAAGTGGCTAGCTATCTAGGTTCAGGCAAAGTCGTGGTGGGCGGGAAAACGGAGGCGGGTTGTTATGTCCAGCCGACCATCATCGACGACGTTAAGGCAGATGATAAGCTCGCCCAAGAAGAAGTTTTTGGGCCAGTGCTAGCGGTGATCACGGTACGCTCAACCGAGCAAGCCATTACGGTTGCCAACAACACTCAATACGGCTTGGCGGCGAGCGTTTTTTCTGCCAATGGCAAGCAAGCATTGCGCGCGGCTAAAGAGATTATGGCGGGCACGGTAACGATCAATTGCTATGGCGAAGGTGACATCACTACGCCTTTCGGCGGTTATAAACAATCCGGCTTTGGTGGTCGTGACAATTCACTGCATGCCCATGATCAGTATACCGAGTTGAAAACCATCTGGATTGATCTTAGCGATCAAGGCGCAAAAGACGCGGTGGTCTAGTCGCGATGACGCAAGTGGATCAGAAGCCTGCAGATTTAGGGGTTAGCGGTTGGCATGCGATGTTGTCGCAACGCCGGCCACAGCCCAGCCTTGAAAGTGATGTGACGGCCGACTATGTCGTCGTTGGTGCTGGGTTTGCCGGACTTTCCGCCGCACTAAGGCTCGCTGAACTCGACCCTGATGCGAATATTGTGCTGCTCGAAAGCGCCGAAATAGGGCAAGGGCCTGCGGGCAGAAACTCCGGCTTTATGATTGATCTGCCGCATGCCTTAGCCAGCGGGAGCTACGCTGGAGAAGATTCGAGCGATCAGCGTCAGATCAGAATGAATCGTTCCGCGATCGCATTTGCGGCGGAATATGCGAGAGCTTTCAATTTGAGTGAAGAAGCCTTTTCATTATCGGGCAAGATCAACGCGGCCGCCACAAAAGCGGGTCTTGCACACAATCGGAACTATGCCGAGCACTTGACGAATTTGGGTGAGCGCTTTGAATCGCTTGATCGCGGCGCGATGCGTGAGCTTTCCGGCAGCGACTATTATTTGGGCGGTTTGCGCACCCCGGGCACGGTGTTGTTGCAACCTGCCATGTATGTTCGCGGGTTGGCCGATGGCCTATTGGCTAAACCCAGGTTTCGCTTGTTCGAGAATTCCTCCGTAGTCGGTTTTGATCGATCAGCGGAATCTTGGATTTTTAAGACCGCCAACGGCTCAGTCACGGCTAATCGCGCCATTCTGGCGGTAAATGGTTTGATCGAAACCTTTGGTTTTTATCTTCAAAGGCTGATGCATATCAACCTCTATGCTTCAATCACTCGCCCCTTGACCGCCAGCGAGATCGAGGCATTGGGCAGTGTGAAAAATTGGGGGTTTACGCCAGCCGATCCAATCGGCTCGTCGTTAAGGCGAATCGATGGCTTAGCAGGCACTCGATTGCTGATCCGCAATGGCTGCAGCTATCAGCCTGATTTGAAACTGCCGCTGAAGCAACTTGAAAAGATGCTACCTCAACACCTTAGAACCCTTAAAGCGCGATATCCGCAGTTTGGTCAGCTTGAAATTGAGTATTGTTGGTCAGGGCGACTGTGTCTAAGTCGCAATGATGCCTGGGCGCTAGAAGAACTCTCCCCAGGTTTGTTTAGCGCTTGCTGCCAGAATGGTCTCGGCGCCACACGCGGCACAATAGCTGGGATTGTCGCGGCAGAAAAGGCCTGCGGTTTTGACGGTGAAAGCCGGGTGCCTGATTTTCAGCACGATGTTGGCCCGAGTAAATTATTGCCCGAACCTATGATGTCGATAGGGGCAAAAAGTTTGATTCGATTTAAGCAGTGGAAAGCAGGCAAGGACTTGTAGGTAAAATCAGTTATGATTTTACTCGGCCTTAACAGTATTGACCTTTACGTGATGAGTGTTGCCGGAATCGTTAATAGAACAGATGTTATTCTGATTCGCTCGAAAACTTCCAGTTATGTGGCGCTAATTGCCTATAATTAACATTAATTTTGTGCTGTAACATGTTGTATTATAAATAATAAATAGTAAACCAAATTAACCTGTCAAGTTCAAGCACCGCAACCTTGAATGACTTCCTAGAGACGCAGAAGAAACTTTGAAACCTTCGCAAAAATACCAAGCGCTGATACAGAACTCCGAGTTCTCGCCAGACGCGATGCAACAGCCGGTGGTCGACAGTTTAGATGATTTATTCGCGCGTTTGACCCACTCAAAGCCTTCCAACTGGTGGCGACGGTGGGTCTCAGCGAACGACCCCGTCGTCGGTGTCTATTGCTGGGGTGGGGTCGGGCGCGGCAAAACTCTGTTGATGGACTTGTTCTACCAGGCGATATCGGGTCAGGTGCCGAGCCAGCGCAGCCACTTTCATAGTTTTATGAATGACATTCATGCCGCTCTAGCCGCACTTAGCAATCAATCTGACCCATTAAGACAAGTTGCCAGCGATATTGCCGCTAAAACCAAGGTTTTATGCCTCGATGAGTTTGTCATTACTGACATTGGCGATGCGATGATTATGGCGGGTTTGTTGCGAACCTTATTCGAAGAGGGCGTGGTGCTAGTGACGACATCGAACCTGGCGCCTGACAAACTCTACTCAAACGGCTTGCAACGGGCTAGGTTTTTGCCAGCCATCAGCTTGATTCAACAACATTGTGACGTGCTCAACCTAGACGGGGAGCAAGATTATCGGCTGCAGTTTTTGAGCGAAACCAATTTATATTCGGTGCCGCATGATGAAGTGGCCGAAGCGCTGGTGCAACGCTATCTTCGCGAGTATGTCACGCCGGTGCAAACGGAGACGAGGGTTCTGCGGGTTAATGGTCGTGATCTCAGGCATCAACACTGCGCCGAAGATACGGTTTGGTTTAGTTTCGAAGACCTTTGTGAAACAACTCGCAGTCAGAGTGATTACCTTGAGTTGGCGAAGCTTTTTAATACCTTGATTTTGACTGATATTCGGCAAATGAACGCGAATTTAGACGACGTGGCGCGCCGTTTTGTACTTTTAATTGACGTGCTATACGACCACAAAGTGAAGTTAATTTGCAGCGCGGCCGTGAAGCCAGATCAACTCTACCTTGGCCAGCGATTAAGTTTCGAGTTTGAGCGCACGGCTAGCCGATTACTGGAAATGCAATCACAGGCTTATTTAGCACAAGCGCGAAGCCTAGATTAACCCTTCCGTAGCTACCAGTTAAACTCCGCTAGCAAGGCCGCGTGATCGGACAGTCTGCGGTTGATACGACTGAATTTTATCGATGTAAGCCGTTTGGCAAAATCATTATCGGCGATCATGTAATCCAGTTGCTGCTTACGTTTTCGGTAAATATACGAATAACGTCGAGTTAGCGGTATCGCCTCGGTCAAATCAATCAGGTCAGGTTCGATCAAGTCACGCGCAACCAGCTTGGCGCGCTGATGATCGGGTTTACCACGAATGATTCCGGCCACATCGACGTATGGGTCACTCGGGGTTAGAGCGTTTAGATCACCCAGCAACAGAAAAGCTTGCTTTGGCTTGTTTTTCTGAAATCGATGACTCCAAGATGCCAGCATTTCGGCTTGCTGTAAGCGCTTTTTCCTGACCCACGATCCCTTCCGTTGAGAGTTGATCCCTCGCATAGACCGTAGGTGAAGATTAACCACCGAGAGACATTTGCTTTGATCGCAAAAATCTAGTTTCAGCGGCGGTCGAGAGAATAAGGGTGAACTCTCGTGGCGTAATTTTTGTTCGACAAATAATTGTTCAGCTTTAACAATTGAGAATTCTTGCCGCAGTAGAAAACCAAGATTGATCCCGGAGACATCTTGGCCCGAAATCAAAATGGTTTGATAGCGAACATGGAACTGTTGCTCAACTAGATCGGATAGGCGTCTCAGCACGTTAATGTTTTCAACTTCTTGCAATGCGATTAAATCGGGCGTTTCGAACTTCTGGCCGAATCCCGCGCCGATAGCCTTAGCCATTCTTTTCAATCGTTTCTGAAATTGGTTGCTTGAGACCACTTCCTCATTATTGCCGTTATCAACATCATCAAAAAATCGGTTTAGATTGAAACTGACAACACGCAGGGTTCGATCGACATCGTTGGTAGGTGGTTCTCGCGTCAGAGCCTCTGCATTGATATCGACTTGGATGACAGGGGTTGCCGCTAGGCTGATGGTTGGCCAACTAGAAAGAAGCGCCGCGCAAACGAAAGCCGCTATTAAAGCGCGTTTTGAATCCACTTTGACCATTGTTTGAATAGTGGCTGATTGCTGGCTGCAAGCACCGAACGGGGGACTAGGGCATTGTTAAAAATCGGCTCACGTTCAATAGTTTCGCTAAATCCGCCTGCTTCGGCATTGATTAAAACACCGGCGGCATAGTCCCATTGGTGTTGCCCACCGTGCACAATCAATTGGGATCGGCCGGCTGCCAACCAAGCCCACTCTAAGGCGCTGCTGCCGATGTTACGATAAGATTTGTACGGACTCTGCTGCACTAAATTGAGCCGAAGCTGATTTGGCAGCCGTTTGAAATCTATCAATGCAATGCTTTCGGCTAAGGTTTCGGGCTGAGCGCGCCTTTGGTAGCGTTCGGCGTTAAGCCAGAACCCCTGATTTTTAATTGCTGAGAAGGATTCTTCACGCACTGGATCATAAATAAGCGCCAGTTTAACTTCGCCATCGCTAACCAGGGCGAGTGATACGGAATAGAGAGGCAGGGTCGCGTGATAGTTTGTGGTGCCATCTAGCGGGTCGAGACACCAATAATCACCGCCGCTTTCGATCACCTTGATTTGTTCAGCATGTTCGAGCTCCTCACCCAGCATTAGTGCGTCGGGGAATTGTTTTCCAAGCGCGCATGACAAGCTATGCTGCATCGCCAAATCTGCTTGTGTGACGATTGAACCGTCGGCCTTGAAATTCGCGGTGGTGTTCGCGTATAGCTTACCGAGATGTTTGCTGGCGGCTGCCTTGACTATTGTTTGAACATCGATCAAATCGCTAAAATCGTAAGCGGGCTTAGGCAGAGAGTGCTCCTTAATCAAAAATAAAGACCAGTTTGTTCTTTTTATTAGTATATACGAGGTGCGTCAAAATACTCCGTCAATCCGGCAAAATGGGGTTGAGTGGTTCAGTTAAGTCACTTGTCCTTGGCCCTGCTATGTCAAAGCCGGGTGGTGCTGTCAAGTTCAATAATGAAACTTCAGCAAAGTGCGACAAGCTAACCTCAAATTTGATAGAATTAGCGGCACAGGGGTTCGGTTCCCTTCAGTTTTTCAACTGAAAGCGCAATCCTAGTAGAGTGATTAAAATATCGGCTGTCTCACGATGTTCGAGACTGGAAAACTCCTAACTATAAGGGAATCCAAACCTTGAAAGATTCATATTTTTTAACTAG
>RCNB010002730.1_pt1 | contig 10718 bp, 7 predicted proteins | sample 2041321 | NCBI WGS metagenome assembly RCNB01 (sample SAMN09708232, study PRJNA481090) | Marine sediment metagenome, whole genome shotgun sequencing project.
TTGGGGAAATGACAGCGGCGGTTCACGTTTTTCAAACGCAAACCAGATAACCGCCGATCGAATCAAAGACCTGAAGCCGGTCTGGGAGTTTCATACAGGTGAGGACGGAGAAGGTCGCCGTTCCGGCCATAAACTAGGCTTTCAAGCCACTCCCATTCTGATCGGCAGTACGTTGTATTTTTCTACTGCCTTTAATCATGTCTTTGCGGTAGATGCAGAATCAGGCAAAGCCATTTGGGAATTCGATGCGGAAATTGATCCTGAGAAATCTTTTTCGGAAGTTTCCAATCGCGGTGTCACTTACTGGGAAGATACAACAGCCGCGGAAGGGGCCGTCTGTAGCAAACGTATATTTGTTGGCACCCTGGATGCACGCCTGCTGGCACTTGATGCCAGCACCGGAAAACCCTGCGCAGATTTTTCTGACAATGGTCAAACCAGTCTGTTTGCTGCCATTGCACCGCTTGATCGCGGCGTTGCTTATCCGGTCACATCACCTCCGGTCATCATTGGTGACACGGTGGTGTTGGGGTCCGGCATGATCGACAACTGGAAGGCGCATCTTGGACTTGGAACGGTGTGGGCCTATGACACACGAAGCGGCGATTTGCGCTGGAAATGGCATGCCATTCCACGTAACCCCGATGCCGATTATGCCGCAGACTGGATTCCCGAGCAGGCCGCACGCACAGGCACTGCAAATGTGTGGTCACCGATGTCTGTCGATGCCGATCTGGGCCTGGTGTTTGCTGCAACAGGTTCCGCCAGCCCTGATTACTATGGTGGCGGCAGACTGGGATCAAACCGCCTGGCAAATTCATTGGTTGCCCTTGATATCGACACCGGCAAGGTCGTCTGGTCGCAGCAACTGGTACACCATGATTTATGGGATTACGATCTCGCGTCTCAGCCTGTGTTGGCCGACATCAAGCGCGATGGGAAAAGCATACCGGTTGTCATCCAGGCCACCAAAATGGGACTGGTGTTTTCATTTCACCGGCAAACCGGCGAGCCTTTCTTTGATGTGGAAGAACGCCCGGTTCCTATTTCGGATATTCCAGGCGAGCAAAGCTGGCCGACACAACCTTTTCCTGTTGCACCACCACCGCTGGTCCCGCATCAGGCACTGACCAGGGATGATGCCTGGGGACCGACCAAGTCGGAATGCGCTGATTTGATCGGCCGGCTTCGCAGTGAAGGGATCTACACTCCGCCAAGTCTGGAAGGCACCATCATGTTGCCGGGTAACGCAGGCGGCTCCAATTGGGGCGGCGTCTCCTGGGATCCCGGCCGACAAATTCTGGTTGCCAATACAATGCACCTTCCTTTTGAAGTTGCATTGATCCCCAGGGATGAATTTGACAGCTTGCGGGATTCTGGAAAACATCCAGGTAGCGAATTTTCGGAGCAACTTGGCACACCCTTCGGGATGCGTCGCAAAGCGCTGATATCTTCACTGGATCTTCCCTGCTACAAGCCACCCTGGGGAACGCTGGCAGCCATCGATATGGTTGAGGGAGAGATACTTTGGCAGGTACCATTTGGTTCAACACGGGACTTGACCCCGCTCCCATTTGGCCTGGAGATTGGAACACCTAACTTGGGTGGGTCACTACTACTGGAAAGCGGTATCATTTTTATCGGTGCCGCCATGGATAACTATTTACGCGCCTTTGATATCGAAACTGGAGAAGAAATCTGGCGGGATCGCCTGCCGGCAGGCGGACAGGCGACACCCATGACCTATCAACTCAACGGGCGTCAGTATGTTGTGATCGCCGCCGGTGGCCATGGCGGCTTGGGAACGACGCGCGGCGACAGCCTTGTTGCCTTTGCCATCAGCAATTAGAAACCGCTCGCTTACTTAAAGTATAGAATCAAAATTCTGATGTAATGCACTGCTCAATATATGCAGATTTGTTGCAACATAGCTTTAGTGCTTCTTATACTCGTGCGTCATTCAGAATCCTATCTGCCCCCTTCGCACAGCAAGTGGTGAAATCAAGATGTTGAAATTGTATGCCCTTTTTGTTGGATACTTTTGTGTTTTATCGATGGTGTTCCTATCCAGCCAGGCCGGTGCAGTGCAGGATGATGAACAACTCAGCGAAGCACCGCGACCAAAAATTGGCCTGGTCCTGTCTGGAGGTGGTGCACGTGGAACAGCCCATATCGGGGTGCTTAAAGTATTAGAGGAAAACCATATCCCGGTAGATATGATTGCCGGCACCAGCTTTGGCTCTATTGTGGGCGGATTGTATGCCGCTGGTTATTCCGCTGATGGATTGCAGGACATCTTGGAAAATATCGACTGGGAAGCGTCCCTGTCTGGTAAGGCACCCAGGCAAGAGCGTTCTTTCAGACGCAAACAGGATGACAATGGATTCCTGATTAAACTTAAGCTTGGCATCGAGGATGGGAAGCTCAAACTTCCCAGTGGCCTTATCACACCCAACAATCTGCGACTGACCCTGCAGGGCCTGATTAATGAACGTTCCAATGCAGTCGATTTCGACAATCTACCCATTCCGTTTCGAGCGGTGGCAACTGATCTTGAGACCGGCATGCCGTTTGTGCTGGAGCAAGGAGACCTGGCTTCAGCCATGGTTGCCAGTATGGCGGTCCCCGCCCTGTTTCCGCCGATTGAATACGAGGGCCATCTGCTGGTGGATGGTGGAGTCACCAACAATGTGCCGGTTGACATTGTGCGCTCGATGGGTGCGGACATCATAATCGTAGTAGATATCAGTTCACCGATGTTGAGCAAAGATGAAATCGAATCATTCGCAAATGTTATAGATCAATTGGTGTTGATCATGACCCGAAAAAATGCGGACGCTCAACTAGCTACCCTGACAAACCAGGATATCCTGATTCGGCCTGAACTCGAAGAAATCGGATTTGCCGACTTCGAGAAATCATTTGAAGCGATACCCAAAGGCGCGGAATCAGCCCGGCAGGCCTTACCCCAATTGCAGGAATTCAGTCTTTCAAAGTCAGCCTGGACTAGCCATCTCGCTGCCAGGCGTCCTGGCAAACGAGAGCAACCCGTCATCGAATTCATCCGGATCGTCAACGATTCGGATCTCTCGGATGAGGTCATCAAAGCTCACCTTTCATTAGAACCTGGCCAGAGGCTCGATGAAGTCAGTATGTCGCGTGACATTTCAGAAATATATGGGCTTGAACTGTTTGAAGCGGTCAGTTACCGAATTATTGAAGAGGACCAGCAAACCGGTGTGGAAGTGTTCGCAAAAAGAAGTGAGAGCGGCCACAAGAACTTCCGTTTTGGCCTTGCCATTCAAGACGATCTTAACGGAGAGAGCAGCTACCGTATATCCGCCGCATTCACGAACCTGGCGGTCAATAAGCTGGGTGGTGAAGTTGAGGCCAGAATTGCACTTGGAGATGAACAAGGGCTGTATGCTTCATTTTATCAGCCCATTGATGCTGCACAGCGAACCTATCTGTTTGCCAATGCGGGTCACGCGACGAGCAATACAAATATCTTTGATAACAAGATCATATTGTCGCAGGCACGAGTTTCACAGGCCCGCGGGCAAATTGGTGCAGGTATAAATTTTGGAAACTGGGGAACCGTGTATGGTGGTCTGCAGCGCTCAAGGGGTAAGTTCAAAGGCCGGATCGGGTTTCCGGAAAACATCAGCATTCCCTTTGATGACACCTCTTTTGTCGCGGAGTTTTTAATTGACACAGTGGATAATGTCCAGTTCCCTCACAGCGGAATGTTGCTGACCACTTCCTATGTAAATAGCACATCCTGGTTGGGCGGTGATAGTAACTTCGATACTTACCAGATCGGTGGCTACCACCCTTTCAGTTGGGGTCGAAACACGTTGGGCTTAATTTATGTCGCCGCTACGGTGAACAATGAATTACCCAATGAGGTCGGGATATTCTCATTGGGCGGGTTTACAAATATGACCGCTTACCGGCCCGGACAGCTATCGGGTAACCACGGTGGCACGGCTGGACTCATGTATTACTATCGATTCGGTGGTCTTCGCTTGCTGACACAGACGCCGTTCTACATTGGCGGGTTGCTTGAAGTCGGCAATGCCTGGAACCAGCGCTCAGATGTGAGCTTTCACGACCTGCACAACAGTGCCAGCATTTTCCTGGGCGCGGATACGTTTTTGGGACCGATTTATCTTGGGTACGGTGTAGGTGATGACGGCAATTCGGCAGCCTTTCTGTATATCGGGCAGTTATTTTGACGCGGCTTTGGTGATGCGATCGTAGCGCTTCCCATGCCGGTGATGATCTTTATCATTGCTCCGGCCCTGATTTCGAGGGTGAGCCTACACCCCGGTATCCTGATATGGCTCATAATTATCGGAGGTTATGTATGGCAGTTTATCGTCTCCCTCTATTTTCTCCACGATGACCTGGGTACGCTCCGTTGGTCAGTCGTTCGGAAACGCATCTGGCTGACACGACCGCGTGACCCTGATACAGGCAAGCAGAATTCCAGATTGTTCTGGTGGCTTGTTCCGGCTGCACTTTACATTCTGTTTGTAGAAGTGGGCATCGGCGACTTCATCGACACGACGTTTGCCCGGATCATGCCTGGACTATTAGAACTTCCGGCCAGTATCGATCTGGAACAACTCGTGGTGCCTGAATTTATCGGCGCATGGTGGTTATTGGGCCTCGTGTTTGTGAATAATATTTTCAATTATTTTTTGGGAGAAGAACTTCTCTTTCGAGGCGTACTATTGCCAAAAATGCGAGGCGTATTCGGCAAGTGGGATTGGGTGGCCAATGCGGTGCTTTTCGGTTTGCTGCACCTGGACTCGCCATTGAGAATTCCCAAGGTCATAATTTCGTCACTGGCTTACACCTGGACTTCTCGTCGTTTCCAGAGTATCTGGTTCGCCATTATTCTGCACGGAATTGAATCTATTATTGTGTTTGGAGTTGTGCTATCGATCGTAACGGGAATGGCTTTCAACTCCTAATACAATGCCGATTGTTGAAGCAGTCAGTTGTCGTCCACCGCCGGCTGAGCCAAATTTTCATCGATGACCTCGGCGCCATCGACCTGACCGAGCACCTTACTGCCGTCACGGAGGATCAAGCGAACATCGACGTTTCGTTTGACCACGACGTCGCCCTCGATGATCGATCCGCCGGTCACCTCAATCTCGATCGGACGGCTGCGCGTCTCGACGCCCATCTTGTCCTCGATCACGATGTCGCCCTTGACGACCGAGTTGTCCCGCAGTTCGATATCCCCGTTCACGGTTCGCACATCATGCTGGACCACGGTTTGGTCCAGTTCGATCGAACCGTTCACTGTGGCCACCTTGCCGGAGACCTCGGATCCGGCTCCGAGTTCGACCGCCCCGTTGACCGATTCGACGTTGCCGTCGACGCTCACGCCTTCGCCGGTTCGAATCGAACCATTGACGGCGGTCAGGTCCTCGACCCTGGATCGGTCGCCGACCTTGACCGAGCCATTCACGGACCTGGTGGTTCCTTCGATCATGCAGTCCTCGCCGATCGAGACGTTGCCGTTGACGGACGTCAGGGAGCCTGATCGGGATTCGCCGTCAGGGACGACGATGGACGAGTTGATGCTTGTATCGCACCCGCCTAGCAGCAGCACTCCCACCAGTAGAAACCCCAGACTTGTTGCGAAATTCATAGTCGATCTCCTGTATTTGCCATCCGTGAAACGGACGGAGCGTGAAAATGGTTTCACTCGGACTGGCCCCTTTCAAAAGCAGCGGATTTCTGCGGGGAAGGGAACCGTTCGCCTGCAAACTATACTCGGGGAGTATAGGTAATTCAAACACCCTATTTCGCGACTGGCCAAGCAATTTGGCCTCCATCACGGACTTGTCATTTGCTGACAGGAGAGTTGGATTGAAGCCCAACCGGTTGCTTTTAATCATCAGTTCACACTTAATCTGTACCAGTGGTTGAGGCAGGCGTCGGATAACCCAAAGCTTAAAATTACAGGCCGACGTTATGCAATGGGGATTCTACTGTGCCAGGTGGGCTGGATAACGCAGAGCTTCTTTGAATTTAGTTATTTTGTATTATTAGCATTATGGCTAGCAGAGTTTATCGTGCCGTATTATGCAGAATCACATACGCAGACGCATTTTCACTCTGAGCATATCGAAGAGCGTTTTGGGCTGCTGACAATCATTGTTTTGGGTGAGTCCATTCTGGCTTCAACTAATAGTTTTATTTCATTAATTGAACATTTTTCATACGATGTGTTATTGGTGTCGGTAGGATGTTTGTTTACACTGTTTGGAATCTGGTGGTTGTATTTTAATAACTCTGTCGAACACGAATTGCGTAATAAAAACTTTGCTTTCCAGTGGGGGTATGGGCACTACATAATATTTGGTTCCGCCGCCGCCATCGGTGCTTTAGTCAGTGTTAATGTTGATGTGTTAACACACCACGCCAGTATCGAATTAAGTGTTGCCAACTTTGGGTTTTCGGTAGCCGTTGCACTTTACCTGTCTGGATTATGGTTCTGTCACGAAAGAATACTCTCAAAAGATACGCTTCAGTCATCGATGCTGTTAGTAGTCGCTGCTTGCACACTTGTTTTAGGGCTGTTGCCACATTCGATTTTTGCTATCGGTTTATTAATTATAGCTACGGTTATATATCGACAATATAAGCCGCTGAATGAGATTAAAGGGAACCAAGGGATTATATTTTGATTCCCTATAAGATAATTTCGACAACGAATACTCAGGGTATGCTGGCCCCAATCGGGCTTGGCACGGCGTCTATCGTCTTGGGGATGGTGTTTGACCCAAAACATGGGTTAACTGGGTAAGATTCAGTCTTGGAGATTTCGTCACAGTCAGGTTTCGCACTCATCTGCTCGGAAAATACGAAATTACGAACGTCTCAATACTTGCAAATTTATGCCAATATGTCCCAATATGGCTTTTATACAACCTATACTCATGAGGGGGGAGGTTTTGACCTTGCAGGTTTATGGTACGCTAAAAGAAAAAGTGGGCGAGCAATAGTGACTGATCTTGTGGCATGCCATGAATGTGACATGTTATTCCATCGAGACGATATTCCCCCAGGCGCGCGGGCTGATTGCACCCGTTGCGGTGGAGAGTTGTATCGAAATATTCCGAAGAGTCTGGATCGGAGTTTAGCGCTATATATCTCGACACTGATATTTATGATCATCGCGAACTTCTACCCCTTTATCACCATGCAAACGTCCGGGATAGAAGCAACGAGTCTTGTGTTTTCAGGTGGCCTGCAGCTCTACGAGTTTGGTATGGAGGAGCTGGGTATGGTGGTGTTCCTCACCAGCATTCTGTTTCCCTTTATTTGCGTGACAGGCGTGATCTATTTGCTCGTACCCGCCAGGTTTGGGCATCTGCCGCCTTTGTTTGGTCCGGTTTACAGGGCCGTTCGGGTTTTTGAAACCTGGAGCCTCTTGAGCGTGTTTATGCTGGGTACGCTCATTGCGATTGTGAAGTTGCAAAGCCTCGCTACCGTGAATCCCGGTCTTGGGATGGTGGGATTCGTACTCATGTTGATTTCTTATTCTGCTGCCAGGGCAAACTTCGACCCGGAAGTACTGTGGCAGTATTGCCGTGTTAAGCAGCTAGCCCATAACGAAGTGAATGCGAAAGAAAAGGTTGTGACTTGTCATACCTGTGGCTTGCTGAGACCAGATCGACCGGACCTTCATCGTTGTGAGCGATGCAGTGATAGCATGCATCACCGGAGGACTCGTAGCGTGCAAAAGACCTGGGCCTATCTTATGGCGGCCGCGATCATGTTGGTGCCCGCCAATATTTACCCGGTGATGACGTTCAAGCAGCTTGGGCAGGGTTCTCCGGACACAATTTTGAGCGGGGTCCTGAAGCTCATGTCAGAAGGCCTGTTTGGCCTGGCGTTTATTGTGCTGTTTGCTTCTATTGTGGTGCCGCTCCTGAAATTAACAGCGCTGAGCTATCTGTTGTATTCTGTTAGTAACAAGTCAGACTGGCGACCAAGGGACCGGACCTTGTTGTACCGCATGACCCAACTGGTTGGTGCCTGGTCGATGGTGGATGTATTTCTGGTAGGTTTGTTATCCGGTTTGGTAAGTTTTGGGTTACTGGCAACGATTGAACCCGGGATTGGCGCAACCTTTTTTTGTGCGGCGGTGATTTTAACCATAATGGCCGCACACACTTTTGATCCGCGCTTAATCTGGGACAATACAACCCTGGATGAAAATGGGTATCCACCACCACAACAAGAAGAAGCTGTGACCTTGGAGATTGTGGGAACCCATCGCTGAAAATAGTCAGAAGAACGATTAAGGAATTCGATACACGAAACAAAAAGAGTACGAATATGAGAAGCACAAAAAGCACGACAAAAAGAAAGTAGCAATCTTGGCTTCAAATTAAGATGATACACGCCGTTAAGGACTTATCGTGAGCGAGCACGGCCGACCAAAAGTCAGTCAAAAAGCAGGTATTTCCATCATATGGTTGATTCCATTGGTGACCGCGATTGTGGGTGGCTGGCTGGTAGTTCGCACCGTCATCGATGATCCACCCACCGCAACCTTAACGTTTAAAACAGCAGAGGGCATTCAGGCTGGCACGACCGCTGTTAAGTATAAAAGCGTTGAGATTGGCATTGTTGAAGAAATCCAGTTTTCGGAGGACTTTGACCATGTGGAGCTGTCTATTACTTTTCGCAAAGGCATGGAGCAGTTTTTAAGACGCAATACACGCTTTTGGGTGGTTCGACCGCAATTTAGCTTACGAGGTGTGTCTGGACTCAGCACGTTGCTGTCTGGCTCCTACATCGAAATAGACCCTGGTCCTGGGTCGCCGCAAAATCACTTTGTTGGCCTTGAAGAAATGCCGCTCGTGACACGAGACGATGCTGGTACACAGATTACCCTGGTGACCAATGATCTCGGCTCTTTGGCTGGCGGCTCTCCCATCTACTATCAAGGGCTCTACGCCGGTGAGGTGTTGGGTTACGAACTGGGTTCCGATGCTAAAAGTATTTATGTGCATGCGTTTGTCCGTGATCCTTACAATCAACTTGTCAGAGGTAATAGTCGTTTTTGGAACGCAAGCGGTTTGGATGTCTCCTTGGGAGCCGACGGCATTGAAGTCAAAACTGCGTCTTTGCAGGCACTCATGTTTGGTGGCATATCTTTTGAAACACCTTCTTCCTTTGAGCCTGTAAACGCAGACATTGAAAAGCTGATCTTCACCCTCTACCCCGATCATGATGTTATCGACGAAGAGGCGTTTACTCGTAAGCTCCAGTTTGTCATGTACTTTAAAGGTTCCGTGCGTGGCTTAAACCCTGGCGCGCCGGTTGAGTTCAAGGGTATACAAATTGGCTCCGTGTTAGACGTCAAACTGGAGTTTAATAGTGAGGACACAAGCTTCCGCATTCCGGTAGTGGTGGAGATCGAACCTGATAGAATCGTCGATCGAACTGCGGAAGCAGATGCGCCTGCAGCAAACATGCTCCAAACCCTGGTCGACAGAGGATTACGCGCCAGGCTTTCGACGGGTTCTTTGCTCACAGGGCAGCTTTATGTCGAACTGAATATGTATCCGGGAACTGACATCGTTTATGTGGGTGACAATACCACGCCATATCCAGAGTTGCCGACAATACCGGGTGTGTTTGAGGCAATGACAGAATCCATCCAGAACTTTGTCGGAAAGCTTGAAACAGTAGACATTGAAGCTATTGGCGAGAACATTTTGGGTATCCTTGATGGGACCAATGAGCTACTCAACAAGGCGGAATCTGAACAAACGGTGACTGATCTGCAGTCATCCGTTCGTAGTTTGAAGAACATCTTGCGCGATGTTGAGTCGGCGGATTTGAGTGAGACCATCGGTGTAGCAAACGAAGCACTCAAGGGCATCAATCAAACCCTTGAAATGGTCGATGGCGTACTGAAGCCAAACTCACCTCTGCAATACAACATCATTGAAGTCACCAGCGAGTTGGAGGAAACCGCCCGAGCGCTCCGCTCGCTGCTGGAAATGTTAGAGCGACAACCTCAGGCCATAATTTTTGGTCGAGAAGCGGCGTCGGGAGATGAAAATGAGTAAGAAAATCACACTGCTCGTCCTGGTCGTTTTATTAGTCGGTTGCAGTGGATCCGCCCCGGTCACCCGTTACTACGTGATAGATCCGGTCAACGCAGAAGTCATCGCCGATATTGATGGCCGTAGTGTGCAGATTCTGGATTTGAAACTGCCCCAATATCTTGAGCGCTTTCAGATCGCCCGGAGACAAAGCAGCAACCAATTAACTTTTTCCAGCAATCAACAGTGGAGCGAGAACTTAAGGAAAAACCTGTATCGGACCATGACCCGAAATCTGTCTGACTTATTAGGGACCGCAGATGTAGGGAGTGCCATTAGCCGATCACTTTCACCTCCAGATTATCTTATTCGGGTCAGCATCGAAGCGTTCGAGCAGGGCGCGGATGGTCGGGTTGTTATCGCAGCTCGATATCAAATTAGTAATGCAGCGGGTGAAGTGCTCACGACTGAGCGGTTTGATGGTTCTTCCAGCAAGGACAGCGGAAATGACTATGCAGAGATGGTAGCTGAACTACAGCAGTTGTTCGGTGATTTGTGTCGGGATATTGCTGGCGCAATTAAACAGTTGGATGAGCAGAATGCTGACTAGTCCTCTGATGCTAAAAT
>RCNB010002731.1_pt1 | contig 10718 bp, 7 predicted proteins | sample 2041321 | NCBI WGS metagenome assembly RCNB01 (sample SAMN09708232, study PRJNA481090) | Marine sediment metagenome, whole genome shotgun sequencing project.
CTTGTAACTTTTGCTACACAAATATTTCCTGAATTTGAAATTAAATATCTCATATTCAAGGATTTAAGAAAAAGAGGACTTTCAATAAAACTCTGTGGCAAAAACGAACAAACAACGTTTTATCAATTTAAACAAAAAAAAGAAGAAAGAGAAAGACAATGTTTCATTTCTGCATTTTCAGAAAGAGATATTTTAGATTTAAAACAGACAAAAAACTTAATACAAGACACATCTAAGAAAAACGGGGAATTATGGTTTGCAATTGTTGATGAAGAAGGAGATCTTACCTACTATCATGTCTCATTATCAGATCTAAAAGGGAATGTTTCCGAACACAAGTACGATAAGGGATATGGCATTCTTCTTAAAAACCGTATTGTACTTTTTGATACCGAACTTTCCAAGGATTTGTTTCAAAAAGAGTTTTTCGGTAAACCTTTTGGTGAAGGTTTACAGCTTTCACTTGTTGAAGGTTTGTATCTTTTGGAGAAAAAAGTGATTGATATTATTTCAACAAAAAATAAAAAACTCTCTGATAAAAATTGTAAAGAAATTATTTATAAACTACAGCCCGACATTAAAGAGAGGCTCATTGTTTTTTCGGATTTGAAAAAACGTGGTCTCATCGTAAAGACAGGTTTTAAATTTGGCGCTCACTTTAGAGCATACACTAAACAACCTGACAAGACACATGCTGAGTATCTTGTTCATGTTGTCGATAAGAATTTTAAAAGCCTATGGGCTGAGATGAGTAGAGCCGTGCGACTTGCTCATTCTGTTAATAAAGAAATCGTATTTGCACGAGTTGATGGAAAAAAGATTGATTATATTAAGTTTGGGCGTCTGCGGCCATAATGTTTTTAAATCGAATATGCCTTTCAGTTTTTGTAATTTTTTTTGGGAGGAGGTAGAAAAATTTGCTTCAAATTCGATGGCATGGTCATTCATGCTTTGAAATTACAAACAATGTAACACTTGTCACTGATCCACATGATGGAAAATCAATAGGTATCCCCGCACCCACTGCCTCCGGGGACATTATTCTCGTTTCACATGATCATTATGATCACAACAAGGTTAAATCAGTAGAAAAGGATGGCTCTAAGGTTGTTACTGACGGGCGGAAACGAACTATTTTGAATGTTCAAATAAATGGCTATGACTCATTTCATGATAAAGTCCTTGGTGAAAAAAGAGGTAGCAATATTATCTTTAAGTTCATATCTGATGATATCACCTTCTGCCATCTTGGTGATCTTGGACATATCCTTGATGGAAAAACCATTCAACAAATAGGAGAGGTCGATATTCTCTTTATTCCAATTGGTGGCACTTATACGTTAGATTCTGAGGAAGCATGGAAGACCATTCATGCAATACAACCAAAAATTACGGTACCTATGCACTATAAAATCGAAGGGCTTTCACTGCCCATTGCCGGTATTGATACATTTTTGGAGAAAAATACCCATAAAATCCTTAAAGTTGGAAATGAAATAGATATTGAAAAAGAAGAAATTCCAAAGGAACCTGAGATTTGGGTATTTACGTTATAGATTTCTTTTGAAATACTTCTTTATTGACGCAGTTTGGCGGTATTTCTCCTTTTAATCCTGCCATCATGTTTTCAGCCGCAAGTATTGCCATTTTTGTCCTTGCTTCAACAGTTGCTGAAGCAGAATGTGGTTGAAGGATGACGTTATCCAACTCCTTAAGTTCTTCACTGATATTTGGCTCGTATTCATAGACGTCAAGTCCTGCTCCAAAAATCCATTTCTCTTGTAATGCTTTTACAAGTGCTTGTTCATCGATTACTGGCCCACGTGAGGTATTGATAAGAATCGCTGTTTTCTTCATCATTTTCAATTCTTTTTCACCAATCAGATGATACGTCTCTTTATTTAATGGGATATGAAGGGATATAAAATCTGATGATTTGAGGAGTTCAGAAAGATCTACCTTTTTTGCTTTTAATTCACGTTCTAATAGCTCATTGATTTTTCTTTGAACATATAAAACATGCATGTTGAACCCTTTGCTTTTCAAAGCAAATGCTGTTCCTATTCTCCCTGCACCAATGACCCCTAGTGTTTTATTTGAAACGTTTTGTCCATGCAGGAGCATGGGGTCCCATCCTTTGAATCTTCCTGCTCTTGTAAAAGTATCTCCTTCAACAATACGTCTAGTAACTGAAAAGAGTAATGCCCATGCCATCTCTGCGGTGGCATCTGTTAAAACACCAGGTGTGTTACTTACGGGTATACCTTGTTTTGTCGCTGCTTTTATATCGATATTGTCATAACCAACTGCATAGCTTGCTATCATCTTTAGTTTTGGTTCAGAATTGATTACTTCTTTATCTATTGGGTCTGTAAGAAGACATAAAAGACCATCTTTTCCTTTCATTCCTTTCATTATTTCTTCTTTTGTAAGAACTCTATTGAATGGATTTATTTCTAATTCAAACTTATCTTTAAGTAAGTCGAGTCCAGGATTTGGTATTTTTCTTGTGACAAATATCTTCATACATATCCTCTGTATTCATTTGATAATAAAAAGATTATGATGTTGTTTCGAAGGTAAACGATTTGAATTTGAGATCATGCACACTTATCTTTTGAGAGTTGCTATGAACAACAGAATAAGAATAGCTAAATCAAATAATCCTGCGTGTAGGTACTTGTTAGAATTGATGCAATATCTTCATTAAATAATCCAAAGCTGAGTAGAATTCCTTTTATGAAAAATACTACAAAAACAAAACTAACAAACAAGAGTTTCAGGTTTTTATATTTTCTATAGCTTGCAAGTGAAACAGCTAGAAGTCCCACTGAAAATATTGTAATAAACGCACTGATAATAATATCTTGTATATACATCTCGACATCAAAAGGACATAAGAATAAGACATATATTAATTATGGCTATTTTCACATTTTTTTCTATTGAGGATTGATTCAGCTAAATACATGTCTCATCTTTGATTGTAAAACCATAGTTTTTAAAAAACCGATTTCTTCCACACCGGGAAGTTCAAATCCTGGGTCTTCAACAACATTTGCATTCTGTTGGAAGAATGTTAAATCAAAGAAATCCCAATCACTGAAATCTCCATCTCCATTGGTCCCATCAGAATAATCAACTATTGATTTATCATAGACATAGTAATAATTCATGACGCTTTTATAGTTACCATGTTCTGCAAGATATTTTGCTTCATCTTCAATAAATGAGATATTGTCGTTTCCTGGAACATTCCATGGACCAATGCCCATAGAATGTCCAAGTTCATGCATAATTGAAGAAGCAAGCACTATCCGCATGGCTCTTTGTGTAAAAGCGCCTCTGTTGAGGATATTTCGATCATAACTGTTGCCGACTGCCATGGTATCATACACGTTAAATTCTGAGGGATGGCAAAATCCTGCGCTATGACATATTAAGAGGTATCTGAATATTCCTCGTCGTTCATCAGGAAAATGATGTCTATAAAACTGCAGCATCATACCGGAATCCTGTGAAATTCTATCATAATGGGTAAGAAGTTCTCCACCGCCATTTAGGGGTCCATCAGACCATCCATCGTCAATATACATGTTGATTCCATGTTGAGCAAATCGTTCGATAATAATCTGTTTTGATTCTTCCCATAATACATGTGCTGGGTGTAATATTCCAACCCCTTCCATATTATCCACTTCTATATATACATCTGGAGAAAATGGATTTGCAAACCATTTTTCCATCATATATTCCTCAATATTTTCAAGACCATCGTGATCTGGATCAAGGGTTGAATGATTATCATAAACATTTGGGTCATATCCCCATTTCCACTCCCGTGATGTTGGGATGCCATCTCCATCAGGATCAAGTTTAGAATCATCTATCTTAGGATCTGTTTTTAGTACATTTACCTCTGTCCAATAGGGAATTCCATCAAGATCATAATCAACCTGATACACGTTAAACCATATTTCAAACGTTTCTCCTAAGTAGTGGCCATATCCATTGCTGTCATTGAATGAGTCGTCCCCATCCCATCTGCCAGTTCGGTAATCATATGTTAAAGAAATACGATCCATCTCATTATCTTGTGATCGGAGTCCAAGAATTCCAACACTTGTACGCTCCAAGATAGATAAGGTAATTTCTGATTTTTCTTGCTCTTCTTCAGGGTTACGTTGTATTTTATTTTCTTGAAATATTGTATCCCATGTGCTAAACAGCGTTTCAGTTGTTCCTTTTCGAGACTGGATATCTTTACCTATGTACTCTTGATCATCGATATTTGTGATAAAATAAAAACTTGGTGCTGTTTTCCATGCATTGCCTCTTTGCATGCATGCATCAATTATTCCTCTGTGACGTATTCTATAAATTTCCAAGGTTAACCCTTGGTTTGTATAGGGGCTAATAGCGTCAAGATCATAGATGCTTTCATCAGTGGGTTCTGGTTCTGTAACAACATCCTCTCCAGAGTAGAATTCAGTATAAACATAAAATCCAGTAATAATTAAGCAAGATACTATCAGTAAAGTTATTCCTAGTATCAATTTTTGTTTGTATCGCAGGTACATTTTTTGTTTATCCCCTATTGATATTAATAATATGGTTAGCTATTTATATAAAAGTATCGGCTATTATTAAATATATAATAAAACGACTACCATAACTAACAAGTTATTTTTCAGAGAGAGTTTTGATAAGAGACACCATAATCTCATTTAATGACACCTCAATATTATAGCTTCGACCAATATCAACTAAAACACCATTTATTGAATTAATCTCAGTTTTTTTCCCTCGTTTAACACTTTGAAGCATCGAAGAATAATTTTCGGATGTATCCCGTATGACCTCTTTTGTTTTCTGCACCATATCCAGATATGATAGATTCATTCCATAAACATCTGCAACATTAGTAGACTCTTCACAAATTTTTTCAACCATTTTTTCAAGAACAGGATTTTCTAAAAGATATCCATTCTTACATTTAAAAAAAGCAGTGATTGGATTAATACTAGAATTTACTATGGCTTTCACCCACATTTCTTTTATAATATTTTTACTAACAACAGTTTTAATACCAACCTGATTAAAAATATCTTTAACATTTTTTATACGCTCTGAATTTTCACCATCCATCTCACCTAAAATGGTTTTTCCAACACCAGTATGTACAATATAGCCAAGTTTAGAAAAAAAAGCACCCTGAGTTGTTACACCAGCAATTATTTGCCTACGATCAACAACATGCTCAATTTCCTTAACATTATCCAATCCATTCTGAAGAGACAAAACTATAGTATCATCATTAATTATTTTCTTTGCTTGTTTAATAGCAGATTTAGTGTCATAGGATTTAACAGCAATAATTAACAGATCAACAGAAAACGGTATATCTTCAACAGATTCCTCAGCAAAAATCTTCACATTTAAACAAGTTTTCCCACTAATTGATAAACCATTAGTTTTTATTGCATGTACATGAGATGCTCTCCCAACGAGTAATACATTATTTTTTTTAAAAAGAAGCGCACCAAATAATGATCCTATTGCTCCTGCACCAAGAATAACAATATTCATGTTTTAATTCCCAACTTCTTACATTTTTTATCAATTTCATCAAAATCCATGGCAATCAAAGGAGATAATATTGGAAGTGAAATACGTTGTTTTAGTTGCTTAATATCAGATAACACATCTTGAGAAGTATCATAAATAGTATGACCGGTAACAACAGCATCACATGATCTTTCAGAAGCAAATTTATTTACCATTTCATACAAACTCTTTTCTGTTAGATCAGTTTCAACTATATCTACTTCTGCATACCAATTTTTTATAAACGAATGTAAGGAACTTGTGATTTGATTATTTGTCTTTAAAAATAGTATATCACATCCTCTGCGCATGAGATACCATGCTGCTAAAAGAGATTGTGGATTATTAATTAATGCCAAAATTTTTCCCTGTGTTCCTAAAGGAAGGCCGCCTGTTCCAAAAATTTTTTCTGTGAAAAAAAACGATTTATCATTTCGTATTTCAATAAACAATTCAAAATCAGGAGTGGATAAATCCACTTTTGCCTTTGTCGCAATAACAATTTCACTACCAATTTTAACAGCAACATCTTGACTGGAAAAATTATGATCTCCTGTTCTTGTAACTCGCAAGGCAAAGCTTTTTTCTTTATTCAACATCTTTTGACAAAAATTCAATGCTAGAGTTGCCATATCCCCAGTGTCAGACGTTGTTTTAACAGCAGGACTAATTGATGTAATACCAAAAATATTTTTCAACACATCAATTGATTGAGTAACTTCAGTGGTATAAACATAAATACGACCACGTTCTCTTTTAACTTCATAAGATATATGATTTTTTTGTAAACCATCTTTTATGTTTTTTATTAAAATTGATTCAAACTGTTTTCTCACAAACGAGCTTTTTAACGAAAGTTCACCATATCGAATGAGTATTAAATCATAGTTCATCTAAAAAAACAAAATCAAGCCGTGATTCATTAACGTTTTCACTACTAAATACTCAGACGAATTAGAGGGGAAGTGTTGGAATCCATTCGGCAAACCCGGTAAGACCAAATTGAACAGCAATCGAAACCGTTAGAAGACCCATTATTCTTGTAAATGCATCCATACCTTTTTTTCCAAGTACCTTAATTACTACGACTGACCCCATAAAGATTACAAAAGTAATAACCATGGTTAATAGAATTGCAAGTATCACCATCCACCATGGAATTTCAGGGTTTTGTATACTGACAATAGTAACTGTTATCGCCCCAGGCCCTGAAAGAGATGGAAGGGCAAGAGGGACTAATGCCATATCAGATGGCTTTTTTTGTTTTTTATCAGGAGGGCTTTCTCCGAATTGCTCGCCGCTTCTCAGCATATCAAGACCGACAAATCCTAAAAGAATACCTCCCGCAATTCGTAGTGCATAAATTTCAATTCCGAGATATGCGAGAATGCCTGAACCAGCTATTGCAAAAATAATCAAAAGAACAGAAGCATACATGGCTGCCGTACGAGCAGTTTTTATACGTTCCTGTTTTGATGCCTTACTTGTGATAACTGAAAAAAGTGCCAGAGTTGATGAAGGATTAACAATAATAAACAGTGGAATAAATACCAACAGGAACGTTTGAATCATATCAAGGTCATTCAAATTATGTCTTATTAATTTTCGGTAAAACTTCTTTGTTTTTTATAAGATTGATTCAAATTAAAAAAAAATGAATAGTTTCGGCGTACTTAGGAAAAGCTTGAAAAGCAAATATTGAATGTGGAAACACAATCAACTCTTTACTTTCCAATGTCTAGGGGGACAAAGTTGAAAAATATTATAATAAAAGGTGCAAGAGAACATAATCTCAAAAACATTAATGTCGAACTTCCGAGAGATAAATTTATTGTAATTACAGGCATCTCTGGTTCTGGGAAGTCAACACTCGCATTTGACACAATTTATGCTGAAGGTCAGAGACGATATGTAGAGTCACTATCAGCTTATGCTCGTCAGTTTCTTGGTCTGATGAGTAAACCAGATGTTGACAGTATCGAAGGATTATCGCCAGCCATTTCTATTGAGCAGAAAACAACTAGTAAAAACCCACGAAGTACCGTAGGAACTATCACTGAGATCTATGATTACCTACGACTTTTATATGCACGAGTTGGAACACCGTATTGTCCAAATCATAACATAAAAATAATGCCGCAATCACCAGAGAAAATTGCAAAAAGAATTGCAGATGAATGTAATGGTATGATTACTGTTCTTTCCCCTGTTATTCGTCAGAAAAAAGGAACATACGAACAACTTTTTAAGGATTTAAATAAGGAAGGATACACCAGAGTACGAGTCGATAAAGCAACCTATCGAACCGACGAACAAATCACCCTTGACCGTTATAAAAAACATGACATAGAAATTGTTATTGATAGATTAAATGTAAAAGATAAATCACGTCTTAACGAAGCATGTGAACTGGCCCTTACTAAATCTGACGGGCTGATTTTTGTTGTTGATACAAAAGAAAATGAATATGTTTATTCGTCAAAAATGACGTGCCCAAAATGCGGAATGGTGTTTGAAGAGCTGCAGCCGCGTATGTTTTCGTTTAACAGCCCCTTTGGTGCTTGTGAGGAATGTCATGGTCTTGGTATTAAAATGGAGTTTGACTCAGATCTCATTATTCCTGATAAAGAGTTATGTATTGCGGATGGAGCAATAATGCTTTATAAAAACATGCGAGATGGATGGCGTGTCCATTATCTTGGAGGTGTAGCAAAACATTTCGACTTTGACATATTTACTCCTATTAAAAATCTAAACGAGAGACAATATGATGCTATTATGTATGGTTCCTCGGAGCTTATCAGATTTAATATGGTTATGAAAAACGGTGATTCACACTGGTCACATAAAGGAAGATGGGAAGGACTTATTCCCCAATCTGAACGGCTCTATAAACAAACCGAGTCTGATTATCGAAGGCGCGATATGGAAAAATATATGCGTATCTCTCCCTGTCCAATATGTAATGGGAAACGACTGAAACGAAAAATACTTAGTGTAAAAATTGAAGATAAATCAATTATTGATATAACTGATCTATCAATTAAAAAATGTATTAGTTTTTTTAAGACAATTACGCTTCCAAAAAAACAACATGAAATCGCACGGCTCATCTTAAAAGAAATTAGACAAAGACTAGATTTTCTTGATAAAGTTGGTTTAAATTATCTCACACTTTCTCGTAATGCAGGAACACTTTCTGGCGGTGAAGCACAACGTATACGGCTTGCCACACAAATCGGGTCAAATCTTATGGGCGTAGTGTATATTCTTGATGAACCATCCATTGGTCTTCATCAGTATGATAACAAAAAATTGATTGATACTTTGCAGAGACTTCGCGATATTGGAAATACCTTAATTGTCGTTGAACATGATGAGGAAACAATACGGCATGCAGATTATGTTGTTGATATGGGTCCTGGCGCGGGGCTTCATGGAGGAGAAATTGTAGCAGAAGGAACACCTGAACAAATCGAGAAGAATCCAAATTCACTTACCGGTAAGTATCTATCAAAAAAACTACAAATTGATCTTCCAGAGAAAAGAAGAAAAACCGATAAATATATACGTTTATATACATGTTCTGAGCATAATCTCAAAGATATTGATGTAAACATCCCACTAGGTGTACTAACATTAATCACTGGTGTTTCAGGTAGTGGAAAATCGACGCTCATCTATGACATTCTTTATAAAGGCCTAAAAAAGAAACTGCATAATTCTAGAGTGACTCCTGGAAAACACGAACTCATTGAATTTGATTCAAATATCGATAAAGTAATTGTCATTGACCAAAGCCCCATTGGAAAAACACCACGCAGTAATCCTTCAACTTATACAAAAGTTTTTGATGAAATCAGGAAAATCTTTGCACAAACCTCTGAAGCAAAAATAAGAGGATATAAACCGGGACGTTTTTCTTTTAATGTTAAGGGCGGTAGATGTGAGTCATGCAGGGGAGATGGACTTATAAAAATAGAGATGAATTTTCTCCCAGATATCTATGTAGAATGTGAAGAATGCAAAGGCAGGCGATATAACAAAGAAACACTCGAAGTAACCTATAAAGGAAAAAACATTGCAGATGTACTTGACATGAGTGTCGAGGAAGCACTTGAACTTTTCAAAAACATTCCATTCATCAGGAGAAAACTGAAAACACTCTCCCAAGTTGGTCTTGAATATATCAAACTAGGTCAAAGTTCAATTACTCTATCAGGTGGTGAAGCACAACGAATAAAACTAACAAGGGAACTATCAAAAAGAAGCACGGGAAATACAATTTATCTACTTGATGAGCCGACAACAGGCCTTCATTTCCATGATGTTAAAAAACTCATTGATGTCCTTAATAATTTAGTTGATAAAGGAAATTCTGTAGTTGTAATTGAACATAACGTTGAAGTCATAAAATCTGCTGATCACATCATCGATCTAGGACCAGAAGGCGGAGATCTAGGGGGAAAAGTAGTTGCTACAGGTACACCAGAAGAAGTTTCAAGAAATAAAAAAAGCTATACAGGAGAAGTATTAAGACCAGTTTTTTCTAAAGGAAAATAGCCATGATTGATGTAGATACACTACCAATTAGCCCGGGATGTTATCTCTTCAAAGATGATAACGACAAGATAATTTATATCGGAAAGGCTAAAAATATCAAAAAAAGAGTGAAATCCTATTTTCAAAAAGAGTATCTTGATATAAAAACCCAAAATCTCATAAAAAATATTGACTCAGTAGGAATTATTGCAACTGATACTGAATATGAAGCACTTATTCTTGAAGATACTCTTGTAAAAAATCATCAACCAAAATACAATATTAGGTTAAAAGATGCAAAATCATTTGCATATATTCTTCTCACAAAAGAAAATTATCCAAGAGTAGTTCTGGCAAGAAATGGCAAGGGAATTGGAAAGTTCTATGGACCTTTTGTCTCTGGAACCGAACGAGAGTATATACTTCGATTTTTAAGAAAAACGTTTACTCTTAGGACATGTAAAAAATTGCCAAAAAGAGCTTGCCTTCGTCATCATATTAAGCTATGTGATGCACCATGTATTGATCTTATTTCACAAGCAGAATATGAAAAAAAAATTGATAATGTA
>RCNB010002732.1_pt1 | contig 10712 bp, 7 predicted proteins | sample 2041321 | NCBI WGS metagenome assembly RCNB01 (sample SAMN09708232, study PRJNA481090) | Marine sediment metagenome, whole genome shotgun sequencing project.
AAACAGTACATTTGCGCGCTTATAAAAGGCAGGGTTATGGCACATATAAAAAATATCGCAATTATTGCACACGTAGATCATGGTAAAACTACTTTGGTTGATAAGATCATGTATCATTGTCACTTATTTCGTGAAAATGAAAATACTGGTGATCTGATTCTTGACAGCAATGATCTAGAACGTGAACGCGGTATTACAATTACGTCTAAAAATGTATCTGTTATCTATAAGGACACAAAGATCAATATCATTGATACTCCTGGTCACGCCGATTTTGGAGGCGAAGTTGAGCGTGTTTTGAATATGGCAGATGGTGTACTGTTATTGGTCGATGCTTTTGAAGGTCCAATGCCACAAACTCGTTTTGTATTACAAAAAGCAATCGATTTAGGGTTGAAGCCTTGTGTGGTTATAAATAAAGTAGATAAGGAAAATTGTACACCAGATGAAGTGCATGAAAAAGTATTCGATTTAATGTTCGAATTAGGTGCAGAAGAATGGCAATTGGATTTTCCAACTGTTTACGGCTCTGCGAAACAAAATTGGATGAGCGAAGATTGGCAAAATCCAGCAGATAATATTGAGCCATTATTAGATATGGTTATTGAGCATATTCCTTCTCCTAAAATACCTGAAGGAAATACGCAGATGTTGATTACATCTTTAGACTTCTCATCATTTACTGGTCGTATCGCAATTGGCAGATTAACAAGAGGTGAATTAAAAGCTGGCCAGCAAATATCGTTAGTAAAACGTGATAGAAGCATTGTAAAATCTAAAATTAAAGAACTACACATTTTTGAAGGTTTAGGAAGAAAGAAGATTGACGAAGTTCAAACTGGAGATATTTGTGCAATTGTAGGTTTAGAAGGTTTTGAAATTGGTGATACTGTTGCCGATTTTGAAAATCCAGAAGGTCTTAAAACTATCGCAATTGATGAGCCAACAATGAGTATGTTATTTACCATTAACGATTCACCTTTCTTTGGGAAGGATGGTAAATATGTAACCTCAAGGCATATTAAAGAACGTTTACAAAAAGAGCTTGAAAAGAATTTAGCCCTTAGGGTAGAAGGTACGGATAGTGCCGATAAATTTATGGTTTTTGGTCGTGGAGTCTTACATTTATCTGTTTTAATTGAAACAATGCGACGTGAGGGTTATGAACTTCAAATTGGTCAACCACAAGTAATTATCAGAGAAATTGACGGTGTTAAATGTGAACCGATTGAAGAAATGACAATCGATCTGCCAGAAGAAGTTTCTGGAAAGGCCATTGAGATGGTTTCATTACGAAAAGGAGAAATGTTAAGTATGGAAGCCAAAGGTGAACGAATGGTTTGTGAATTTTTGATTCCGTCACGAGGTATAATCGGTTTACGTAATCAATTATTGACATCTACAGCTGGAGAGGCTATTATGGCTCATAGATTTAAGGAATATCAACCATTAAAAGGTGGAATTCCAGAGCGTCAAAATGGTAGTTTGGTATCTATGGAGAAAGGTCAAGCAATTCCATACTCAATAGATAAATTGCAGGAGAGAGGTAAATTTTTTGTAGATCCTGGCGAGGACATTTATGAAGGTCAAGTGATTGGAGAAAATACTCGAGGAGATGACATGGTAATAAATGTCACGAAAACAAAAAAGTTGAGTAACGTTCGGTCTTCTGGAGCAGATGATAAGGCGAAAATTGTACCTGCAATAAAATTCTCACTAGAAGAAGCTTTAGAATACATACAAAAAGATGAATATGTTGAGGTTACACCTAGTCATATTCGATTACGCAAAATATTGTTAAAAGAAGTGGATAGAAAAAGGTCTAAAGCTATCTAAATATGGATTTTGCATTTACAATTACAGATTTAGTAGGTTATTTGGCAATGGCTTTCTTATTAATTTCTTTCTTAATGAAAGATGTTAAGAAGCTTCGTATAATCAATTCCTTGGGATGTGCTTTTTTTGTGGCATATGGTTTTCTACTTGTCACCTCCTGGCCAATAATAATAACAAATTCCGCTATAATAAGTATTAATTTATATTACCTAGTTCTCAGGAAAAATTAGTACTTTCACTTTATAATTTTAGTTTTAAAGGACATAATAATTTAACACTTTAAATTAAATAAGGATTTGTTTTATTTAAATCGTTTTATTTGTTTATGAATAATGGTTTGTTTTCATTTGAAATTCTTTTTTGGTAATTGCAAGAACTATAAAACAGAAAATTAAATTTAATTGAAACGATTAATTGACTACATAAATAACAAAGTGCTAATAAGAGTTGCTTCTCTTAATTCCACATCAGTATTAATTCGTATAATTTCTGGGATTTTAACTTCAAAGGCCATAGCTGTTTTCATTGGTCCGGAAGGTTTGTCTTTAATTGGTAATTTACGTAATATTTTAAGTTCTTTTCAATCTGTAGCAACCGCAGGATTGTATAATGGTGTTGTAAAGTACGTGTCCGAATTTAAAAACAATACTAAAGAGTTAAGTAAAACAATTTCTACAGCATATTATGTTGGATTTATTTCAACAACGTTGGTCTCGATCTTTTGTTATTATAATGCCGAGTTACTAAATAGTTGGGTTTTTGGAGCTTATGACTATTCTTACATCTTCAAATTAATTGCACTTGCTGTTCCTTTTTATTCTCTAAACATGTTTTGTTTTTCCATTATTAATGGATTTTCGAAATACAAGATCTTGTTAGTAATCAATATTATAGGTCAGTTTTTGGGATTATTGATCACGTTAGTATTGATATGGCAAAATAACATTGATGGGGCCCTTGTTTCTGTTGTAATTACACCTTCACTTATCTTTTTAATAACGCTGGTGGCTATAATTAATAGAAAGAGCCTAATTTCACAAATTAAAGCTAGTAATGTCAGTTTAGGGGTATTTAAAAAACTTGGTGTTTTTACATTAATGGCATTAATTACAGCTATTATTTTACCACTGGTAACTATAGTTATTCGAAATTACATTATCGAAAATATAGGAATGAAAGAGGCTGGATATTGGGAGGGGATGAACAGAATATCTAATTATTATCTGATGTTTGTTAATTCATTACTAGCTCTATATATTTTACCAAGATTTTCTGAAATAAATAAAGTAAAGGAATTTCGAAAAGAGGTATTTAACTTCTATAAAACATTAATGCCTGTATTTGGTCTAGGTTTGCTGGTAATTTATTTGTTAAGGCCTTTTATAGTACAGATTATTTTTTCAATAGAGTTTGAACCAATGGAAGATTTGTTTTTGTGGTACCTTATGGGTGATTTTGTTAGAGTACTTTCTATAGTGATCGCATATCAATTTTTGGCAAAAAAAATGTTTTGGCATTATATGATTACTGAAATATTCCTTGTTTTACTTATATATTTATCGAGCATTTACTTTATAGATATTTATGGTGTTAAAGGCGCTACAATAGCGCATTTTGTAACTTATATGATGTATTTTGGTGTTATTCTTTTGATTTTTGGAACCTCCTTGTTTGGTATTATTCCTGAAAACAAAAACAAAAAAGAATGGTAATTCTTATTTAGTACACAAGCAAGATTTAGTTTTTGTTATCTTTCCAAATGGGTTCTTTGCTAATATTGTATATTCGTGGCAAAAGATTAATTTTCGTATGAAATTTAGATTTTTAAATTCTAAACGACAATTTGTCAAGGCTTCTTATTATAATGCCATTATTGTTCTTGTTAGGGCGTTATCCGGAATAATAACTTCTAAAGTTATTGCATCCTTTTTAGGACCATCAGGTTTAGCATTATTTGGAAATTTAAGAAACTTTATTCAGGCTGCATCAAGTTTTACTTCAGAAGGATATCAAAATGGCACCATACGCTATGTAGCAGAGTGTAGTGACAATGAAGAACAGAAAAATAGAATTACAGCTACTATATTTCAATTAAGCATTGGACTTGCATTAATAATTGGATTAATCTTGTGGCTATTCTCATCAACTTGGAGCAAGCTTATATTCCATACTGAAAGCTATGAGTATGTTATAATAATTCTAGGTGTTGGTTTACCTTTTTTTTCATTAAATCTATTAATCATTTATATCCTTAACGGATTAGAGCATTATAAAAAACTAGTAATTGTTAACTCAATTTTGAGTATTGTTAATATGGCTGTAGTTGTGTTTTCTGTTATTCAGTATGGATTATCTGGAGGATTAGTAGGTGTAATAATTGGACCAATACTAGTTTTTATTCTTAATTTTTTTGCTTTAGGAAAAGATAGAGACTTGTTAAATACTGTTTTTAGGTTTGACTTGTTTTCAATTGATGTATTAAAAAACATGAATGTTTATTTGCTAATGGCGGTTTATTCTACTGCTATTGTTTCCATTACATTTTTAATGATTAGGAATCTTATTACTGAAAAATTAGGAGCTCAAGATGCTGGATTTTGGGAAGCAATGATTAGAATATCTTCTTTTTACTTAATGTTTTTTATTAGCCTTACATCTTTTTACTTATTGCCACGTTTATCAAAAACGAATGAATTTAAAATTTTTAAGAAAGAGCTTAAAGGTTTTTATTCTTTAAGCATTCCATTGCTTATAATGGGTTTCGTTATTATTTATTTTTTACGTTTCGTTTTGTTGAATTTGTTATTAAGTGAAGAATTTTTACCAACATCATCCTTATTTCTTTGGCAAATGATAGGAGATTTTATAAGTATTCTTGCGATTGCTTTAGTGAAGCAGTTTCACGCCAAACTTATGGTAAAAGCTTACATAATTTGTAATGGTATTTTAAATCTACTTTATTTTGGCTTAAGTTATTTTTTTATAGATTTATATGGATTAGTTGGAGTGGTGAAAGCTTATGCATTAAGCTATCTTGTTTATTTGCTTTTGGTTATTACTTTCATTTTGCATTACTATAAACGTCAAAAGGTTGTTTAAAATGAAAAAATATTTAAATGTTAAGTTGAAACCTATTGTTATTTTGCTTGCATATCCAATACTATTAGCTTCAATTCTTGAAATTACAATACAAGGAACGGAATTTTCTTTCTTTCTAAATTTACTTGAAAACATATTATTTACAATTTTAATATTTTTGTTAATCAATCAATTAGCTGGGATAAAATTTGGAAAAAAAATAGCTAATTTACTCGTAGTATTTTTCTATTTAATTATTATAGTAGAAACGGGACTTTTTTTACTTTTCCAAACCAGATTTAATGCGTCTTATTTATATGTAGTACTCAATACTAATTTTCATGAAATCAAAGAATTCAGTACTGTTTATTCTCAGTATAATTTGTTGTGGATGTTACTGTTTCTTGTGCCTTTATTAGGTGTTTTTTCTAAAAATATATATAAACAAGGTAAAATCAAAATTGAAGGTTTAATAGGTAGTTTAATATTGATTGTGGTTTTATTGACAATTTTGAAAATTTCTAAATTAATTGTATACAATTTGCCTTATATAGCAATAAAATCTTATAACCAATATCAAACTCAAGTAGAGTCATTTAACAAATTTAATGATAAAGAAAAAGATGTACGAACGAAAATAGTTACTGATAATGATGTTATTGTTGTAGTAATAGGAGAATCTGCGTCGAGTAAACATTTAGGACTTTATGGCTATAAGAGAGATACAACTCCAAGACTTGATGTCCTGTCAGACTCTTTAATTATTTATAAAAATGTAATTAGTTCTCATGTGTTTACTTCAGGATCGATATTCGATATTTTAACACTTTCAAATTATGAAAATCCTAAAGAATCGTCTTCACTTATTGGTTTTATAAAAAATGCTGGATTTGAAGTGAGTTGGCTGTCCAATCAACGTCCAGTAGGATTTCATGATAATTTAGTCTCTCGTTTGGCTTCTGAAGCAGATGAAAGCTTATTTTTAAGCTATAACGACTATCGTAATAAAACCTCTTATGACGAAGTGTTACTGCCAAAGCTTAAAGAAAAACTGTCAGAAATGGGGAAAAAAGTGATTTTTGTTCACATTACAGGTAATCACTATGCATATGACAAGCGTTACCCAAAGTCTTTTAATAAATTTTCTTCGGATGATAAAAACAAAAAATATAGGATTATCAATGCTTACGATAATGCAATTTTATATACAGATTTTGTAGTGTCGGAAATGATTAATACACTGCAACAAGAAAAAGCAAAAAGTGCTTTAATATATTTTTCTGATCATGGAGAAGAAGTATATGATACAACGGATTTCTTTGGTCATTTTGAAGATAAGCCAACACCTGCAATGTACGAAGTGCCCTTTCTAGTTTATATGTCACCAAGTTTTGAGAAGCCCTTAGATTTTTCAATTGACGAATCCAGAGCTTATATGTTAGATGATTTTCCTCACAGTTTTACACACTTTATAGGAATTGAGAGTGAGCCATTGAAAAAAAGCAGAAGTATTTTCAGTTCTCATTTTTTACCAAGAATGAGAATAATTCAAGACAGTTTAGAATTTGATGTATTCAAGTTAAAAGAAAACAAAGAACTATGAAAATCTGCATCCTGATTGAACAATTAAATGGTGGAGGAGCAGAGCGTTCTGCCGGATTGATTTCAACAATCTTATCTAACTTAGGTTATCAGGTATTTATAATCACATTTTTTGACGATATAGCCTTTCCTTATTCTGGAGACTTAATTAATTTAGGATTGTTTAAGAAAGGTTCCAGATCTATATTAAATAAATTTTTAAGGTATAAAGAACTCAGTCATAATTTAAAGGTGCATGAATTTGATTTGATTCTAGATTTTAGGATGAAGGATTTTCCACTTAGGGAATTTCTTCTAAATAAATTCGTGTATAAAACAAAGATGGTAAATATGGTAAGGAGTTACAAATTAGACTGGTACATACCTTATCCTAATTTACTTTCAAAATATATATATAAGAACTATGCGGGAATAAATACAGTTTCAAAAGCTATTCAAAAAGAAATAGAAAGAAGATATAATTTTACTAATGTTACTACAATTCATAATCCTATTGATGTCGAATTTATAGGTCAAAAAGCTTCAGTAGAGTTAATAATTGAAGATGAGTTCATTGTTGCTTTGGGAAGATTAGATGATATAAAACAGATAGATAAATTAATTGATGCTTATAATAATTCTATTTTGCCAGAACAAAATATTAATCTTTACATAATTGGTGATGGACCAGGTAAATATTCTATAATTAAAAAAGTTGATGAATTAAATCTGAAAGAAAAAGTTGATTTGTTACCTTTTCAAGAAAATCCATTTAATTATTTGGCAAAAGCAAAATATTTAGTACTATCAAGTCAAAAAGAAGGATTTCCAAGAGTATTGATTGAGGCTTTAGCTTGCGGAACTCCAGTTGTATCATTTGATTGTAAAACTGGCCCAAGTGAAATAATTAAACATAAACTTAACGGATTACTGGTAAAAAATCAAAATTTTGAAGAACTAACAAAAGCAATGAATGAGTTTATAACCAGTGATTCATTGTATGATTTTTGTAAAAATAATAGTATAAGAAGTATAGCACCTTTTTCAATGTCAATAATTAGTGAGCAATGGAGAGTTTACCTAGAGAAATTATTAGTTAATGAAAATTTCTAATAAGACGTAAGTCTTATATTTCTTTTCAATAGAAACTTTTTGAATGATTTTATTGCTCTCAATATAAACGCAGGACTTTTAATAAGCATTTTTTGTCTATTGGTTAAATTGTTTAAATCAATTTTTTTCAAAATATTTTGAAAGTTTTCTACGTCGTTTTCAAGTTTATACTGTATTAAAAAAGTATATTTATTAAAATCAAGATATTTTTTTAGAGATCGATTTTTTATTGCTTCCTTCTCATAAAGATCGAAATTTGGGATTGTTTTATTTTTGATACCACTTCTAGTAATCTGATTAGGAATATCAAGAATGATGGTTGCCAAGTTTTGATAGCAATAAGCAAATTTATGTTTAAGATTACTTTTAATATAAAAATCGATATCTTCTGATAGATTAATAGATTCGTCAAATGCTATGTTGTCAAAAACCATTTTTTTTGCGGCAAAACTACTTTGACAAACTATTGGCTGAAATAAATTAGCCATAAAAAAATCTTCTATTAAAAAAGATTTATCTATTAATTTTTTGTCTATATTTTTTTTGGACTCCAATATGTTTTTATCAGAGTATTTTTCAAGATAACTTGTACCATAAAGTGAAGCTTCAGGATATTTGGTGTAAAGATCATAAATGGTATTTAAAAAACCTGGGTGCCAAAAATCATCAGCATCTAAAAAAGCAATTAATTCTCCATCTGCTTCTAAAATACCTTTATTTCTTGTCGCAGACAATCCTTTATTTTTTTGGTTTATTATCTTACAATTTTGGAAATTTAAAAGATATTTTTGCGTTATTTCTAAACTGTTGTCTGTTGAACCATCATTAACTATAATTAACTCAAAATCTGTAAAAGATTGGTTTAAAACACTCTTTATGGTTTCTTTTATATAATTTTCCTTGTTGTATAATGGGATGACTACTGAGAAAAAAGGCATTTATGCTATTTTATCTAATTAACTTTTTCTTTGTACTACCTCAAACACCTTATTTTCATCACACTTTAATGTTTTACTAGGATATTTTAAAAGTAAAGCATAATCATGTGTCGCCATAAGAATAGTATTTCCATTCTTGTTAATGTCTTGCAATACCTTCATTACTTCAACGCTTGTTTGCGGATCAAGATTACCTGTTGGTTCGTCGGCTAAGATAAGTTCTGGATCATTTAATAAAGCTCTCGCTATAGCTATTCGTTGCTGTTCTCCACCAGATAATTCATGAGGGTATTTGAAACCAGAGGTTTTCATTCCTACTTTTCCAAGAACTTCTTCAATTTTCTCTTTCATTTCCTTTTTATCCTTCCACCCAGTAGCTTTAAGAACAAAAATAAAATTATCATTAACTGTTCTATCCGGTAATAATTTAAAATCCTGAAAAACAATACCTAGCTTTCGTCTTAAAAATGGGATATCTTTCTCTTTAAGTGTTCTTAAATTATAATCTACAATAGCACCTTCACCCTCATTCAATTGTAAATCTCCATATAATGTTTTCATAAAACTGCTTTTTCCAGATCCTGTTTTACCAATTAAATAAACAAATTCACCTTTGTTGATATCAACATTAACTTCAGATAATACCAAACTATTGCCTTGGTAAATAGAAGCATCCTTTAAACTTAAAACAGAATTCGACATAATGATTTAATATCCTTTTTAATCATGTAAATGTATCATATAATATGAGATTATAAAAGTATCATATTCTAACTTTTTAAAAGTATGGTATAATTATAATGTAATTCACTCGTTATAGAATTTAGATTAATTTATTTTTAATTTTTTAATATAAAAATTATAATCCATGACTAAAAAAACAGTCTGTTTGGTGCTATTAATGTACCTTTCGATTCATAGTGCATTTTCTCAACAATCCCTCACTTATACAAGTCAATTTGTAGATTATCAAAAAGCTCTGACATTATATAATAATAGTCAATTTTTAGCTGCCCAATCTGTATTCAATCAGATTAAAAGCAAAACAAGTGATGAAGTTTTACAATCAGATTGTGCCTATTATATTGCCAATTGCGCAGTAAGGTTGAATCAGCAAAATGCCGATGATCTAATTCAAGGATTTGTTGAGGAATATCCAACAAGCACAAAACGAAATACGGCTTTTATTGATGTGGCAGATTATTATTTTGAGAATAATAAATTTGCTCAATCCAGAAAATGGTATAACAAGGTTGAAGAAAATTCTTTGGCTCGACAGGAAAAAGAAAAATTCAACTTCAATAATGGATATGCTTCTTTTGCCACTAAAAATTATAGAGATGCTAAAAAGTATTTGAACCGAGTCGAGAACTCACAAGAATATGGTTCGCAGGCAAAGTATTACATTGGTTTCATGGCATATGAAAGCGACGATTATGACAAGGCTAACGAATATTTTGAACAAGTTCGTGATGAGGAAAAGTATAAGGAAAAACTTTCTTACTATCAGGCAGATCTAAATTTTAAACTTGGAAAATTTGAGGAAGCTATTACATTGGCAAAGAACCAATTGCCAAATAGTGATGACAATGAAATATCAGAACTCAATAAGATCATAGGAGAGAGTTATTTTAACCTAACACAATATACTGAAGCAATTCCTTTTTTAACAGAATATAAGGGAAAGCGTGGTAAATGGAATAATACAGATTACTATCAATTGGGTTATGCTTTTTACAAACAAAAAGATTACGATAAAGCCATTTCAGAATTCAACAAAATAATTGATGGTAATGATGGTGTTGCTCAAAACGCATACTATCATTTAGGAGAAAGCTATGTGAATGTTGATAAAAAACAGGAAGCACTAAATGCCTTTAGAAACGCATCAGAAATGAATTTTGATGAAAAAATCCAAGAAGATGCATGGTTAAATTACGCGAAAATTAGTTACGAGATTGGAAACCCGTATCAATCAGTTCCTCAAGTTTTATCTGGTTATTTAAATAAGTATCCTAATACTTCTTACAAGGAAGAAATTGAAACCTTATTGATCGATTCCTATATTACATCAAAAAATTACCAAGAAGCCTTAAAATTATTAAAAGGAAAGAATAGCTTTCAGAACAAAGTAGCTTATCAAAAGGTTGCTTTTTACAGAGGAAT
>RCNB010006306.1_pt1 | contig 10712 bp, 8 predicted proteins | sample 2041321 | NCBI WGS metagenome assembly RCNB01 (sample SAMN09708232, study PRJNA481090) | Marine sediment metagenome, whole genome shotgun sequencing project.
ACCGCCCGCAACCAGAATATGCAGCTTGACCCCTATGAGGCTGACCGGCTCGCCACGGCGCGCCTGGTCCATAGAAGAATAGCTCAGATCGGTGGGGTCTATCACTGTAATACCGCCGCTACCGACCACTTCCAGCTCTTCCGCGGGGCTGATGAACGCCGCGGTGTCCTCATCCAGGCCAATACCTACGGCAAATGGGTTGTAGGCCAGCGCCGTTAGCAATCGGCCCAGGCGATCGCGCTGCCGGAAATGCTGATCGATGATGAATTTGTTGGTCAGGCCCAGTCCTGGGGCCATTGTGACCAGATCCGGGCTTGGAGTACTGCCCTCGAGACCACCGGCGATCATGTGTTCTGGCATGAAAGCGGCTCCGGCTGAGGTCCCTGCGACATGCATTCCGGCTGCATTACGTCGCCTGATCATCTGCGCAACCTCCGTACCGCCGAGTGTTGTGGACAGTCGCAGCTGGTTGCCGCCGGTCAGGAATACCCCGTCGGACTTCTCTATATAGTCCAAATACTCGCTTGGCCCACAGTCTTCGCGCGTTTCGAATGGCAGGACCTTGGCGTGTTTGATGCCTAGCTTGCGGAACAGTTTCTCGTAGTTGCGACCGGTATCTTCAAGCTCGGATGCCGTCGGAATAATGCTGATGCGGGCAGATTTGCCGCCACATACGTCGACGAAGCGATCAAGAATTTCAGGATTGTGGAGTTTTTCTTCGGCGCCGCCAATCGGGATGATATAGCCACGCTCGGTATTTTTTATTTGGTCTGCTGGGCACATAGTTCTGATGCTATTTTCTGGCCGCGAAAAAGGCCGATATTGTACCTGAGGAATTCCGTAAACTCTGCCTATGACCGACAAAACACCCCTTGGAAAACCGACCCGTTATGCGGATCAGTACGACCCGGGTCTGCTGTTCCCCATTCCGCGTGCCGAGAGCCGTGCTGCGCTCGACCTGGGCAATGACTTACCCTTCAATGGCTGCGATATTTGGACTGCCTGGGAAATCACCTGGTTGAACGCGTCCGGAGTACCTCAGATTGCATCGGCGGAAATTTTAGTACCGGCGTATTCGCCATTTCTGATCGAGTCGAAATCTCTCAAGCTGTATTTGGGTTCGTTTGCGATGACCAGCGTCGAGAGTACGCACAAGCTGCAAAAAATGATCGAGACCGACCTGAATGCCTGCACAGCCAGTGATGTAGAACTACGCATACACAGCACGGGTGAAGAAACGAATATTGAAGAATTTGCCGGCGATTGCATCGATTCGATAGACACGAATTGCGATGTTTTTGACGTTGATGCCAGTTTCCTCGAAGCAAGCGATGCAGTCGTCACCGAAACTCTTAATTCACATGTCTTACGCAGTCTGTGCCCGGTAACGGATCAACCCGATCTTGGCAGCGTCATGATTTCCTACCAAGGTCCTCAGATGGACCGCACGGGGCTGTTGCGCTACATCATATCGTTTCGACAGCACAACGATTTTCATGAAGCCTGCGTTGAACGAATGTTCATGGACATCACGCAGCGCTGCAAGCCCGAACACTTGACCGTCTACGCTCGCTATCAACGTCGTGGCGGCATAGACATCAATCCGTTCCGCTCCAACTTCGAAGCACCGCCGAGCAGAATCCGCCTGCGGCGACAATGATGAAGAAGGTCCGTTGGGGAATTGTCAGCACGGGCGGAATCGCCGCCCAGTTCGCGCAGGATATTCTGCATGCAGACAACGCGAGTCTCGTGGCCGTCGGATCGAGAAACCAGGAATCTGCGGACAAGTTCGCGGCCGCTCACCAAGTCCCGTCTGCTTATCAAAGTTACGAAGATCTTTTTGCGGACGACAATGTGGATGCAATTTATGTAGCAACTCCGCATCCGATGCATTTACCCAACTCCGCCGACGCGTTGCGTGCCGGCAAAGCAGTCTTGTGCGAGAAACCCATTACAACCAGCGCTGCAGAGCTACAGGAGTTGATCGACGTGGCAGCAACAACGGACGGATATCTGGCAGAAGCGATGTGGACGTGGTTCCTGCCAGCCGTTAAACAAGCCAAATCCTGGCTCGACGCTGGTCGTATTGGCGAACTCCGACACGTGCGCGCGGAATTAGGATATCCGGTTCGATATCGCCCCGAGTCGCGCATGTTTGATCCGCAACTGGCGGGCGGATGTCTGCTGGACATGGGGGTTTATCCCATTGCCATCGCTCGCTACTTCACAGGTCAATCACCGAATAAAATTCAGGTGCTTGCGCGGCACGCAAAGAATGGCGTGGACGATGACATAGCGATGCAGTTCAACTACGACGACTGTGTTGCATCTCTTGCAGCGACGTTTCGCTGCAAATTACCAAACACGACATACCTGATCGGTAGCGAGGGTCATATCGAAATGCCGCACGGCTGGGGCGCAAGCGATGCGCATCTCTATGTCGCCGAAAATCAGGTTGACTCGTATTCCGACACACGACGCGGCTCCGGCCTTGAATTCGAGATTCAAGCAGTGAGCGAAGATATTTTGCAGGGGAAAAAGCAGTCAGCGATGGTGCCGTTGTCTGCGAGCCTCGATTTTCAGAAACACATGGACAAAGTCAGGGCACAGTTTTGAAGACCCGCGCATAGTCAACCAGCATCCGCAACGGGAAAATGTCGTCATCGATGCCGCCACCCGACCGACCCCACATGCCACCGACCGCAATATTCATTATCAAATGAAAAGGCTGATCGTACGGCCACGTTTGCCAGCCACTATGCTCGTTGATATAGGTGAAATACAGGGTGTCATCGACAAAAACATCAATCTTCTCGGGTGTCCACTCGAGCGCATAAATATGAAACGCTTCATCCACATCATCAAGAAGAATGCGTCCCTTACGCTGCTCCCACTTGGCCCAGTAGTAGGCTTCGTTGTGCACCGTGCCGTGGATATGGCCCATCTGGTAACCGACATGCTCCATGATGTCGATCTCGCCGGAGTTAGGCCACGCGTCACAGCTCGCACTGCCCTGCCAATCTTCGCCGTCGGTGCAAGTCGTCGAATAGACGAAGGGATCACTCGGCAGCATCCAGATGGCGGGCCAGCTACCTTTGCCTGCGGGTAGTTTGGCGCGCACTTCGAATCTGCCGTAGAGGAAGTCACCCTTACCGCTGGAATGCACTCTGCCCGATGTGTAAGCGGCATTGTTGAAGTCTTCCTGGTGCGCTTCGATGACGAGAAACCCGCCCTCCACGCGAATATTCTTGTTGCGATTCGTGTACGTCTGATCTTCATCATTGACCTTCCGCGCCGGCCATTCCTCGACGCTCCATTTGTCGGCGTCCAACACTCCTTCTTCGTTGAACTCATCGCCCCAGACAAGCTCCCACGAATTCGCACGGCGATGCGTATGCCGCACCATCAGGGCACTGAGCACAGGCTGTCGCGTTGATGCCTCGAAGCGGATATTCAATTCACCATCTGTTACGGCAACATCAGGAATAGTTACTGTGAGCGCCGAGTGAATTTTACCGTCTCTGGAAGCCATGATATCCAGGTCTCGAATGACCACCTTGTCTTCAACCAAGGTGTCGAAGACGCGCTCACCGCCACCGACCTCATCCGGTTCTGCGAAGTAAAAAGTGATGTCATAGATGCCATCAGAGATAGCGCGTGCTACCTCAATATCGCCGCGGCGATAGTGCTGATAAAGAAAGGGATCCTGCGACCCTTTAACGGTCTCCATGGAATTAATTTCGCCACCATGAATCGATGCCTCGGCGTCGTATTGGGTGCCGTCAATGCCGTCGTAGGCGGTGCTACCCACGTTGACGGCCCAAACCACATCATCGTGTTCCGACTTCGCTCCGCACCCGGCAAGCAACAGAACCAGGGAGCCGAGAACCATTTTGGAAACCACTAAATCTTTTAAAAGCATAGAGTTAACCTATAGCGGCGATTTTCGGAGCTCAATGACTTCCGCTGTTGAAAATTGATAACGCATGTTCCGATATACAGCAACGTCCGTAATACTATCCGGCGTTCCGGCAGGTGCGCTGCGATAGTTTGTGGAAAAACGATTCGCCCCTTTGATGGGTAGCACCCGGTGCCAGGTATGCCCGTGCAGCAACAGCAAGGTTCCTTTGCACGGACGCAGCACGACCTGCTCTTCGAATTCGCCGACCGGATCGCCGACCGGTATCAGCCCGTTCTTATGCGAACCAGGAACGACAACTATTTGACCACCAATATCGTCGCTGATGTCGCTCGTATACACGAGACGATTCAGATTGAAAATATCGGGGCTATCCGGCGCGCAATCCTGATGCCACGCCTGACCCAAAGTACCTTGTTTGGAATACATGACCATGCAGTACAGGCTCGACCAGCCCGTGCCGAGTATTTCTTCACTCAGAGCATTCAATCGGGCATTTTGGTCCACCGCATTGAACGCAGCGACGCCCTCGTTCTGTGGAAACCACGGGATAACGTCAGTCTGCGCTTTTTCGAGAAATTCGCTGTTGTGCAGGAAGTCCGGATTGTTGCCAAAATGACTCCGCATAAGTTGATCAAGCTCATCCATCAACGCCCGCTCGAAGAAGTTTTCAATAACGAGATAGCCGTCGCGGTCAAACCTGTCCAGTCGTTCCGTCGCAGTCATTTTGTTGCGCTCGAACGGCTATTGGGCCACTTTACAATACTGCTCTATGTAGGCTTCGTGATCGGGTAGTTTCCCGACCGTACTATCGACGTTTGCTTTGATCTGCTTCAGGAACCTGTCCAATTCCTCGTCATCCATAACATCAACGACCGGATGATATTGATCCGGCACAATGCCCTGCCCCAGCATCACCTGGATCCACGAATTTTCGGCGAATAGCTCTGTATGTAATCGGAACACGCGGCCGGTTTCCTTGAACAAGTTGATGCGGTGAGCCAGCGTCTCCGGAATTTCCATGTTGCGACAGTGGCGCCAAAACGGTGTGTCTGTCCGGTTGGTTACGCAATAGTGCAGGATGATGAAGTCCCGAATTGTCTCGATATCAAATTTCGATTGCTTATTGAATTCGTCAACATCGGTCTGCACGATTTTTTCCTGCGGAAACATGCGCAACAGTCGAACCACACTTCTTTGGATGAGGTGGATACTGGTTGATTCAAGCGGCTCGAGGAAACCACTGGATAGTCCGATCGCAATACAGTTTTTGCTCCACTGCTTTAGTCTCTGGCCAGTGCGAAATTTAATGACGCGTGGCTCCGTCAGCATCTTTCCTTCGATATTTTCGAGCAAAGTCTCACGCGCGTCTTCGTCGCTGATGTAACGGCTGCAGTAGACCATGCCGTTGCCAACGCGATGCTGCAGCGGGATACGCCATTGCCAGCCAGCTTCACGCGCGATTGAGCGCGTGTACGGAATCGCCGGGCCGGTTGATTCGGTTTGCACCGCAACCGCGCTGTCGCAGGGCAACCAATGTGACCAATCCTCATAGCCGGCATGCAATGTTTGCTCGATGAGTAAACCACGAAAGCCTGTGCAATCGATAAACAGATCGCCCTCGACCTGCTTGCCGGAATCCAACGTCAGCGACGTTATGAATCCCGACTCCGCATCGGTATCAACCTTAACAATCTTGCCCTCGACTCGTGCGGTGCCATTTTCCTCACTGAGCTTCCTCAAGAAGCGCGCATACAGCGTGGCGTCGATATGAAACGCATAGTTAAGCCCGTTTTTTGGCAGGTGTGCGAACTTGCTTTCCAACGCCGCACGCAATTCGAGACAGTAATCGCCGTAGTCAGTGGCAATTCCTTTGCGCTGACCGCTCATCCATATGTGCTGAAACCCCGCACTCCAATGGTCTGTGCCGGTGTTACCAAATGAGTGAATATAGTCTTCGTTCACGTCACGCCAGTTCTCGAATGATATGCCGAGCTTGAAGGTCGCCTGCACGGCAGCCATGAATTCCGGCTCGCTTATCTGACATAGCTGGTTGTACTGCACGAGCGGCGGAATAGTCGCCTCGCCAACACCCACTGTGCCAATCTCGTCCGACTCGATCAGGGTGATATCAAGGACCTTGCCCATGGTCTTCGACAGCAGCGCTGCCACCATCCAGCCAGCGGTACCACCGCCAGCGATAACAACTTTCTTAATGCCTTCCCTATTCATAGTGTTCCTGTATGCGTTCTGCATTTGAGTACTAGCGATTCAATTTGTTCAACAGTTCTGCTCGTAGCTTTCTCGCAGTTTGCTCGTCAATTGGCTGTAATTGGCCGCGGGCTCGTTCCGGAATATGCTCAAAGCTGTGCTCGTCGGCCTCAAACACGTAGTGCTGGAAAATTTGCTGCCAGGCACTGCGTTGCTCTGCTGGCAAGTCTCGAATGGTCAGAAAGGCATGACTCAGCGCATTGACCGGCGTGCTCATGAAGTTCGGTGACTGCCGCCACCAGTAGTTTATCAGTACATTGAAGCTGTCCAGCCCCTCGACGTGATGCCACCACATGCTCGGAATAAACAATGCATCACCGGGTTCCATCTCCGCTACCTGCGCGCTCTTCAATGCCTCGCGAAACTTCGGGTATTTTTCAAAGTCCGGGTTGTGAAAATCAACCAGGCTTACCTCCCGTCCAGCCGGAGTGACATCCAGCGGACCGACATACAGATTCACGAGTTGTTCAGGCGGAAATAAAGTGAAGCGCCGATGACCGACAGCGCAGCAGGCCAAATTGTCCGGCAGGTCCCAATGCGCAGCGATGCGAGACCGGTTTCCCAGCCAGATACTGGCCAGCGGTTGCGTTGCGCCGAAGACGACGTCATTTTCAGACCGAAAACCCGGCAGACACAGGTCTACCGCCGTGGACCCGACGTAGTACGAGGGCGCCGCATCAACTTGCTCAAACTTGAGTATCTCGGTAAGTACCTGATCGAGTTTGCCCATGCCACGGTCAAAATTCAGGTCCGACATATCTTCGTTATAAAAAAATCGACCCAAATTTTCCGGCGGGCCGAAGCCGACGCCAATGCGTATTCGCATAGAACTTGAGGAGATATTGCGCAGCAGCAGACATCGAGCGCCTGCCTGCCTTCACAAATGGCCAATCAGCAACCAGCCCCTTGAGCAACAGCGGCTGCGTCGAAGTCAGGACCTCGGGTGGGACCGAGTCGGCCCGTATACCCTGCATCTCTTTGACAGCTTTATCGACCTCGAGCATGCGGGTGCGGCCTCACAGCTCTAACGACGCGTTCTTTCTGTCAATGAGATCGCGAATATTTGATAGAGATCCGAGTGCCATATATATAGGTAGCAGGAATCCTTTCTCGTTGAGACTTCCAAGCACGTCCCCGCCGAGCTCCATAAGCGCATCTTCATTGATTGTATAAAACCCCATCAAGCGGTTTTGCGAACCATCATTGAGCTCGATGTCGAGCGCGAACGACTCCAGCAAACCGTGCTCCACAAGCGCCTTGATAAATAGTTCGTGGACCGGGTAACCCTCATTAATCGTATTCAGGATAGAGTTGGTCTGCTCGAGGTACTCGCTGATGCCACCGTGAGGCAGGAACACGGCTTCTCCCTCACCGTTGCCGACGCGCGGACTATCCATATCCAGGTGTATGACCGGATCTTTTGCGACACCACCGCTTGCCTCAGACTGCTGAAAGCCGATCAGGAACGGCTCTCGCCTTATCGTCAGCGGAACATAATTCGCGTCCCACCCCTGATTACTCAGAAAAAGGTTTTCTTTGTCTTTGAAACCAAACATGGCAACAGCAGTAAATTCTCCGGTCGCCGCATTTTTGGTGAAAAAGATCGGGTAGTGCGCCTGTATGCTGCGGAACTCCCAGAAAAACGTAATGGCACACTGTAGATTGTCGCCGTACTCTGCCGACCTTGTCGTGACCACCTTGAGATCTTTGTGATCGACGTTATTCAATAGGACATGGTTTGTCATGTTCGGCCTTGAAGTATGGTTGTTCAGGATGAGTGCTCAAGCTCGACGGCACTCCTACGGCCTATATTACTCCCGCCTCGTCTGCAGATGATAGAAAAAAGCCGCTGAAATCAGCGGCTTTTATCATAACAGCGATTATGCACGCGGCTAAACTCCAAATAGTTCTACTGGAAGTCGTAGCGCGCGCCGAGCATGTATCGGGCACCAGTGGTTGTGACGAATCCCGTCGCATTCTGAGCGCGAACGTAACTACGAGTGTACTCGTCGGTTATGTTGATGCCTTCAAAAACAAACGTCAGCCGATCGTTAAAACTGTAACTCACGTTCCCGTCCAGCTGAGCGTAGTCTTCTACATACTCCGGATTCACCTGGCCGCCGCCCCCAAAAGCCGTGTTGGTCAAGTACTCGTCTCGCCAGTTATAAGCAAGTCGTGTCGACCACTTGTCGTTCTCGAAGAACACGACCAGGTTGGCGGAATCGCTGATGCCCTCAATGGCGAATTGCTGAATTGCGTTACCGCCTGCGTCGACCAAGGTATTGCTATAGCTATCATCGGCATTGACCATCGTGTAGTTGGCACTAACACCAAATCCGGAGTCACCGAAGAAATGTTGCACCGCGATTTCCCAGCCATCAACACCTGATTTCGCGGCATTCGTCGGAACATCGACGGAGAACACAGCCGACGGATCCTCTCCGGCGACGCCCGCGATTGTGCCTATGAAATTACCGCTACTATTTAATATCGGATCACCGGTAACAGGATCCACCGTTAGGGTCACCTCAGGCGTATCGGCATAGTTTTCGAATATGTATTGCCGAATATCATCATTATTACCGAAACCACCGGTCGCTGCGTTCGCCTCGGCATACCGTGCACCCTGAGCCGGGTGTGGCAAATCAAAGGGTGTGCCGCTTACGGGGACCTTTTCAATGTAGTTATCAATAGCCTTATCAAAATAAGCCACCGACACATAGCTACCCGCACCGTAATACCATTCCACCGAAAGATCGAAATTGGTCGATTCCAGCGGCAGTAGTCCAGGATCTCCCTGCTCGCCGGCCCCTCCATCTTGCTCGACCCGACTCAATGTCTGGCCACCCTGAATATCAGTCCAGCCCGGACGCCCAATCGTTTCACTGTAGCCGAATCGCACGATCACGTTCTCGATCACTTCGACATTGAAATCCAGGCTTGGCAGCACGTAGTCGTAGTCGCCTTCAAGCTTTGTAAAGCCCTGGCCTGAGTTTACTAGCGAATACTCGTTTGCAGAATTCCAGGTAATTCCGGTATAGATCGGCACCAACGCACGGGATACAACATCCGTTTGCTCATAGCGAACGCCGACGGCCAAATTGGCAGGCTTATCGCCGAGATCAAAACTGGCGTTGAATTGGACATAGGCTGAATTGGTTTCTTCTGTCGTGCGCTTATCAACTACCAGGTCAGCGTTCGGGTCTGTAGTCCCGGTAGGCGCACCCCAACGAGTCCCTGGTAAGACTTGGCTCGCGGCGGCTATCGCCGTGTCAAAGTCGGCCAAGCGAATGAATTCGGGGGTCAGGCGGCTATCGTTAGCGCCTGGAACGTTACTGAAGTAAGGCGCAACGTTGTCCAGTACGAAGAGATCATCGTCATAGTCGTCCGGCGACTCGCCGCTGCCACCCCAGTTTGGTACCTCAATCCGCGCGAAGGTCGACTGATTATCGACCTCGGTCGTCATTACCCCAAAATCGAGGCTGTAGGCCTCATCATCGAAGTAGAACGTACCGCCTAAATTCAATTGCTGAACCCCGCTAGTCGAGTTGGAAGTACGGAACGAGGATCCGGTCGTTTGGACCTGCGACACGTCAGCGGAGGTCGTCCCTGGCGCAAATACGATACTTTGCACCGGAAAATCCTGCTCATTGATGATGCCGGTCGAGCCGCGGTTGAAGCTAAAGAACCCAACGGCGTTGCTGCTACCCCATTTGCCGGACGGCCCGGAGTCCGACTCCGAATCATGAAAATCCAGCATAAAGCTGAGTTTGTCACTGGGATCCCACGCAATGTTGAGGCCAACGGATTCTAGTTCATGGTTAATGCCGTAATCGGCCTGGTTGCCGCCAAAATCGCCGGCGGGGTCTGGATTGAGTGGATCATTCGGGTCCTGAACCTGGGTATAGCTGGTGGGCACAGCAACGGGACCGTCTGTAAAGGACGAAATAACCGTCGAACTAAAACCATTCCAGGCTGAAAGCTCGGAGGTCTGGGTGCTTATTTCATTTTCCGCGTAGGTGTAATCAAGTGTGGCAGTCAATGTCTCTGTTGGAGCGAACTGCAGCACCAGCTGCCCGTTTGTCCTTTCGCGCTGCACATCGTTGAACGTGTAACCGATATTCTGCGGAACCAGATAGAGGCTGTCCGTGGGTCGGTTGGTGGTCGTGGTGCCGTTTGAGCCTTCCGCCGGCAGGCCGGTCCAACTGTCATTCAATCCACCAAAATTCTGCCGCCAGCCTGCGCCAATACCGGCCTGGTTATAACCGAGGTTGCGGTCCTGGTAGCTCGCCGAGATGCCGACGCCAAACTTGCCGTCAGCATAGGTATTGCTAAAGATACCGGAGATTTCCGGCGTGACGTCGCTACCGCTCTCCATCGATTGATCCATCACCATTTTCGCGCCCATACTCAGGACCATGTCTGGATTATCGAGGGGCCGTGCCGTCTTGATGTCGATCGTTGCGCCCATGCCGCCACTTGGCAGGCGGGCCATACTGGTTTTATAGACACTGATCGCCGA
>RCNB010003398.1_pt1 | contig 10711 bp, 12 predicted proteins | sample 2041321 | NCBI WGS metagenome assembly RCNB01 (sample SAMN09708232, study PRJNA481090) | Marine sediment metagenome, whole genome shotgun sequencing project.
TAGACGTGCTGATCATGCGGGTCCACAGCAGCGTCAACGACGACGCGGGGTGGGTGTTCACCGGTGAAAGGTACGACAACAACCGGTACTTCGTTGAGCAGATGACCGATGAGGTCCACAGGGCAAAGACAAGTCCCGAGGGAGAGTACCTCTTTGCGGTGGGAAGCTCCTTCTTTGAGAGATACCTTCCCGAGATGGATGGCGTCGAGGTCCTTGTCATGGGCTGTGACGCTGCCCAGTCAAGAGAGCTCGCCGATGTTTTTCTCGGGAAAGGAGTCAGCCTTTATGTTAGCTGGGATGGCCCCGTGTCCCTTGAGTACACCGATTTGGTCTTTGAGAGGATCCTGAGTCACTTTATTGATGGAAAAACCATGGAGGAGGCCGTGGAGATGGTCTCCCATGAACTGGGGGAGGACCCCCACTTCAAATCAGTGCTCAGATGCTTTAAACAGTTAAATAATGGGCTTTATTTCATCCAATGATGCCTCAAAGGAGAAGCGTTTTTATTACGGAACCTTTAGTTGAGGTGGTAGAACGCACAAGTCTAGGCTATGTGCAAAAATAGGCGATAAAACAAAATGATAGTCCCAGTTCGGTGCTTCTCATGTGGAAAAGTCGTAGGCGACAAATGGGAGGACTTTAACAGGCGGGTCGAGGCAGGGGAAAACGCCTCAGACGTACTCGATGACCTAGGGGTCACTAGGTACTGTTGCCGCAGGATGCTTCTTTCACACATAGAGATCCTTGATGATGTTCTCAAGTTCCACAAAGACAGGGAAACCCCCGATCTACGAGGAGGCAATTAATCGTCATGGAAATTGAAATAAACGATAACTTACTGCTACCCCAGGAAATTTTACTCAGTGCAGGCGTCCACATCGGAACCCGCATCAAGACACAAGACATGGAGCCCTTCATCTACAAGGTACGCCCTGACGGACTGTTCGTCCTCGACATGGAGCAGATGAACGAGAGGGTCAAGGTGGTCGCAAAGTTCCTCTCAAGACTTGAACTCAGCAAGATATGTGTTGCAAGCAGCAAGAGGTACGGAAGGAACCCAGTCGAGCAGTTCAGCGATATCCTTGGATGCAAATCCTACACAGGCAGGTTCATCAGCGGTACGTTCACGAACCCGGAATATGCGGAGTTCTTTGAACCACAGGCTGTTATCGTCACCGACAGTCTAGCCGACCAGCAGATAGTCGAGGAGGCGGGCCTCATCGGCGTCCCGGTAATCGCCCTGTGCAGTACAGACAACAGCCTCGAGAACGTTGACCTGGTCATCCCTGTCAACAACAAGGGCAGGCGAAGCCTCGCCATCGTCTACTGGCTACTGGCCAGGGAGATCCTCAGAGAGAGGGGGCAGCTCCCAATAAGCGGAGAGTTCGGCGCCACCATCGAGGACTTCGAGACAACCCTGTAGGTGAATAAAAATGGCCGTCAGGCGACCCGCTTACGCAGGAGCCTTCTATGACGCCAACCCCGATTCGTTAAGACATCAGATTATTGACTCCTTCATGCATAGACTAGGCCCTGGGAGGCTTCCCGAGGGAGTAAAAGATGCAGGTATCTCCGCCATCGTGGCCCCGCACGCCGGCTTCGTCTACTCTGGAGCCTCGGCGGCTCACGCTTATCTTTCCATCGCGGAGCAGGAGAAGCCCGAGACGGTAATCGTCATTGGGCCTAATCACACTGGGCGAGGAACGCCAATATCCATAATGGGCGAGGGGTTCTGGGAGACGCCGTTAGGACTGGTGCCGCTGGACATTGAACTGGCGGAAAGGATCGTAAATAATTCCAGGATAGCAGGGTTCGATGATACTGCGTTCATCAGGGAGCACAGCATCGAAGTGCAGCTTCCTTTCCTCCAGTTCATCTACCCCGAGTTCAAGCTTGTACCGATCTGCATGGGCTACCAAGACCTTGAGGTCAGCAGGGACCTGGGACGGGCTATACACGAGGCCATTGACGGTGAGTCAGTGATAATCGTTGCATCGTCGGACCTGAATCACATGGAGTCTAAGAAGGAGTCCAACAGGAAGGACAAGTTCGTCCTCGACGCCATCGAGGCCATGGACGAGGTCATGCTGCAGGAATCTGTGAAAAGGGAACGCATATCCACCTGCGGGTACGGCCCCATATCTGCTGCCCTCGTGGCCTCAAAGCTCGGAGGAGCTAAATCCGCGGAGATACTCTCGTACTACACAAGTGGCGATATAATCGGCGATAACCGATCCGTTGTCGGTTACGCGTCTACCAAGATATCAAGGAACGAGAAATAATGCTAGTGGAAGCCTCAGCGCCTGGGAAGATGATTCTCTTTGGCGAGCACAGTGTCGTGTACCGTGGACCAGCCGTAGTTCTGGCCATTGACCGCAGGGCCAAGGTGTACGCCCAGAAGAGAAACGACAACAAGGTATTCGTAGACGCCGACAACCTGGGCTTCAGCGGGTACTTTGAGGACGACATATACCATGCAATGAGGGGCAATGCCTGGAGGGGAAGGAACCTCGCAGCGTTGAACGTCTCCGCTAAAAAGACCATGGAGTACCTTGGGGTGGAGGGAGGCGTGAACCTCAGGGTCCGCAGCATGATCCCCATCGCCGTGGGACTTGGAAGTTCCGCCGCGATATGCGTAGCCACGGTCGGTGCGGTCGAGAAGCTTCACGAAGGCGGCTTGAAGAAAGAGGAGATCAGTAACCTGGCGTTTGAGGGTGAGACCATCATTCATGGTAGGCCCAGCGGCGTGGACAATAACGTATCCACCTTCGGTGGTGTAATGAGCTACGAAAAGAATGAGGGCTTCAAACACCACAAGCTAACCGAGAAAATCCCCTTTATCATAGGGAACAGCAAAAAGAAGAGGTCCACAAAGAAAATGGTGGAAAACGTGGCTGCTCTCAAGGAGAGAAACCCTGAGGTTATGGACAACTTCATCGACGCCATGGGCGATATTGGCCGGGAGGGCCTGGGCGCACTGATGGAGGCAGACCTATTCAAGATAGGGGACCTAATGGACCTGAACCACGGCCTGCTCTCGGGGATAGGGGTATCAACGATGAAGCTTGAGATTCTGTGCCACACGGCGCGCAAGAACGGGGCACTGGGGGCGAAGCTCACGGGGGCGGGTGGAGGCGGATGTATGATCGCGCTCTCAGAGGAGCGGTACATGTCCGACATCGAGAGGGCTATCCGAAGGCGGAAGAGTGATGCCTACAGGGTCTCCCTCACTGATGAGGGCGTCACAAGCATGTGGATAGAGGACAACGAGGTTGCAGATTCTTAAACTTGGCGGAAGCGTGGTCACATACAAGGACGAGTACATGTCGGCTCACACCGAGAACATCGAACGTCTAGCCAAAGAGATAGCGGAAGCGGACTCTTACCCGCTTGTCATCGTTCACGGAGGAGGCAGCTTCGGCCACCCAGTTGCCAAGAAGCACAAGATAGCCGAGGGCATGGTCGAAAACAGCCAGATCTATGGGTTCAGCGCGACCCACCAAGCCATGGTGAAGCTCAACGAGATCATCGTCGATACACTGTTAGAAGCAGGCGTCCCAGCTTTCGCCATCAGCCCCTCCTCTATGCTCAACACGAAGGGTAAGAGGCTACACGAATTGGACACGGGGCTGGTCAAGGATTACATTGAGCTGGGGATGGTACCCGTGCTTTACGGCGACGCGGTGCTGGACTCTGAGCAATCCTTTGCCATACTTTCAGGTGACCAGCTGATAGCCAAACTGTCCAACGATCTTGGGGCAGATAGGGTTATCTTCGGGTCCGACGTTGACGGCATCTTCACTAATAACCCCAAGCTGAACCCCGACGCAGAACTCATTGAAAAGGTTTCAGTGGGTAACATCGAGGCAAACGTTGGGGACACGACCCACACAGATGTCACGGGCGGCATGCTGGGTAAGCTCTCAGAGGCCGCCGAGGCCGTAAAAGGGGGCGCCGGCGTCATCATGGTCAATGCCTTTGAGGCTGGGCGCGTCAAGGCGGCCCTCAGAGGGGAAAAGGTAATTGGCACCCTCCTGACACTATAAGGTCATGAGCGGGATAGAGAAGAGAAAGCTTCGCCACGTACGAGTCAGCCTTGAGGAAGAGGTTGAGACCGATATTTCTACGGGTTTCAAGGACGTTCACCTTATCCACAGGGCGCTCCCTGAGATCGATCTTGATGAGGTCTCGCTGGAGACCTGTTTCCTTGGAAAGAAGCTAGCTGCCCCGCTCGTAATCAGTGCCATCACGGGTGGCACAGATGAGGCCAAGGATATCAACGCGGTCCTCGCGGAGGTGGCTGAGGAGAGGCAGATAGGGATAGGCGTTGGCAGCCAGCGGATAGTCGTGGACCAGCCCGAGACTGTTCCAACCTTCAGCGTCGTCAGGGAGAAGGCGCCAACCACGTTCGTCATGGGCAACGTGGGAACCCCCCAGCTCAGCTTAGGGTGGGGGGTCAAGGAGGCCCAGATGTGCATTGACATGGTTGATGCTGATGCGCTGGCACTCCACATGAACCCCCTCCAGGAGGCGGTGCAGGTGAACGGCGACACAGATTACAGGGGGGTCTACGCGAAGATCAAGGAGCTATCCAAGGATATCTCGGTGCCCCTCATCATGAAGGAGACGGGAGCAGGTATCGCATGGGAGGACGCCATGAGGATGCAGGAGGCGGGAGCTTCGGGGCTTGAGATCAGCGGCGTCGGGGGGACATCATGGTCCGCCGTCGAGTACCACATCGCAAAAGAGGTTGGCAAGAAGGACATGGAGTACCTGGGCCAGGCCCTGTGGAACTGGGGGGTCCCCACCGCCATCAGCGTCGTCGAGACATCAAACAAGACAACCCTCGAGATCATCGCCAGCGGGGGGTTGAGGACCGGAGCCGAGGTGGTCAAATCCATCGCCCTAGGCGCACACCTGGGGGGCATGGCCAAGCCCTTCCTCGAGAAGGCGGTCGAGGGCAGGGATTCCCTGTCGGAGCACGTTGACCACATCATCAGGGAGATCAAGGTGGTCATGTTCCTTGTGGGCGCCAAGAACGTAGAGGAGCTGAGGAGGGTGCCCGTGGTGATACTGGGACGGACAGCCGAGTGGCTCGGCCGCAGGGGCTTTAATGTCGATGAGTACGTCAGCCGAACATAGAACAATTTAAGTTCATTCTATTCGGTCTATCCATCAGAATGTCCCGCGGAGACGATATAAAGCAGAAACTGGTGAAAAACTCCGAGTCAGTAGACGAGTTCATCGAAAACATTCTGGCGTCAAGGAACCCTGAGAGCCTCTACAAGGCCAGCAGGTACCTCATCTCCGCGGGCGGAAAAAGGTTGAGGCCGTACCTCACTATAAAGTCATGTGAGGCCGTTGGTGGACTGGCAAAGTACGCCGTCCCATTCGCCGCGAGCCTTGAGATTCTTCACAACTTCACTCTAGTACACGACGATGTCATGGACAACGACGAGCTGCGACGGGGCAAGCCCACTGTTCACAAGAAATTCGGCGCCCCCATGGCGATCCTAGCTGGGGATCTCCTTTTCGCCAAGGTCTACCAGTCGGTGTTGGACCACGCGCCAGCTCACATGAGCTCTGATGAGGTCGTTACGGCGTTAGGCAAGATGACGGACTCCATCATCCTCCTCTGTGAGGGCCAGGCACTGGACGTCAGCTTCCCCCAGGCCATGGACGTCACCGAGAAGGATTACCTGTTCATGATAGGCGGCAAGACAAGCTCCCTATTCATGGCGTGCGCCGAGGTGGGGGCCCTCGCGGGGGGTGCCACAAAGACACAGATCACTGCCCTCGGTAAGTTCGCGTGGGACGCCGGGCTGGCGTTCCAGATCGTCGATGATATCCTCGGCATCACCGCGGACGAGGCAAAACTTGGCAAGCCAGTTGGAAGCGATATCCGTGAGGGAAAGAAGACCCTCATCATGATCCACGCCCTGGCAAACGCCAACGAGGAGCAGATGAGTGTTCTCAAGAGGGCGGTTGGAGTAGAAAATGCCTCGAAGGATGACATCAACGCAGTCGTCAAGACCCTTGAGGAGATTGGGTCCATCAAGTACGCAAAGGACGAGGCCGAAAGGTATGCAGCCAGCGCCTTTGAGAGCATCGAGGTCATCCCCGATGGGCCTTCAAAGCAGGATCTAATCGACCTGGTTAATTATTTCGTCCAGCGTGAGTATTAGAAAGGAATAATAGACATTCCCAGTGTATTCATCGGGACTAACAGTGTCCATGTCTAACGATGACATCAACGCGGCGACCAAGAAGTTCGCAGCGCATAACGCCTCCCAGCATGACGGGAAGGCACAGCCAGGCTCAGTCATAGGGAAGATACTGGCCGAGTTCCCCGAGCTTAAACCACGGGTCAAGGAGGTTATTCCCATCATCAACAAGATCATAGGCGAGGTGAACTCGTGGACACAGGAACAGCAGCAAGACTACGTAGAGAAGAACCACCCCGAACTCCTTGAGCGCGTCAAAGTGGAGGAGGTCCCCAAGACCCTTCCGCCTCTGGAGAACGTTGACAAATGGCCGATGGTCAAGACAAGGTTCGCCCCCAACCCGGATGGGGCTCTGCACCTCGGCTCAGCGGAGCCCATCATCTTCTGCGATGAGTACGCCAAGATGTACGACGGCCACTTTATCCTCAGGTACGAGGACACCAGCGCCGAGGTCAAGCCACCAATCCCCGAGATGTACGACAAAATACTGGAGGACCTGGAGTGGCTGGGCGTCAAGGTGGACGAGAAGTACATCCAGTCAGACAGGATCGAGATATACTACGAGTACGCTGAGAAGATTCTCGCGGAGGGCAACGCGTATGTGTGCGTCTGTGATGTGGCTGAGTTCAGGGAGCTATACATGGCCAAGCAGGCCTGCCCGTGCAGGGAGCTCCCCCCGGAGGAGCAGCTCAAACGCTGGAACATGATGCTTGACGGCTCGTACAAGAAGGGAGAGGCGGTTGTCAGGATCAAGACGGACCTGCAGGACCCCAACCCAGCCGTGAGGGACTGGCCCGCGCTGAGAATCAGCACCACGGCTCACCCTAGGCAGGGAACAAAGTACCGAGTCTGGCCCCTGTACAACTTCAGCTGCGGCCTTGACGACCACCTCATGGGCGTCTCTCACATCATCAGGGGCAAGGAGCACGACGTGAACACCATCCGCCAGAGGTGGCTGCAGAAGCACTTGGGATGGAACTACCCCGAGATCATCAACGTGGGCAGGCTGGGGCTAGAAGTAGGCATACTTAGCAAATCCAAGATGCGCGTCGGCATAGAGGACGGTTCATACACTGGATGGGACGACCCACGACTCGGCTCGTTGATGGCGCTGAGGAAGAGGGGCATCCAGCCCGCGACCATAAGGACGACAATGATCCATATAGGGCCAAAACCGGTCAATGTGTCCATCAGCTGGGACAACTTTGCATCCACTAACCGGAAGATCATCGAGCCGTGGAGCAACAGGTACAGCTTCGTACAGGACCCGGTCAAGCTCAAGGTCATTGGGGTCAACGAGCTCCTAGTCGCAAAGCTGCCTGTCCACCCGGATTACCCCGAGAGGGGGACCAGGGACTTCGCCCTTGCCCCAACCGATGGGGTCATTGAGTTGTGGGTCTCGTCTAACGACCTGAAAAAGATGGAAAAGGGCAAGCTAGTCAGGCTCATGGGCGTCGCGAACATCCGCGTCACGGTGAAGGGCGATGAGGTCGAGGCAGAGTACGACTCACTGGACCACCAGGTGGCCCGCACGGAGAACGCGCCTTTCATCAACTGGCTGCCGTTGGAGGGGGTTGTTGAGGCTAGGGTGGTAATGCCCGACGCATCAACCGCTACTGGGCTGGCCGAGGAATCGGTTCACGGATTAAAAATGGATGAGATGTTCCAGTTCGAGCGTTTCGGCTACTGCCGCGTCGAGGCATCCGAGCCCTTCGAGGCATATTTCACGCACAAGTAGGGCTAGTTTAGGGGAACATGTTTCCCGTAAAACCCGATGACCCTTTCAAGAACCTGGTCTAAGGTGTACGTTCTTCCTTCCATTATGCTCATGATCTCCTGGATCTTGAGGAGGTCGGACCTGTTCTTGGATTTTAACAGGAATTCTTCCCTGTCTATCTCTCTGCGCTCGCCATCGACGGCGTGACAGTAATTCTGCGCTGCAGTCTCCATCTTTTTCCTCACTGGGGCTTGTGGCCCTCGACCTCGGCGCTGAACACGAACCCGGATCCCCGCTGGGAGACTATCTTCACATCGGTGAAGCCTGCGTCCCTAAGCTTGTCCAGGTATAAGTTTGCCTCTATGGCCCCGGATACGCAGCTGGCCCAGCTATCCATGTTTTTCTTCATCTCCTCGGGCATCTCGCCCAAGGTAACTATGTCCGACACGGCTATCCTGCCTCCCGGCTTGAGGACCCTGTACGCCTCCCTGAACACCTTGTCCTTGTCGGGGGCCAGGTTGATGACGCAGTTGCTTATTATGACATCGAACTCGGATTCCCCGAAAGGTAGGTCCTCGATGTCCCCTTTCCTGAACTCCACGTTCGTGAGTCCCATCTCCTCGGCGCTCTTCCTTGCCAGGTCCAGCATCTCATCGGTCATATCGACGCCGACCGCCCTGCCCGTTGGACCAACCTTCTGGGAGGCGATGAACACGTCGATGCCTCCGCCTGAACCTAGGTCCAGGAGGCTATCACCCTCCTTTAGCCCCGCGATGGCGTGTGGGTTGCCACAGCCAGCCGCTGCGTTTACGGTTGACTCGGGTAGCTCCCCTGTCTCACTTGAGTTGTAGCCTATGCTCTGGGTGTATGATACTCCTGGACCGCAGGCGCATCCGCTGCTCTGTGTTTCTGGACCGCAGCATGATGCCTGTTGGGTCTGTGGGCCACAACACGAAGCCTGTTGGACCTGTGCTCGAATGGCGTGTTGTCCATATGTTTTCTGGACTTGTTTCTTTATCTCTTGATCAGACATTTTTATCCTCTTATATATTGGATATCCAATACATTAAAAGTGAAATATATAAAAGTATCGGGCATCCAATATATCCCGTGATTGACCGTATACAGGAGACACCATGCTGTCCGCCGTCTTGCTGCGATATGAGGGGCTACCTCTCGTTCACCATTATGTGGATCCTCAGGAAAAAGGAGATGTACGGCCAGGAACTGGCCGAGGAACTTGAGAGGATGCGTGGAACGAAGCCTAACTCAGGCACACTCTACCCGGCGCTCAAGGAGCTTGAGAGGAAGGGGATGGTTGAAACCAGGAAGGAGGGCAGGAAAAAGATATACAGGCTCACAGAGGCTGGACACGTGGGCGCCATGGAGGCATGCGAGTACTTCTTCACCGTGTATGAGGGGATGTATAAGGAGTACAGCGAGATGAAGGCTGAGCAAGCCGCCCCTGTTTCATAAATCTGTGATTTTGCAGATTCCTGTTAATCAGCGGAATCTTTAATAAACAACGAGTTGGTATGGCTATAACACCTACTGAGGGAAATGAAATGTCCGGAGATGTAGATCCTTCGAAGCCTTTCTACGTAAGGTTCGAAGTACCGAAAGAAGTCGCAGACTTACGAAGCACTAAAAATCGCAACCGAGTCAGGAAAGATTAGAAAGGGAACCAACGAGGCCACAAAGTCCATTGAAAGGGGAAAGGCCAAGCTAGTCCTCGTCGCAGAGGACGTTCAGCCACCAGAGATCGTGGCACACCTTCCACTGCTATGTGAGGAGCGCAAGGCACCTATCGTGTACGTTCCAACCAAGGCAGGTATTGGTGAAGCCCTGGGAATCACCGTTGGTTCAGCCGCGGCCTCCATTGAGGAGGTCGGCGAAGCAGAAAGTCTCGTAGCCGAGATCATCACGAAACTAGCAGAGTTAGTGAAGTAAAATGAGCCAAGATTCTGATCTCCTAACGCCGGCGACAGTCATTCAGATACTGGGAAGAACAGGTCTAACTGGCGAGATCATGCAGGTGAGAGTCAGGATTGAGGACGGCAGAGACAAGGGACGTATTATCACGAGAAATATCAAGGGTCCTGTAAGGATCGATGACGTGCTGCGTCTACGCGAGACAGAGCGTGAGGCAAGGAAGATCCGTTAGGTGAAACGTGATGCCACAAGTCCATAAATGCAGCTTCTGCGGCACCGAAATCGCACCAGGCACTGGCAGGAACTTTGTACGCCGAGATGGCAGAGTACTTAGGTTCTGTGGAAGCAAGTGCCTTAAGAGCGCGGTCGTGCTCCGCCGTGATCCACGTAAATTCAAGTGGACCGAGGCCTGGAGCCTAAGGCAGCGCAGGTAATCCTGTTCTCATTTGAGAATTCCCCATTTTTAACGGGGTTTAAATTTTCCTTTTTTACAGTTAAAAACGTTTGATTTATGGTAAATTGTCAATAATTGATATATGGGTCGAATCGATCATAATTGTAACGGGGAAAAATGACTGTATAGATCCCCGAGAACCTGAAAAAGTACTGTTCCCTCGCAGAGGGCGAGGGCATCATCGATAGATTTGTTTGTCCCGTATGTGATTTCACCACCCGCCTTGGGCCGGGTGCCATCAGGATGCATTTGCTGATGAAATCGGACCCGCTCTCCAAGGTATATGAGGCAGGTCATGAGGAGTTCTTCAAGGCTAACCAGATGGACATTATGATTGACGCCGTCAAGAAGCTTGCGGATATACCCTATCGCACTATCACGTAC
>RCNB010002734.1_pt1 | contig 10708 bp, 10 predicted proteins | sample 2041321 | NCBI WGS metagenome assembly RCNB01 (sample SAMN09708232, study PRJNA481090) | Marine sediment metagenome, whole genome shotgun sequencing project.
AGCGGCTCCAGCCACTGCTTCTTCTGCTCGGCTGAACCGTACTTGACTAAGACCTCCGCATTGCCGGTGTCGGGCGCGCTACAATTGAAAATCTCTGGGGCGAGGAAGCTCCGGCCGGTAATCTCCGCGACGGGCGCATAGTCGCGGTTGTCGAGCCCTGCGCCGTACGCCTCGTCAGGCAAGAACAGATTCCACAGGCCGAGTGTCTTGGCCTCTGCCTTGAGCTCCTCGAGAATCGGCGGAATCTTCCACTCTCTCCAATCGTTGCTCCCGACGAGCTGGTCCAAGTAGGTCTGCTCATTGGGCACGATACGTTCGCGGACGAACCGTTCCGCCTGCGCCATCACGTTTTTCGCCCGCTCGGAATGCTCGAAATCCATAGAGGGCGGTGATACCGCATGCGTCCGGACAATTCACGCGGGAACTCCGCAGATCCAGTGCTAGGTTTCCGCCGCACCACACCCGAACGAACCGTATGGCCACACAAAGCAATCCCTTGATCGACGACAGCCTCGTCGATTTCCTTCTGTACTCCGTTCTTGAGGCCGAGTCGCTTTGCGAGCTGGAGCCCTATCGGAAGCACTCGAAGGAAACATTCGACCTCTACGTCGACAGCGTCCGGCGGTTCGCCCGTCAGGACTTGCTGCCCACCTACAAGCCGATGGACGAGGAACCCCCGGTGTTTCGGGACGGCCGGGTTCACACCCACCCCGCGCTGCCACGTCTGTACGATCAGATGATCGAGCTTGGTGTACTCACGGCCTCGCGACCCGAGTCGGTGGGCGGGCAGCAATTGCCGATGCTCGTGCACACGATCGCAAGCGCGTATCTCATGGCGGCGAATTTGAGTGCCTATGGTTTCATCGGGCTGACACACGGCGCTGCGCATCTGATCGAAGCATTCGGAACCGACGAACTCAAAGAACGGTTCATGACGAAGATGTACGACGGCCTCTGGACCGGGACGATGGCCCTCACCGAGCCACAGGCGGGGAGCAGCCTCGGCGACATAAACACCTGCGCGACGCCGACGGACGACGGCCACTACCTCATCAAGGGAAGCAAGATCTTCATCTCGGGCGCAGACCACGGGATTACCGACAACATCGTCAACCTAGCGCTCGCTCGAATCGACGGTGCTCCCGACGGCACCAAGGGGATTTCGCTCTTCGCAGTGCCGCGCCTTCGCGAAGAGGGAGACGAGTTGGTGTCCAACGACGTGACGGTGGCGGGCTTGATCCACAAGATCGGCTGGAAGGGCCTCCCGAGCCTGGCGCTGGAGTTCGGTGATGAGGGCGACTGCCGCGGTTGGCTGGTCGGTGAGCCGAACCAGGGCCTTCGCTACATGTTCCAAATGATGAACGAGGCTCGCATCATGGTGGGGGTCAATGCCACAGCCACCGCATCCGCCGCCTATCACGAGTCGCTAGCCTACGCGCTGGATCGAAAGCAAGGGCGAGGGCCCGGGGCGCGCGGCGGAGAGCAGGTTCCGATCATCGAGCACGCCGACGTGCGCAGGATGCTTCTTCGTCAGAAGGCAATCATCGAAGGGAGCCTGGCGCTGCTTGCCACGGTCGCACGCTACTGGGACGTCTCTGAGCATGCGGCATCGGAGGACGAACGAGAGCGCGCAGATCTGTTGCTGAACCTGCTCACACCGATTGCCAAGACCTTCCCGGCCGAGCGTGGCTTCGAGGCCAACATCCTCGCCGTCCAGATCCTAGGCGGCTACGGATACACCAGCGAGTATCTCCCCGAGTCGTACATGCGCGACCAGAAGCTCAACACCCTTCACGAGGGAACGAACGGAATTCAGAGCATGGACCTCCTCGGTCGCAAGGTGATGTCCAAGGGAGGTGCTCCGCTCCGCGCGCTCGCTGACGAAATTGCGGGCACTATCGCTCGCGCGAGAGATGCGGGTTGCGACGCCGAGCTTTGTACGGGACTCGAGCAGGCGGTGGCCACGGTCGCCGCGACGACGATGGAGCTTGGTCAGCGCGGAATGGCCGGCGACTCGAGCGGAATGCTCGGCCACAGCTGGGACTACCTCGACATGTTTGCCACACTCGTCATCGGATGGCAGTGGCTCAACATGGATGCTGTAGCGCGAACGGCCACCGTTTCAGAAGATCGCAAGCGCGCAACCGAAGCCGCCACGCGGTACTGGATTCGCACCGAGATTCCACGGGTCTCGCTCCTGGCCGACCGTTGCCAAAGCAACGAAGACTCGTACATCAACGCGGAACCAAGCTGGTTCTGAACCGACCGCCAAGTTAGCTCTTCGAGCGTTTCTTCTTGGCAATCTTTTGCCTGCAAACCTTGTTGATGAGTCGAAGCTCCTCGATCTTCTCGTCGATCTGCCGCTTCTTGGCTTCGAGCTCGACGATCATCGCGCCGCTCCTCGCAGCCGTAATCTCGAGCTGCTTGATCCGGCCCTCTCCCTGCTGCCCGTACAGATCGAGGTACTCGTGAGTCTCTTCGAGGCTGTAGCCGAGCGACTTCGCGCGAACGATGATGTGCAGTCGAGCTCGATCGCGGCGTGAGTAGATGCGCGCCCCGTTCAATCGCTTTGGCGAGAGCAGGCCCTTGGACTCGTAGAAACGGATCGCCCGGTGCGTGACTCCAAACTCCTCGGCCAGCTCCGATATGGAGAAAAAGTCGGGCGCATCTCCCTCACCGTGGGCGTCCACGAAGGCTTTTACGGTGTCGTTCCGCGCGGTTGTCTTGGAGGGCGCCGCCATGAGAGAGGACGATAGCCCGGGCAGGCTACCGCATCAACAGATGATTTACGTGAATCTATGCTACTTGACGTATACGTAAACCTAACCTAGGAAGCGGTGAAAGCTCTGGCACCTGGAGGACTCGATGGACAAGGCGATCATCACCTGCGCGCTCAATGGCGTGCTCACCAACCCGAAGCAGCATCCGGTTCCGGTCACCCCAGAGGAAATGGCCGTCTCCGCTCGCGATGCCTACAACGCGGGCGCATCGATCGTGCACATCCACTTCCGCCGTCAGGAAGCCAACATGGGGCACTTCCCTTCTTGGGATCCCGAGCTGGCCGCCGCCGCGAGCGACGCGATTCGTGAAGCCTGCCCGGGAATCATCATCAATCAGACGACCGGCGTCATGGACGACGATGTCTCCGGGCCGGTGGCGTGTCTGCACCGGATCAAGCCAGAGATCGCCGCCTGCAATGCCGGTAGCCTCAACTACCTCAAGCTCAAGAGGGACAACACCTGGGCGTGGCCGCCGATGGTGTTTCTCAACAGCGTCGATAAGGTTCAGAAGATGCTAGACGCGATGGCCGAGACGCATACGACTGCCGAGATGGAGTGTTTCGACGTGGGTATCGTGCGTTCGGTCGGGCTCTACCTGAAGGCCGGCATGGCGACGGAGATGCACTACAACTTCGTGATGGGTGTGGCGTCTGGCATGCCTTGCGACCCTGAGCTTCTAGAGCTCCTGATGAAGTACAAGAGCGGCGACGCACACTGGCAAGCGACCCTGATCGGCCGCCAAGAGATCTGGGAGACCCACCAACGAGCTGCCGAACTGGGCGGCATGCTCCGAACTGGCGTCGAGGACACCTTCTACTTGCCCAACGGTGACAAGACGACCGGCAACGGACAGCTCATCGAAGCTCTTGCTCAGTGTGCGCGCAATGCTGGCCGTGAAGTCGCTTCCCCGACTGAAACCCGTGAGATGCTCGGCTTCAACTAGGGTGGTAAGGACTCCTCATGGCCAATAAGGTGTACCCCGATGCGTCCACTGCAGTCGACGGATTGCTGAGCGACGGCATGACCCTGATGTCCGGTGGGTTCGGACTGTGTGGAATCCCCGAAGCGCTGATCGCAGCGGTCGCAAGCTCGGGCGTGAAAGATCTAACGGTCATTTCGAACAACGCCGGCGTCGATGGAATAGGCCTTGGCGTGATGCTGGAGACTCGCCAGATCAGCAAGATGGTTTCGTCGTATGTCGGCGAGAACAAGCTGTTTGCCCAGCAGTTCCTCGACGGCGACATCGTCGTAGAGTTCACGCCGCAAGGAACGCTCGCGGAGCGTATTCGAGCGGGTGGCGCTGGGATTCCGGCATTCTTCACCAAGACAGGGCTGGGTACGACGGTTGCCGATGGAAAAGAGATTCGTGAGTTCGATGGCGCGCAGTACGTGATGGAGCGTGGGCTCTTCGCGGACGTTGCGATCGTTCACGCCTGGAAGGGCGACACGGAGGGCAACCTCATCTACCGAAAAACCGCGCGCAACTTCAATCCTATGATGGCGACGGCCGCGACGATCACCATCGCCGAAGTCGAGGAGCTCGTTGAACCAGGCGGGCTCGACCCGGATCAGATCATGACCCCGGGCATCTTCGTAGATCGCATCATCCATTTTCCAGACGCCTCGAAGCACATCGAGCAACGAACCACGCGTCCACGCGGGGCCTGAGGAGAAGACGATGGCTTGGACCCGTGACCAGATGGCAACACGCGCAGCGAAAGAGCTACACGACGGCTTCTACGTAAACCTCGGCATCGGCATCCCCACGCTAGTGTCCAACCACATCCCCGAGGGGATGAGCGTACAGCTCCAGAGCGAGAACGGAATGCTCGGGATGGGCCCCTTCCCATACGAAGGTGAAGAAGACGCCGACCTAATCAACGCCGGCAAGCAAACCGTCACCGAGCTTCCAACGACGAGCTTTTTTTCGAGCGCGGACTCGTTCGCCATGATTCGCGGGGGTCACATCAACCTCTCGATTCTCGGCGCGATGCAGATCGCCGAGAACGGAGACCTCGCCAACTGGATGATCCCCGGCAAGATGGTCAAGGGGATGGGTGGCGCGATGGACCTCGTCGCGGGCGTGAAGCGAGTCGTGGTGGTCATGGAGCACACAGCCAAAGGGAAGCCGAAGCTGCTGAAGCATTGCACCCTGCCACTGACCGGGACCCAGGTGGTTGACCTGGTGATCACCGACCTCGGCGTGTTCGAGATCGACAAGACTGGCAACGATGGGATGACCTTGGTCGAGCTCGCCGATGGCGCCACACTCGAAGAGATCGCGGCCAACACCGAAGCCACCTACAGCGTGGCCCCCGGGCTCTAGCCAAAAAGCAACAGGACGGCCGCGACGTAGACGCCCATCCCCATCGCGAGGACGGCAGTGTAGCCAGCAATCTGGCGGGCTTTGAGACCAGTGATTGCGAGGAGCGGGAGCGCCCAGAAGGGCTGCAGCAGGTTGGTCCACTCGTCCCCGTACGCGAATGCCATGATCGTGCGACCCGGATCCAGGTCGAAGGCGGACGCGGTCGTTAGCAAGACGTCGCTCTGCAAAGCCCACTGCCCACCACCCGAGGGCACGAAGAAGTTCACGAGGCCCGCACTGAAAAACGTCAGCAACGGGAAGGTCAAAGTCGATGCGATGGAATTCATGGATGAGGAGAGCGCTTCGATCATTCCGCTTGCTTGCATGACGCCGAGGATGCCGAAGTAGAGCGGGAACTGGACGATGATCGCGCCGGCGCCGCGTGCCCCTTCGGAGACAGAATCGAGGAAGCTTCGGATGGAGCCATGAGCGGCCAGGGCCAACGCCAAGAAGAAGAGATTGACCGAATTGAGGTTGAACGCGATGTCGCCATGGAACCAGCTGAAGAGAACCAGCAGTGTCGCCCCGCCACCGACTAGGATTCCGAGCCACGACCTCGTGCTTCTTCCCGGTTCTCCGGACGTGCTCGCTGGCATCTCCGGAACGGCCGCAACTCTCGGGGCCAGCGCCACACACATCAATGGCAACAGGACGAGCAAGCCACCGCTGACGACCAAGTTGAGCGGTGAGAAGAGCGTATCGCCGACCGCAACTGCCTGCGATGCACCCTGCGTAAACTGGGCGGACTCGGCGGCCTTGAGCGGTGCCGAACCACTCAGTCCCCCATGCCATACCGCGAGTCCGGTGTAGGCGGCCGCGCCCAGGACTGGGATGTCCATCGGGCGTCCGTCTTCTGCGGCACTGTGGGCGATCTCCCGAACGACAAACGCGGCGACGACCGCGCCGAGGCCCCACTGAATGAGGCCGGTCGCGCACGCGATGAACGCAACCAAGCCGGCGGCTGCAGGGGTTGTCTTGGGCCAGCGGGCCACCGCGCGAACGAGACGTTGAACCGGCGGGCTCGAAGCCAGCGCCTGCCCTGTAACGAGGATCAAGCACATCTGTAGAGCAAACGCGAGCAACGGCGTACTCGAAAAGCCGCCATACCAACCCTGCAGCACCGCCCCGACGGAACCCGAGAGCGCGAACCCACCAGCGAGCGTGATCAGAGTCAGGGCCAGCGCCAACACGAACGGGTCGGGCACCCAGCGCTCGGACCACCGACTGAAAACCTCCCCTAGTCTGGCCAGCATCTGACTAGAGACCGAAAGCTTGTTGGATTTCGGAAGAAGGAGATCGCGTGACGCCGTCGGGAGTCAGCGTAAGGACCTCGAAATATTGTTGAGGGGCGACTAGGGTGGAGCCTTCGTCGGCCAAGACTTGGCTGAGCACATCGGTGGGGGCGAAGGGCATGGTGAGTCCGGCTTCGATGTCTGGGGTGAGGCCGTCGAAGTGTTGGGGGACGACGAACTCAGGTTGGATGCGAGAGAAGTACTCCAGCAGACCGCCCTCCCCCGACAGGAAGCCCACTGGGCCGAGCCAAGCCGTCGTGCCGGCTACGTCGCTGAACGCCGCGTCGAGGTTCGCCGGATAGTCCTCGCTGGAGCCGTCGTCTTCACCAATCGGTGCGATCGAGTTCGTGTAGAACATCGAAAACGGATCGTCGCCCGGGAACGAGACGAGATAGCTGATCGGCCCGCCGGCGGGCGCACCCCAGCTATCCTCCGGCGTGGGCACTTCTTCCAACTCCAGAAATTTCCCGATCAAGGCGGGAAGCGTGTGGATCGTGCGCACCGCCCGCATGGTGGCCTCGCCCAGTTGTAGTTCGTCACCCGTACCTACGACCGTGCAGCGGTCTTCGGGGAGGCCAGCCGATTGCGCGATCAGGCAGGTCGTCTTGGAGCCAATCACCTGCGCGCCGGTCAGCATCGCCGCGGACCCGCAATCGATGGCATGATCGAAATGACTGTGGCCTACCAAGATGAAGTCCACCGTCTCCACCCCCGCCGCGTCGAGCACCCGCTGCAGAAGGTCGAGGCCCTCTTGTGTGGAACCCTCGACCCGGTCCGCCGGGCGACTGAAGTAGGCGTCTAGCAACACGGTCGTTTCCCCGTACTGCAGCAGCCACTGGGTCACGCCCAAGAACGTGAGTTCGGCATGTGTCACTTGGACGCCGCCACCTCCGCTCCCACCCGAGCCGCCGATACCGCCCACGCCACCGGCTCCACCCGCGCCACCGGCATTGCCGCCACTATCCGCACAGCTCGCAGCCAAGATGCAAAGCACACCCACACAAGACCAGATACGCATTGCGTCGGAGTCTAAACGCTTTTCGCGGCCTCGTGTCCCTAAAACCAATGGCACCGAGCACCCGGTCGCAGCGTCACGCCCCCTAGGTCGGCCCGCGCCTAATCGCGATGAACGTGAGATCATCCGGCTTCGAAGGGGCGCCATCGACAGGGGCTTCCATTCGCTTCTTACCGAGCGCGGCCAGTTCATCGACCGCCCGAGAAAGCGGGCCCTTACGGACACAGTCCACGATCTCGTCGAGGTGAAGGTTGTCGCTGAGACCGTCGCTTGCCAACACCACGGTGTCACGACGCGCGAGCTTGACGGTCGCACCGAGTTCGATGCGCATATCCTGGCCGCCAAGAAGATTCGATACCAAATGCAGGTCCTCGTGATGCAGCGCTTCGCCACGATCCAGCAGCCCGGCTTCGACTGCATAGCCGACGGGAGAATGTGGAATGGTGAGCCATTTGATGCGGCCGCGTTGCCCTGTCACGAGCACCATCGAGTCGCCCGCATGATACGCGCGCATGCTATGCCCTTGAATCTCGACGACTGCGAGCGTGGCGGCAGCGCCCGTCCCAAGCGCCGAGATCGCACTATTGGCCGACTCGAAGCCGTTGATGATCGCGCCGCGAAGGCTTTCGACGTCATCCCCGAGGGCTATCACCGAGTCGCATACCGTCCGCACCGCAAGTGCCGCGGCCTTTGCGCCACCAGGGTGGCCTCCGGCGCCATCGGACACCACGGCAACTCCCGCCCCTTTTCCAAGCGAAACCACCGCCGCCGCGTCTTCATTGGGGCCGTCCCGGCCCGGCTTCGACAAGCTCAACATCACGGCTTCGCCGCTACCGAGCTCAAAGCGCTCCCCTCGCGCCATGTCCACATCCGTCAAGATGTGGGCCTCACTCACGGCGTGGCTCTCCGTCCGCGCGTCGATGCTCGAAGCGCGCGTGGCGCAACGACCTGGAATGCTCGTTGCATCTGCACGCCATCACGGAAGCGCTTCCGCTCGTGCACCTCGATTGATCTTCGAAGGAAGTCCACGAAATCACGACTCACGGTGCGTCGAAGGCGCTCCGCACCCGGCAGAGGCCAATCGAACGGCCATGCAGGGAGCTCTCCAGCAAACATTCGATAGATCAGCAGGCCCATCGAGAACACGTCCGAACGAAATGAAGGCTTTCCCATCGCTTGCTCCGGAGCGATGTACCCGACCGTACCCTGCCCTGAGCCCATGATGGTTCGCGTCCGAAGAGCGACCTTCGCAATGCCGAAGTCGGCCAAGCGCGCCTGACCCTCTGGAAACAGAATCACGTTGTCCGGTTTGATGTCGCAGTGGATGACCCGAACCTCGTGCGCGTAGGCCAGGGCGTCGAGCAACTGCTCGGTGTACGCCAGGGCGGTCTTCGGGCCGAGGCGATAGCGCAGACGATCGGTGAGCGTTTGCTCGCCGAGCGGAGACGCAATGACGAAGTGGCCGTCGATCATCATGGCGTTGCGGAGCGGCAGGATGTTCTCGTGCTCGAGGCGCGCGGTCAAACGCACCTCGCGATGGATCGCCCCGAGGGAATCCTTATCGAGGTGATCGATGTGGGGCACCTTGAGCGCCACCGAGATCCCTTCGATCGTATCGTACGCTTCGTAGACGGTGGCGAACGCGCCAGCGCCGATGCGCCGCCGGATCCGATACTTCCCGAGCATCCGACGCGCCTTGAGCGTTGAGTTCGAGCGTGATCCGCTCGTTTGTACAATGTGCGGTTTCATCGTCGGGCTAGAACGTCTTACGGATTGCCTTGAGGAGTGCAACCCCTTCCGGCCCCATCTCCTTGGCCACGCGATCTGGAACCGGTTTCTGATCGGCCTTGAAGGGCGCTAGCTCCTCGGGAGTTGGGTCGTAGACGTCGTATCCGTAACGCTGCAGGTTCTTCAACAGGACCGGCTCTACCTTGCGAACCTGGCTGCGCCCCCAAACCGTCATGTCATGCGAGATCGTGGTGATCACCTCTTGGACATCTTTTGGAAGGGTGTCGAACCACTTCTTGGAGTACGTCAGGAGCGCCGGCTGGTAACAATGGCGACTGAGAAACAAGTTGCGTTGGCCGTCCTGTAGGCCCTGATACCAACTTCCGGCCATCGCGAAGAGCGGGGTGTTGTCGAACCCATCGACCACCCCGGTCTGCACGCTCATGAGGGTATTGCCGTTGTCGATTGGAACAGGGCTGGCGCCGAACGCCTCGTAGGTCTCGACATGCACCAGCGACTCCTGGGAACGAAATCGGACACCCTTCATATCAGAAGGCTTGCGAATCTTCTGTCGGCTGAAGTACGAGCGGTATCCGTTCTCTGACCAGATTCCGAATACCAACCCGCGCCGCTCGAGGACTTTTCTTACCTGTCGGAGCACCTCGGGATCGTCCAGTGCTTTGTCCGCCACTTCGAAGTTCTCGAACAGGTACGGCGCCTCGATCACGTTGACCTCGCGCACGATCGAACTCAATCCGCCCACTGAACCAGCAAACGCTTGCATGCTGCCCATCTGCACGCGGCGCGCCAACGAACGCTCGTTACCGCGGCCGAGCCGAAGCTTCACTTTGAGGCGGCCGTTCGTGCGTTCCTGCACCTCCTTTTTGTACCGCTGCAGCTGATCGGCCCAGGGACTCCCCTTCGGCGCCACGGTGCCGACCTCCATCAGGAACTCAGGATCCTCCGCGACTGCGGGTCCGACGATGGCCAGGGATAGGGCGATCAACGCGCCGAGAAGGAAGATGGCTTTGGGCATCAGGGTCTTTCTAGTCATTTGGGCCGGGAAAATAAAGGACGAAAGGCGTTATAGACGCGGCTGGGGAGGCTCGGAGGGTCGGGCAGAGCCGGGGGCGTACATACCATCGATGATCGACTTGTACTTGTCGTTGATGACCTTGCGCTTGACCTTCATCGTCGGCGTGAGCTCGCCGCCTTCGACGCTCAGCATGTTCGGGAGCACTTCGAATTTCTTGATGGTTTGGTAGCGAGCCACCTTGCTGTTGCAGTCCGACTCCACGCGTTCGGCCAGAAACGCGTGGACTTTCTCGTTCACTGCGACTTCCGCGAGGGGCGCGACAGGAACGCCGGCCGCTTTGCACAGGTCGGGAACCGACTCTTCCTCGAGCGCGAACAGGGCGCAAAGATAGGGCTGACGGTCTCCGACCACGACGGCCTGGCCGACTCCTGGGATGCCCTGCAGATGATTCTCCATCTCTGCGGGCGCCACGTTCTTGCCGCCAGCGGTGAT
>RCNB010002735.1_pt1 | contig 10707 bp, 9 predicted proteins | sample 2041321 | NCBI WGS metagenome assembly RCNB01 (sample SAMN09708232, study PRJNA481090) | Marine sediment metagenome, whole genome shotgun sequencing project.
CGTTCTCGTATTGTTGTTGTCGTTGTTAAAACGATATCTTCAGGATTACAGCCACCCTCAAAACCATCGGAGTTAAAAGAATAAGAAAGACTCCCGCTGTATCCTGTAACCTTAAGGGTTACGCGGTGATTACCTTTCCTGCTTGGAGTGCAATACCCCACTATATAAAACTTATCACTCTCGTTTTTAACCTGTTCTGCGATTTGATTAAAGGCATCTTCTAAATCACTTGCATTCTCAGCCCAAGCAAATCCACTTTTACCCAATGATTCGAGGTGCATATCATCAATTTCACCGCCCATTCCTATTGTAAAAGAGGAGTGGATTGATGATTTCACGGAATTCAAAGCGTCTCTGTCTGAAAACCGATGAGCACGATCTGTTCCATCAGTAAATGTAATTAACGTTCCTGAAAAAAGTTTTGCTTCTTCGGTATCAAGTTTTTTGTCGTCTAATATACTTACACCTTGAATGACAGCTCCATTGAGGTTTGTTGAAATATCATATTCCGGATCATTCATAATCTCTTCTTTTAAGAGAGAATCAAGTGCGTTATGGAGATCGTTTACATCCTCGGTAAATGCAATGAGTTCCTTGATGTTTTCCCTTCCGTCAAACAAATAAATGGCAACCTCTTGACCATTCTCCCCAGCAACTTGACTCACGAAAGACTTGGCGGAAAATTTGAGTGGGTTAAGTGTTTCCGATTCAAGTATGGAACCTGACATATCAAGTAAGAGTACGGTAGCCAACGTATATAATTGAGGTCTGGGTAGAATTGTTTGATCACTTTCAAAGATAGATATGAATTCCCCATCCTCATATATCTCAAAATCCTCCGCTTGGAGCCCAGCCTTGGGGTTTCCAATACATGTTTCGACAGAGAACAAGAGATAAATATTACTCGGCTTTTGAGCACGGCCCTCTAAAAGATCAAACTGAAGGCAGTTTTCTAACGTGCAACTATTAAAGATAAAAGGAAGTACAATTGCAATGGTAATTGCCGTAAGTAAGAATTTTTTCATTTCGCCTCCATACTATGATATATTGTAATAGTAATTTTTGACCGACACGACTCAATTATAACACAAAGTTTCTCTACACTATGGTTGCTTTTAACGCAGCATCTTTTCTAATTGTACGGCCTGCTCCTGCGTGCCGATGACAACAAAAATATCACCCTTTTCTATTGCTGAAGATGAGTCCGGTTGCAGATCAAAAGAGCCGTCTGCCCGGCGGATTGCGAGCACGAGAGCACCGGATTTGTGTCTGATTTCAGCTTCAGAAATTGTCTTGTTGATGAGCTAAATCCTACAATTGATACTTTTTCTTTAAACCTGTTAATTTTTCAAAATATTGCCTCTTATAAGCAAGTCCTTTTTGATTGCCCATATCCTGGGACAAAAAATCTATATGGGGTCTAATGTCAATACCGTATTTGTTAAGGGTTTCATCATTGGCCTTATCAAGAATGAGGACACAATAGTAACTGGTGAGGATTCTCATCTTTGAATCCCTCCGCAATAAGTAACTCTTACCAGCCAGTGTATTTAGAAAAAAGCTGGCATATTCATACAATACTTCTGGGGAAGGAGAGTCCTTTATTAACTCTTCACAAGGATCACCTGAGGTAAACAAAGTAAAAAAAGTTGCCATAATTGTTTCAATAACTTCAGACTCATTCTTTACTATCTCTTTAATACATTCGACTCGCTTTCTTCCCAGAACCCTATAGAAATGAGCCATGTTGCGTATCAAAGTGGAAATGCCCTTCATTTCACCTGTGACCATTGGAGGTCTTTCCGAAAGTTGTGCAACTACCTGCTGAAAAACGTCATGGGTTTCCTCTTCCAGCTCACAGATTTCTCTATATCTCTTTTTATCCAGATAGTTAAAGAAAGATGTAATCTGGTGTTCTAATTCCTTACAGCTTATTTCTTTCTTTTCCGGTGAAACCACCGCTGCCTCCTCTCCAAAAACTTCTAACAGCCTCTCCTCTGGAACAAGCGCATTTCCCTGCTGTTCCTGTTCTTCCTGTAGTTCAGCAATCTTTGCCTTTAAATCCTCAGTCTTTTTTTGCCATTCCACCTGTCCTTGCTCCAGGGAAATTTCTAATCTCCTCTTATACCATTTTCCTATTTGATCATTGGCCACATAACTCAAAGCCCCTAACAGTGTAATTGCAACGACTATTTTTATTGTTCTTCCCATTTTAAAAACCTCCTTTCTAAATTCTAAAACACCCTTTACACACAGCCTATCTGGTTTAATACCCTTATCGATGAGGTAATTTCTAATTGAGTTACAGAACTTTTCTGCACCAACTCTTGAGTGCTTCTATAACTCGACAACTTTTTTCTTCATCTGTGGAAAAACGAGCGCGAGACAGTTCAAGCTGCAGCCAGGGAAGTTCCCCTGCGTGAGAACGAATGATATAGCCCCCCTTGAAAGGTTTGTTGATGGATACTTCTGTTTCAAAAACCTTCTCAAAGCACTCCGCTAAAGATGTTATCCACTCCTTAGGGCAGGTAAAATCTGCATTGCTCATGCAGATTAATGGACGCTCTATTCCAGGATCAGGCCCGACTGGTGGCCCTTTTGCTGCCATAGTATGACAGTCGACCCCCAGTTTTACACCCTCAGCATAGTTGGTGAGATCTGTGTGATACGGTCTATAATATTTCTCAATTAGCGTTTCAATAACATCTTCTGAAAAAAATTCTCTATAGACAGGAATATCCCAGCAGGTGTGTGTCTTGACAATCCCATCTTTTCTCCGGTCATTTTCAGCGCGGTTCATGTCCAGGATTGCCCGCGCTATATCCGTCGTCACAAAAGCGGAGACTTCAGTTTGTAAAGGAAGATAAATCTCTGCTGCCCCTTCATCACCATCTTCAACAATGTCTTTTTCGTTCAAAATACACAGGTTTTTTACTTCAGGCGGGATATGTAAGCCAGCATGTGGAACTGAAAACAATAGAGGAAGGGTCATGTTTTCGGTCCCCCGGCAGAGCCATCACGGCGTGGATCGGCTACACCTATGAACTCATCGTTTTCATTAAGGACCATCTGCACACACCCCAGATAAAAGGACATGGGCTCTCGTACATCTATTGTAAAGCCATGCTGTTTTAAGAACTCAGGGATATCATTGCGCATGTAGGCCGCCTCAAGAGAAACCTTTCCGTCAAAAGAACAGTGCATCCTGGGAGCCGCCACTGCATCAAAAGGGGATTGCTGTGAAAGGCGTACAAGAACCTGTAATATCGTAGAAACTATTCGCTCACTTCCTGGTGATCCAATTGCCAGCCAGGGCTTTTTTGAACGGAATATGAGAGTTGGTGCAACACTTGCCCATGGAACTCCATTGGGACGAAGATAATATGGATGGCTGATGTCTTGATAGTCAAACGAACACATGTAGTTGTTATAGAGGAATCCCAGCTCAGGGGTCACAACTTTAGCACCATAAACCCTCTCAATTGATTGTGTAAGGGCTACAACATTGCCGAAACGGTCCATCACCGATAGATGGGTCGTCTCACCACTGTCTTTCAAGCGGGAGCGGATTTGGTTTGAAACAAGTTTCGCATAATCATTGCTGATCATCTTTCGGTCATGAACCTGGGGATAAAAATTGGGATCAAAGGGGCGGTCCCTCCTATCAAGCTGCGCGCGCCGCATTATTTCTGCAAGCAGTAACGCTCCTTTAGGTGTGTCAGGATTTCTCTCCTTTTGGGGAAACCTTCGAAGCACATTTAACATCTCAATCAGCGTTCTTCCTGAACCGGGAGGCGGCATGGTGTAAACAGACATATTACCAAATCGGCAGGTCAGCGGTTCACGCTCGATGGGATAAGGAATCCTGGCAAGATCATCTTTCTGGATGAAGCCGCCGTTTTCTCGCATATCCCTGTGGACAATATCAGCAATCTCGCCAGTGTAAAAATCATCTACCCCTTTACTGGCAATCCTTTGAAGTGTTTCGGCAAGCACAGGTTGTTTGAAAATGATTCCGACAGAACAGGGTTTCTCACCATTTCGAAGGAAAAAACTGCCTGCATTTCCTTTTTTAAGAGCTTTGAGTTCACGTCTCTGAAGCTTGCGTTGCAGTTCAGTGATCTCGTAACCTTCCCGGGCAAGACTAATTGCCGGTTCCAAAACCTGAGCTAGATTGAAGCTTCCATATCGTTCGAGAGCATAAGCCAGGGTTGCCGGCGTGCATGGAACTGTTGAGGCTGTATATCCAGACAATCGGAATGATTTATCGGAAAAAGCTTCAATAACCGCCCTATTGGGAGCCCTTGAGGAACCATCAAGTGCAATGGTATTAGCAGTTTCTGCATTACAGATGAGCATCATGGTCTGACCGCCAAGTCCAGAGGCCTGGGGCTCGCACACACCAAGTGCGAAGGCAGCTGCAACTGCAGCATCTATGGCATTTCCACCCTGTTCAAGAATCGCAACCCCGGCGTCAGTAGCTTTAAAGTGAGCAGTTGCAACCATACCATGCCTGGAGACAGCTATACGTTGAGGTTCGTGTATCCTAACCTCGGCTGGTTCAAAAAACTCTGTATCTAAATCTGTCTTTTTCATCGCCGTCATGATTTCTTACCCGAATTAATGTCTTTTGCAAGGAATTCTGCAATAAGCAACGTCCTCTGTATAAGGCTTATCCTGTTAACTGACTCTTGAGGGGTGTAAAGGTCTCTTGCTACGGGACCTATACCGCATACAACAGGAATCTGCGCAGGCACGAGTCCTCCCACAGATGGTAATAGCGATGATTCCTTTCCTAAGGGTATTTCCCATTTTTTTGCAACAGCGGCAAGAGATTCTGCAAGCAGAAGGTTAATACGCCGTTCTTTCATTGGTGGACGTTCAGATACCTTTTCCAAGCTCCATTTGAGCTCGTTTTTGTCAAGTGTTTCTTTCATCCTTTCCTCTGTTGTATCAGCAAGTTTGGGGTCAAGATAGTTGAGCACTAATGTTGTTGTTACCCGATGAGGTAACAGCATTGGAAAAGAGTCTGTTTTAATATCAACCGCGGACAAGGCGATTTGATCTTTTCGGGAAGAGAGTTTTGAAAGTTCTGAGATTTTTTCACTAAGCCATAAAAGAACTTCAGGTACTTTCCTCTGCTGTCCGATGCGCTGGGGTTTGCTTTCCACGATAAGATAGTATTTTCTCTGGCCCCTGCGCTGGACTCTAATATTATCTCCCTGGCTTCCAGGGCGTAAGACAAAGACACGTCGTGCCTTGGACGCCGCAGCACGAATGATGTCTGCACTATACCGGCAGTCCCTTCCTTCATCAAGGTAATAGAGAATCCCTACAGGCAGTTGTTGAAGCAATCTGTGGTACCGCAATGCCCTGAGAACAAATTCAATCATGACAAGTGGTGCACGAGATGTTCCAATTCCCTCTCCATAGAGCCATTCTGGATCACGGCGAAAAACCTGAAATTGAACATCCGATTCGAGAGGAACGTCAATGTGACCGATGAAAAGGGTTCCACCTTCAAAACCAGCCTTGGTCTCCCAGGTCCAGGCAGATCTGGTGTCAGTAAATTCCTTTACAGGCTTCATCTTAATCTCCTGCATTCTAGCATCCAGCCTTTTTATGGCCATTGTGTTCCCAATAGGATCAGATGTACGACTTGAAATGTGAGCCCATTCTTCCAAACGCTTCTCTATTAGATCCCGCCGCTCTGTTACGAAAGAGAATGTAAGTGTTTGAGGGTCTTTTTCTCGTGTGCAAATCTCAGGTGGTGCTGGTGTACCGAAATATCTTGCACTGGCCACCTCCACAAGCCGGTTAACAAGCGCAGGGAAATCAAGACCAACCTGTTGTGCAGCAATAACATATGAACCATGTTCCCCAAGGCTTGGCAGGCTATTGATCTCAAGGATGTATAAATTGCCTTTAGAATCCAGACGCATATCAACACGGGCAGAATCATAACAGCCAAGAGCGGAAAAAGCTTGTGTTGCGATTTCCTGTGCCTTCCTGGTAAGCTCTTCCCCTATAGGAGCCGGACAGAGCCACTTAATCTCCCGACCAGATCTCCCTTTTTTATCATCAATGGTATATATCGGAGGTCCCCCTTCCCCGAAGACAATCTCGCAGGGTGGTAAAGCCTCCGGTGGGTTATTGCCAATCAGACCCACATTGATTTCTCGACCTTGAATGTACTGTTCAACCAGCACAGGTTGACCAAACTTTTCTAAAATAAACTGGGCAGCCTCACGAAGTTCTTGTTCGTTGTTGACAATCTTTATGCCCATTGAAACAGATTCATTTTTCGGCTTAACAATCAACGGGTAAGCAAGATCAGAAACTTTAGAGTCCGGATTATCCAGAACAGCGAAGTCAGGTGTGGGAATACCCTTCTGACGAAAAATCATTTTTGCAACAACCTTGTCAAGTGCAAGTGAGTGGGCAAGAGGGCCAGAGCCGACATATGGAATACCTACCATTTCAAGAATGCCCGGAACATGAGTGTAGCGCGCCTGTCCCTGAATACCATAAGAAAGGTTAAAGGCCATGCCAGGACGTTCACCCTTAAGTACTCTGGGCATAAACTCTTCAAGCTTACGGATGAGATCCTTATCAGCTTCGAACGACTTGACCTGGTGCCTGAACTTTTTCAGGCCGTCAACTATCCTTTGGATTGCCTGCTTTCCATATTTTTCCCTGTTTGGAATGCCAAATAGATTGATTACATTCTGGCTATCCCGGTTGTATATAACGGCAATTTTCATGGTTTATCTTTTGAATGGATTAATGAATCTCTGGTTTGCTTATGATTGTATTTGCTAAACATTAAGTTCTGATCATATTATAACATTAAAAAGGAGAGTTCAATCCCTATCTAAGGTAGTGGCCATCTCATTGTCTCCAAGTGCTCACGAAGCTGTGCTGTGGTTCGAAATTTTTTAAGAATAAGGGAACGTTTCAAGCCACAGCAGATAGTTTTTACCGGTGGGGGTTGCTTTGCATAATGTTTTGCTCCACCAATCGCATCATAAAATATTCGAATGCGCTCACATATATCATCCTGAATGTTTTGTTTCTTTGGAGCAGACCAGTGAAACATATCCAATAGTTTGAGATCAAAGCCGAGACCAGGGTGGGGAGTGAAAAATCTTTCTTGGTGGATGTTCGTGTTATGGCTGCCACAAATCGTGATCTGGAAACAGAGGTAGAATCACACAATTTTCGAAAAGACTTATACTACCGGCTAAGTGTCGTGGCTTTGACTATCCCTCCTCTAAAAGATCGCCGCGAAGACATTCCCGCACTCGTGGATAGCTACATCAATTACCTTAGGCCTCGCATCGGTTGCGAGGTTTATGGAATAACTGACGAAGCGTTGGAATCGCTCTGTCAGTATTCGTGGCCTGGCAATGTGCGAGAACTGATTAATGTTATAGAACGCGCCATGCTCTTATGCAATGATGACAAAATCTCTCTTGCCGACTTACCAGAGACAGTCAGTGGAAGAAGTGAGTTAGAACATGCTCAAATTACGCCAGCATCAATTATGCAAGAAGCAGATTCTGTTTCAGAGGAGTGGCTACAAAAACCGCTTAATGAAGTTCGCAAGGAAATTCTTGAAAGATTCGAACACACTTATTTAACAGGACTCTTACGGTTAACCGGTGGGCGCATAGGGGAAACTGCAAAGCGGGCAGGAATTCAACCACGATCGCTCTTTGATAAAATGAAACGGCATGGTCTGCGCAAAGAAGACTTCCGCCCTAAAAAAGCCAGCTAGTTTTTCTATTAACAATTTTTGGTAATAGCTTTTGCTTCCTTACTACTTACATTTATTCACATATCAAGAAATGCTTCTTAAGCCCTTCCATATATTTCCGTCATCTCCAGTAAACTCTGTTCAACAGAAGGTGTTATCTGCTCTGGCAAAAGCTTCCATTCCCAGTTACCTTTTGCAGTGGAGGGTCGATTCATCCTGTCCTCTTCACCAAGACCCAGAATATCCTGCATAGGAAAAATAACCATGTTTGCAACAGACATCATACCAAGTCGGATGAGTTCCCAATGAACATCTTGCGCTGAAACTTTACGTCCAAGGTACTGAAAAAACTTATTCTTAACCTCCTGCGTTATCTCATTTTCAAACCATCCCCTTATGGTATTGTTATCGTGTGTTCCGGTATACAACACGCATTTTTTCACGTGATTATGAGGCACATACGGATTCGTGGCAAGATCATCACCAAAGGCAAAAAGAAGTACCTTCATGCCCGGGAAGCCAAAACGGTCCATGATTTCCTTTACGTCAGGAGTAATGATACCCAGGTCTTCAGCAATGATAGAGGAATCGGGGAATTGTTCAAGAAGCACATTGAAGAAATCTTCTGCAGGTGCTTCAACCCACTTTCCATTAATAGCGTTCTTTTCACTTGCTGCAACCTCCCAGTAGGCAATTAATCCCCTGAAGTGATCGATGCGAACCATATTAAAGAGCTTCAAATTGTGTTTTATGCGTTTCATCCACCATCCATACTTTCGTTCCTTCAATACATCCCATTTGTAAACAGGATTGCCCCAGAGCTGTCCTGTCTCACTAAAATAATCCGGGGGAACACCTGCAACAAAAGATGGCTTCCCAGCATCATTAAGTTTAAACATTCCAGGATCTGTCCATACATCTACACTATCATAATCTACGTAAATGGGCATATCTCCAAATATCTGGATGTCTTTTTTGTTGCAATACTCCTTAAGCGAAAACCACTGCTTATGAAAAACATACTGAAGGAACTTCTCCATCTCTATTCTCTCGTGGAGATTTTTACTCAACGTTTGCAAGGCTTTTGGTTGTCTGTCTCGAATTTCCTGAGGCCAGTCACTCCAAACCTGTCTCTTGAAACTTTCCCTAAAGGCAATGAATTGTGCGAAATCTTCAAGCCAATGGGCATTTTCTTTATCAAACTTCAAAAACTTCTTCTCCTTACTATTCTTAAAACGCTCATAGGCAATACGAAAAAGATTTTCCTTGTAAGCAATAACTTTGTGATAATCAACCTTTCTCTGGGGGAAGTTGGGTACAGGCTCAAGGTCTTTCCTGGAAAGAAAACCATCCTGCACCATAAGTTCCGGACTTATCAGCAGCAGATTGTTGGCAAAAGCAGATATACTATGGTAGGGAGAGTTACCATAAATTGGATCCACAGGATTTAAGGGGAGAATCTGCCAGTAGTGTTGTTTGGCTTGAGAAAGAAAATCTGCAAATTTATAAGCCCAGGGACCCATATCCCCTATACCATAAGGTGAGGGAAGAGAGGTTATATGGAGAAGTATCCCACTTCCTCTTCTCTTCATCCTTTACTCCTCATATAAAATTTTAAAACTAACACCAGAGATTTGTTTCAAAGCCAAAATCTCTGGGATACAATCAGGTCTTCGGATTTTTGCCTGAACGAGATCTCTCATTCAGGTGTTATCTGTTCAACTTTCTACTTAATAATTCTTAGGTGCCTGTTTTTTTCGATTTTTTCAACCTTTTTCAGAAATTGTGGATGGACATTCCACTGGCCTTCATTTGTCTTAATACTCATTGTTTTCCGATTAATACGTATAATGATTCCGCGAACCATGTTCTTCCCACCACGAAACTCAACTATATCACCTACCTTGAATTTCTTTGAAAGCTCCAATGCTTCTCTACTGACAAGATACTTTAAGCGTTCTACAATTCTGCGGTTCAGTTCCAGCAGTTCTTCCCTGCTTAGTTTGTCAATATCAAATTCCATAAATCTCTCCATCCTTTCGATAACTTTTAATCAGTAGAAGATACGTATCTGTTTAAAATCCGGTGGAATTCTGAAAAGACAACGCAAAGTGAAAACTACAGAGTGGAAAGCTTAAAACAAACTGCCATTCCTGCAGAAGCGGGAATCCAGAAGTTCCAGTTAACTATACAGTTGGTTCAAGAAACTGATATTTTTCTTTCTCTTAGCTCATAGAATATTCCATGAGGCTCTGCAACATTTTCAGACGCATCAAGCATTTCCAATGATACCACTTTTCCATCTTCCCCATAATCGATTATAATACCATCACGGATTTCATCGCTCTCTTTAACTTTTGCTTCTCTCAGAATCAGACTTAACGTATCAGTCTCTGGATCATAGATAACTTTCATTTTAGGCCTCCTTTATCCAGTATTTTTCCTTCCCGATTATTCTTAAAAGCATTTCCCTCCCCCGATGTTGGTTCAAATATTTCCCCTGGACAACAACCCTCCCCTTTTTAGATGAAAATTTTTGATGAGGATTTTCAAAAACATCATTAACAATCTCTTTGTCTATTTGACGCCTCTTCATCTCAAACAATGCATGATCTGAAAAAACAACTTCCATTTTGAAACACTCCCTGTTCCTTATTAAAAAGGGAACATTACTATAAAATCATTATAATAATCTTATTAGCACTTCAGGTAAACCTGAAAAAGAATCACAATCTTAATTTTATCTTTAATCTCGAGCAACGTCCACTTACATACTTACATACATAGAGTTTAACTGATATATCAGCATAAAAGTATATGATTATCTCGCTTGGGAATCAAGAAATTATAAAAAACTAATCTGCTTATCTACAATGCCCAAGTTGTCTATTAATTCCTGGATCCCTGCTTTCGCAGGGATGACTGGCAAGGATGGAATCGATTGAAAA
>RCNB010002736.1_pt1 | contig 10707 bp, 8 predicted proteins | sample 2041321 | NCBI WGS metagenome assembly RCNB01 (sample SAMN09708232, study PRJNA481090) | Marine sediment metagenome, whole genome shotgun sequencing project.
CCAATCGCCAACGACCCACGCGATCCCCGGAGGGTCCGCGCGTGCATCGACCCTCGAGAAATCAAACGCCTCCGCGCCCAACCGGCGAGCTCAGAAGTGCTCACCAGCATCCCCGCCGAGCACGGCTCACTCATCGAAGTGCGCGCCAACAACGCCCGCCGCCACCAAATCCGAGCCCACCTCGCCTCGATCGGCCACCCACTCCTAGGCGACCCCCTCTACGGAGGCCCCCCCCTAGAATCCCCCCCCCACCACCTCCTACACGCCACTTCCATCCAAATAGGGACACTCCCCCCCATCGCAACCACTTGGAATCACAGGGCTTCTGCGCTAAAGATCGCAGCGACCGTGGAGTGAGACCCTCGGCAGGTCGCTGCGATCTTTGCCGGGGAACCGCAGTGATTCTACGGGTTTGCGGTGGGGGGGAGTGTCCCCGTTTAGAAGGGGATTCTTAGGCCGGTGGTGGCGACTACTTGGTTGCCGAAGGCGTTTGTGTTCCAGCGATAGTTGAAGCTGATGTCGAACTGGGCGCCAGCGATGGAGCGGTGAGCTGTGCCTTCTAGGAAAGAGCCGAGGATGAGGAACTGGATGCCGACCTCGTTGATGTGGAAGGCGCTCAACTTCGGGTCCGCGGTGACGTACGGATCGGCAAACGTGTAGTCGTTGGGGTTGGTCTTGTAGAACGATGCCGAGGTTTGTGTGTAGTAGCGGTACCGCAAGCGAGTCTGAAAGTACGGGGACATCTCCTGATAGATTCGAAACTCCGGATTGACGGCGCTGACCTTCCAGCTGTCGACATACGAACGATAGAGAATCTGCAAGGAGGTTCTCGAGCGTGGGATGTACCAGGCGAGTCGCGACATCAACAAGTGGCGGAAGCGTTGATCGGGGTGCGCCTCGGGTCGCTGACCCCCAAGCACCGATCGGTAGGGGTTCGCGAGAAAGCCCCACTGGTATGTGAAGTCGTAGCCGACCTCCAGCACGAGCGTGCGTGACAAGACCTGCTCCCAACCGGCTGCGAGCGAGATGGCATCGAGCGTCTCGCCAAACTGGCTTCCGGGGCGCTGCTGTGCTCCTCCCCTGAAATTTTGCCCAATTTCGTCGTGTCGGTAGCTCATCAGCCCCCGAAATTTGGTCGCGCGGTCGGCAAGCCAGATCGTTGGTTGGAAGAGAGTGCCAAACGAGAAGTAGTCGGGCTCGCGGCTAAAGCGTACGCCGCCGAACACGTCGACCGGATTCTTACGGGCGACGAACTCGTGGCCGCCCTTCAGCTCGACGTCGTGACGGATCTCCGTGAAGCGAGTGTCTTCGAGCGCTCCGGCCGCGATGCTCGCGCTGGTAATGGAGTCGATCAGGTAGTCGACGCGCATGCGGCTACCCTGCGGCGCTTCGACTTGCGCGATGATTTCAGGAGCGATGACTCTAGTGCTTCGATCCCAGTAGTAGTTGCCGCGAAGCTGAGCGTCTCCGGTCCACGTCCCGGTAACCGCGTCCGCGGCCGAGTGTCGAGGATGCACGACGAACAACGTAACGCCGGCGACCAGAAGCAACCACAGCGCCATCCATCGCGAGCCGTAGCGCGCTGCGCTTAGTTGCACCCGCATCCCCCGCCGGCGGTTCCCACACCACCGGTGGCGCCCTCGCGAGCATCGAGCACGTGAGAATAGAACTTCGCTTCGGTCGACTCCCGCTCGAGGTCCATGCTCGGCCGCGAAAGGTACTCACGCTCGTATGGCTTGACGGTCGCGCAGCCCGCAGCGGCGCACAGGAAGAGCGCGATGGCCAGCCCTAGCGGTCGGAAGAGCGGCTTCGACCCTGGTTTTCGTTGGTCAAATGACGGGCTAGGGCGACGAGTGGAGTCAGAATTCCCCGGGTGGTGGTTCGCATCCATGGGTGCTCGGCGATGATATCCGCGGCATGCGGACCGACCGAATAATACGCGTGAACCAAGGCACGGCCTGTGGGGTTGGTCATGAGGTAACGGTCACGGAAGCGGCGCAGCGCCCAAATCTCATCAGCTAGTGGCGATCCGTATGCGGCGGTGGCGACGAAGCAAGGTGGCACCGTAGTGAAGTCGATCGACGTTGTCTTCAGCCCCGCAGAAACAGGTTCGCTCCGCCCCTGACAAAGATCAGTCGCCATGATCTCGAGCTCATACTCCGTCTCGTGCGCGTCGAACGCCGTGTTGACCACAATGGTGTCTCCCGCATCGAGGCAATCTCCGTCCCCGTCGACGTCGATACCGTTCTCACAATTGCCGTCCTCGTCCGCGCGGTACGGCGCGCAGAGAATCTCCGAAGCGGACTCATCACTGCATTCCGCATCCACCGGAATGTGAAGCCCGTCGCCCTGAATCGGTCGGCCCTCGCTAGTGATCTCGAGCGCATGCGCGTCTTCGCTCACCACGCTGTTGACGAGGATCTTGTTCGCCAGAATCTTGTACTGTCGGAGTGGGCGTACGCTCTGCGGAACGGTGAAGCGCATGCGCCCGACCACATGGGACCACTTCGAGTTTGGGTGGTTTTCGAGTACGAAATCCGAGATTGCCTCGGGTTCGCCATCCACGTCACACAAGCCCACGCAAGCTCCCTCTTCAGCACAAATGAATCCCATTCCGCATTCGAGGTCGTCGGTGCAATCCTTCCCGCAGATGTCCGGGGGCTCCGGCTCGTTGCAGATGTTGGTCGCCATCACCACGACCTTGAAGCGCGCACCGCCCTGGGTCGTACGCAGGCGATCGGCTCCGCTTCCAGGCGCGCTATCGGGTTCATCGGTGATGGACGGATCCATCGTGGATAGCTCACCCGACTCGCCGTGAAGACTGCCGTAACCCGCCGGGTCGGACGTTTCGTACTCGGCGACCAGCGGGCCCAGCGTGAAGGGAACGGCATAAAGAACGGATGGTTGCCCGCGATAAGGGTAGCCGTAGGTTTCCGCCCAGAAGTCCCAGCGCTCCGACAGCGGCGTCGGGTAGGTTTCGTCGTTGAAGGTGTCGTTGTAGTCGCCCTCGGCGTTGACTTCGATCCACGCGGTGTAGTTGCCGTCTTCCCATTGAGTTGGCGCGACATACTGGACGGTCCTCGGGATATCGCCCGCGGGTGTGGCCGTGGTCACGACGTCTATGTTGGGCATGACGCGACGGGCCTCTTCCACGAATCGCGCGACGTCGCGATGATCGAACTCGCCGAGACCCTCGACGTCGCGGCGGGGCGGATAGATCGATCCGGCGCCAAGCGGGCGCATGCTTTCGTTGCCGGAGGCCTCCACGAACGGCTCTGCATAGCCCTTGCGAACGTCATCGTCGGTGGCGAAGCGGCCCTTGTCGCTGTTGAACACGCTCGCGCAAGTGACCGCGTCCAGTGCCTCGCGGGTCGTCGTGTCTTGGTTGAATGACAGGCAGAAGTACGAGTCCGGCGACGCGTCGATCGAGGTGCGGGATGCGAAACCCTCCGACGTTCGATCCTGAAAGATCACCATGGGGAACGGCTCGGCGTCCGGTGCGTTCGCCCGGCGATGGCCCCATACCGGCAAGATCCCTTCGCGTCGCCCGTAGGGCCAACGGAACCCGCTATTCATCTGGAGCGCGCCGGGACGATTGCCGACGCCACGAAGCGCGACGGATGAGGTCAGCGCAACGGTGTCCATGAATGTGCCGTCGGCGTCTTCGACCCAGATTGCGATTTGGGCACGCTTCGTTGGGGTGAAGCGAAACTCGAGGAGTCGCTCGCCGTCTTGGGCGGCAGCATTCCCGAGAGCCGCGAGCAAGATCGCGACCATGCACAAGCCAAGCAAACCAAGACGCATAGAGAAAATAGCCTAACCTCAGCGGTTTTTCGTCTCAAGGAAGCGGAAGGCAACGCCGAAAAAACAAATAGTTACAGTGGTTTAGCTGCCACTCAGCGGCGCGGCCGTTGCGGGCCACGGTGACGCTTGCTCTCACGCTTTCCAGGTGCCAGTTGCGCGCGAAGCTGCTCGACCTTGTCACGAAGCTGTGCCGCCTTCTCGAACTCGAGGTCCTCTGCGGCGAGGAGCATCTCACTGCGCAGCTCCTCGATCCGTGCCGGGATGTCTGCGGGGTCAGCCGGCATTTCGCCTTTCCTCAAGATGGGGACGACGACGTAGTCGCCGGCTCCTGTAGACGGATCCATCTCGAGGACCGCCTTGCTGATTGTCTGCGGAGTGATGCCGTGTTCCGTGTTGTATTCTTTTTGCCGTGCGCGGCGCCGCTCTGTTTCGTCCATCGCGTACCGCATCGCGTTGGTGATCCGATCGGCGTAGAGCAGCACTTCGCCGCCGGCGTTGCGCGCCGCCCGACCGATCGTTTGAATCAACGATCGGGGCGAGCGGAGGAAGCCTTCCTTGTCAGCGTCGAGAATGCCGACCAACGAGACCTCCGGTAGATCCAACCCCTCCCTCAGGAGATTGATGCCAACCAGAACGTCGAATTCTCCGCGTCGCAAATCTCTAAGAATTTCAACACGTTCCAGTGTGTTTATATCGCTGTGAAGGTAGCGGACGCGGACGCCGAGCTCGCCGTAGTACTCCGTGAGGTCTTCGGACATGCGCTTGGTGAGGGTTGTCACCAACACGCGTTCGTCGCGTGCGACGCGTTCCCGAATCTCTCCGAGGAGGTCGTCGACCTGGTGCTTGGTCGGACGAACGTGCAACACGGGATCGAGGAGGCCCGTCGGCCGAATCACTTGCTCGACGACGACACCACTAGCGCGATCGGTTTCCCAGTTTCCGGGTGTCGCGCTCACGTGAAGGACCTGGCCGACTCGCTCCTCCCATTCGCTGAAACGCAAGGGCCGGTTGTCGAGCGCGCTCGGCATGCGAAACCCGTGCTCGACGAGTGTCTCTTTGCGCGAGCGATCACCTTTGAACATCGCACCGAGTTGGGGCACCGTGATGTGAGATTCATCGAGGATCACCAGGAAGTCGTCCGGGAAGTAATCGAGGAGCGTCGGCGGCGGGTCGCCCTCGTTCCGACCTGAGAGGTGGCGGCTGTAGTTCTCGATTCCGTGGCAGAAGCCCATCTGTTCCAGCATCTCGAGGTCGTACATTGTGCGCTGCTCGAGACGCTGCTTCTCCAGCAATTTGCCTTCTGATTCGAGTTTGGGGAGCCATTCGAGTAGCTCCTGACGAATCGATTTGATCGCCCGTTGTCGGTGTTCATCGGGGGTGACGTAGTGGCTGCCGGGATAGATGCCGTATTGGTCCAGCTCCTCGAGTACTTGGCCGCGCATCGGATCGATCTCGACGATGCGTTCGATCTCGTCGCCCCAATACTCGACGCGAACGGCGAGGTTGTCGGAGTGTGCAGGAAAGATTTCGACAACGTCGCCGCGAACCCGAAACGTGCCACGGTGAAAGTCGATGTCGTTGCGTTGATATTGAATGTCGACGAGTCGTCGCAGCAGTTCATCGCGACGGAACTCCTGCCCTACTTCGAGATTGATCAGCATCTTTTGGTACCACTCGGACGAGCCGATACCGTAGATGCATGAGACACTGGCAACGATGATCACGTCACGACGTGCGAGCAAGGATCGGGTGGCGCTGTGGCGCATGCGGTCGACCTTGTCGTTTACGATCGCGTCCTTCTCGATGTAGGTGTCGCTCGATGGGATGTATGCTTCGGGCTGGTAGTAGTCGTAGTAGCTGACGAAGTATTCGACGGCGTTGTTCGGAAAGAGCTCTCGCATTTCGCTGTAGAGCTGAGCCGCCAGGGTCTTGTTTGGGGCCATGATCAGCGTCGGCCGCTGAGTCGCGGCGATGACGTTCGCCACCGTGAAGGTCTTGCCACTGCCTGTAATTCCAAGCAAAACTTGATGCTGGTCCCCCCGGGCGAGCCCTTCCAAGAGCTCGGAAATAGCGGCGGGTTGGTCCCCTTTTGGCTGCAAATCAGTGACTAGCTCGAGGTCCCTCGACATCGGCCAAGGCTATCACTCCTTGAAAAAGGGGACAGTCCCCTTAATGAACAGCGGATGAGCTTTGCCCGATTTCTCGATGTCTCCACCGCGACGGCCGCTAGTGTGGCGCGCCCCAACTTCGGCAACGTCCACTACCGACGCAGCCAGGTGCCAGCCCAGCCTCTCGAGCTCTACGAGTTTGAGGTCTGTCCGTACTGCCGAATCGCGCGGGAGGCCCTGTCGGCGCTGAGCCTCGACCCGATCATCTATCCCTGTCCGAAGGGAGGCACCTTGTTTCGGGAAAAGGTGAAGCGTCAAGGCGGTCGCTACCAGTATCCGTACTTGGTAGATCCGAACACCGGCACTTCGATGTATGAGTCGGCCGAGATCGTCGCGTACCTATTTCGTGAATACGGCGACGGGCCCGCGCCGTGGTTTCTGCGTCAGCGTGCGTTCGCGGTCTCCACGTCGATGCTTGCTTCGGGCTTCCGTCCCAGTCGCGGCCGACAAGCGGTAGGATCGCGTCAGCCGGAGCAGCTACTCGAACTCTACTCCTATGAGGGCTCGCCGTTTTGCCGGATTGCCCGAGAGGCTCTGTGCGAGTTGGAGCTTCCCCACCAGCTGCGCAACGTGCCGCGCGGGAGCCCCGACCGGGATGCCTTCGTGTCGATCTCTGGGCGGATGAAAGTGCCGTATCTGAGAGATCCGAACACTGGTGCCGAGATGTTCGAATCGGCCGACATTCGGCGCTACCTCTACGAGACCTACGCTCTCGAGGCTGGGACGAATTAACCCCTCGAAAAAGGGGACTGTCCCCTTTTAGGCGTTGGATTGGGCGAATTTTTGGGCGAAGGCTACGAAGGTTTGGACGTCCGCGGGCTCCATTGCGTTGTAGATGGATGCGCGGATGCCGCCTACGGAGCGGTGGCCCTTGATGCCGACCATGCCGGCTTCGGCAGCCTCTGCGATGAACTTCTTTTCGAGGTCTTCCGTGGGGAGACGGAAGACGAGGTTCATCATCGAGCGTGAGTCGACCTCGACCGGGCAATGGAAGAAGCCCGGGTTGCTGTCGATCATATCGTAGATGTTGCCGGCCTTCTCGATGTTGCGCTTCTCCATCGCGGCCGCGCCACCCTGGTCGCGGACCCAACGAAGCACGTTGCGAACCATGTACACCGGGAAGGTGGGGATGGTGTTCTGCAGTGAGTCACCTTCGAGGATCGTCTTGTAGCGGAAGATCTTCGGAATGGTGTTCGGACTGCGTTCGGCCAAACCCTTGCGAATGATCAAAACGGTGATCCCGGCGGGCCCCAGATTCTTCTGAGCGCCCGCGTAGATCAGCCCGAACTTCGAGACGTCGATTGGGCGCCAAAGAATGTCGCTCGACATGTCCGCGACGAGCGGCACGTCACCGCTATCGGGGTACGCGTGGAACTGCGTTCCCATGATCGTGTTGTTCGTGGTGAAATGCGCAAAGGCCGCGTTGGGATCGAGGTCGAGATCTGCCTGCTTCGGAACGCGAATGTATTTTCCGTCGACCTTGCCCGTTCCAGCCTCGCGCGCCGCGCCAGTGATCTTCGCTTCCGCCAGCGCTTTGTCGCTCCACGCGCCGGTCATGATGTAGTCCGCCGACTGTCCCTCGCCGCGCAGGTTCATCGGTGCGAGCGCGAACTGAGCGGTCGCTCCTCCCTGCATGAAGAGCACCTCATGGGTGTCCGGGATGTCGAGCAGCTCTCGAAAGAGGGCCTTCGCCTCTTCGTGAACCTTCGCATACGCAGCACCGCGATGGCTGTGCTCGATGAGCGACATTCCCGTTCCCTCGTGGTCGAGGAACTCGTTGTGGGCATACTCGAGGACCGGCACCGGAAGGGTTGCGGGCCCCGCATTGAAGTTGATGACACGAGCCATAGGCGCGGGAGCCTAGCCGCGGTTCTGGGCCGTGCAACTCCCTCCCCCAGCTTCGCCTCAACCCTCGGAAAATGGTGGAGCTGAGGGGAATCGAACCCCTGACCTCCGCATTGCGAACGCGGCGCTCTCCCAACTGAGCTACAACCCCAAGGTCGGGCGTTCGTATAGCCGCGCCGTTTCGTCGTGCAACTGGAACAACGCTCCGACACACCGGAGCACCTGAAAATTCGTGCGGTTACGTCGCTTGCGGGAGGGGTGCTCGTCCCTCTACCTTGAAGCATGAGCCAGACCTGGGGGATTGCTCGTCGCTTGCTCTGCTACACCTTGCTGTCGATCGGCTTGGTGGGTGCGGCGCCCGCGGTGGCGCAACAGACGAACGACGATGTGGCGGCGCGGGAGTACTTTGAACGCGGGAGGGCTGCGTTCGAGGAAGCCGACTACGAAAGTGCCTTGGTGTACTTCAGACACGCGTACGGCTTGAGTCAGCGGGGAGAGCTTCAGTACAACATTGGCGTCGCTGCGGATCGACTGCAGCGCGAAGAAGAAGCACTCGACGCGTTCGAGCGGTATCTCGAACGGAGTGAGAACGTTGAACGCAAGGCGGAGGTGGAAGAACGTATCGCTGCGCTTCGACAATCGATCGCGGAGCGAGAGGCGACCGAACGCGCGCTTGCGGAGGCCACGATCAGATATCAAACGCCGGGGGTCGACGATGCGAGTACGGACGGCGCGCGAGTTCCGAGGTCGGCGATCGCCGGTTCGAGCGCGCTCGCCGCAGTAGGCGCTGCGGGGGTGGCTGCCATGGCTGTGGGACTCGCAAAGAACGGACGATGCGCGAGCGAAGTCGCAGGACAGTGCGTGACCGAGCGCTCGGCGACTGCGTGGACTTGGGTGTACGGTGGACTCGGGATCGCGGCGCTGGCCGGCAGTGCGACCTGGCTCGTGGTCAGCTCCAAGCGCCGCAAGGATCAGCGGAAGACCCAGGTTTCGCTATCCCCGACAGGTGTGATGGTATCAGGAACGTTCTGACGCTGGTAGCGCAAACGATACACGCCGAAAGTGGAAAAACCTCATAGTTTCAATAGGTTGAGGAGCTGTCCGGCCGCATCGAGCATATCGGCGGGGCCTTGCACATGCGGAACGCGAACGATCGGGATCCGCGGACAGTAGTCCGCGAGTACGTCCGCGTTGGAGGTTCTGCTGAGGTCGCCCTTGCTCTGCCAGTCGACGTGGTTGAGCACGATCGCGCGCACAGAGATGTTGCGTCTGCGCAGGGCCTCGATCGCCGTGAGTGTGTACGACAAGACGCCAAGTGCGTTGCGTGCGACGAGGACGGTTTGCAGATCCAAAAGCGCCGCAAGGTCTGCGATTGTGTGTTCCCGGTCGAGCGGCACCAACACGCCGCCCGCTCCTTCGACGATCGTGTAGTCCGCGTCCTGCGCGAGTTCGCGAATGCATTTGGCGAGTGTGCGCAACGAACCGATGCTTGGCCCTCCGCGTTTCTCTATCGCGTACGGAGCGAGTGGTTCCTTCGCGCGGTAAAGTCCCGAGGCCGTCGCCAAAGATTCTCGCCCACAGGCGCGCGCCAGTTCGAGCGCGTCGTTGGGCTCCGGGTCGACACCGGTCTCGATTGGTTTGATGGCGGCGACCTTCTTGCCTCGTTGCACACACGCGGTCGTGAGCGCACTCGCCAGCCACGTCTTCCCAACGCCAGTGCCCGTCGCTGTGATGAACGCGCCCTTCATTTGCCGGCCTCCCAATCGCTGTTCGAACCGGAACCACCGAGCGAAGCAAAGGCCTCGATGGTTCGGTCGATGTGTTCTTGCCGGTGTGTGGCCATGGGTGTGAGCCGAAGCCTCGCGGTGCCCGACGCGACCGTCGGGGGCCTGATTCCCTGCACGAACACTCCTCGGTCGAGAAGGTGCGCCGAGAGTTGCATGGTACGCTCGTTGTCCCCGATCAAAATAGGGAGAATCTGACTCTCTCCGTCGGGGAGCTCGAAGCCGAGATCGCGGAGGCCGGTGCGCAGATGGCCGGCATTCTGGAGCAGAGTCAGGCGTGCCTCGTCAGCGTTACGAACGAGCTCGAGCGCGGCGATCGCTGCGCGCGCGACCACGGGTGGCGGCGCCGTTGAATACACGAAGCTCCGGGCGCGATTCCGAATGAGGGAGACGACCTCTGGGCTGCCCGCGACGAAGGCGCCCGCCACGCCGAAGGCCTTGCCCAGCGTGCCGATCAAGAGATCGGGTTGAATGCCCTGGGCTGCGGCAAGGCCTCGGCCGCTTGGTCCGAATACGCCCAGCGCGTGGGCCTCGTCGATGAGAAGTCCTGCGTCGAACGAGTCGGCAAGGCGAGCGAGGTCAGCGAGGGGCGCGATCACACCGTCCATGGAGAAGAGGGAGTCGGTGATGATGAGGGCGCGCTGGGAGGCTGATCGGTGCGTTCGAAGCAGCGACTCGAGGTGGCCGGCATCGCGATGTGCGTAGACGTGAACCTTGGCTCGCGAGAGGCGGCATCCGTCAATCAGGCTCGCGTGATTGAGTGCATCACTGAAGATGACGTCGCCCGGGCCCATCAGCGCCTGAATGGCGCCGACGTTGGCAGCATATCCACTCGAGAAGAGCAGGGCGTCCGGGGCGCCCATGAAGTCGGCGTATGCGATCTCGGCTTCACGATGGGCATCCATGGTGCCGGTGATGAGTCGAGAAGCGGCTGCTCCGACCCCTTCGCCGTACGGGGAGGCCTGCGACGCGCGCACGAGATCTGGGTGGTTCGCGAGGCCGAGATAGTTGTTGGAGCAGAGGCACAGGACGCGTCTACCTGCGATTTCCACTTCTGGGCCCTGCGGGCCGGAGATACACAGGGGTGAGCGGAGGAGGCCGGCGGC
>RCNB010002737.1_pt1 | contig 10706 bp, 7 predicted proteins | sample 2041321 | NCBI WGS metagenome assembly RCNB01 (sample SAMN09708232, study PRJNA481090) | Marine sediment metagenome, whole genome shotgun sequencing project.
GGTCCGAGAGCATGCCCATCAAATCGAGCGGGCCGGTGTAGAGGTCCAGCTCTTGAGCCAATCGCTCAGAGTACAAACCCCAACCTTCAGAGTAGCCTGAGTTGCCAAGATAGCGTGCGAGCGAATGGACCCGGTCTCCAAGTTCCAGCGAGATAGCGTTCTCCAGATGATGCCCGGGATAGGTCTCGTGATAGAGCGTTGACTGTTGCGTGGCGCGTGATCGGTTCTCCGGATTTGTCACCGCAATATAGAAAATGCCTGGCCTTGTTCCGTCTTCTGATGGCGCGTGGTATTCGCCGACGCCGCTGGCCGCAAATTCCGGGTAGGGTTTTATTTCGACGCCGGCCTTGGGTAACGTGCCGAATACGTCAGCCATCTTTTCTCTGGCGGCATCAAGCGAGTCCTCCGAGTACTGCACCACCTCGTCTTCCGTTCGAAACGTAAACTCCGGGTCAATGTTGATTCGCCGAACAAACTTTTCGATCGACTCACCCTCGTAGTGCGCGGCGAGGATGTCTTGCATCTCGCCGCGAATCTTGGAGATTTGCTTCAGGCCAAGCTCGTGAATTTCGTCAGCCGTTGGTTGCACTGTCGCGAACGAGCGGACCAGCGCCGGATAGCACTCAGCGCCGTCCGGGTTGTGACTCAACGCAATCTCTTCGCGGGCTTTCTCAAGATATTCGCCCTCGATGAAGTCGGCAAAGCGATTAATAGCAGGGGTGATTTCCTCGTCAAAGATGGTCTGAACATCGCCCTGAAATACTTCATCCTCTGCTCGTTCGCCCATCCCCAGAAACGGGTTGCTGTCCTCCAGTAAAACGCGGACTTGTTCGGGCACAGCTTCAACGGTCAGGCGAGGAGAGCTGTAGCCCATTTCCAGGCCCTTCTTCAGGTTTGCGATTTCGATGTCGATGAAGCGATCGACTTCTCCGAGTCTGGCGAGCGCCTGTTCTTTTAGCCCGTCAGACTCGAGCGGCTGGACATCGAAAATAAACGGCATGCCTCGGTACCATGCTGTCGTCGTGCTGGTTTCCCAAAGTTCCTTTCTACAAATACGTGTTGCCACCGAAGAAGCGAGCTGTTCGTGGAGGATGCCGTAAGTGATCCAGTCACGGCTGCCGATCTCGGCGGGTTCGCCGATCGCCTCAAGCTCAGCTAGCCATCCATCTTCAAGAGCCTGCCAATCTGCCCGCGCCTCCAGCGAATTGTCGAAAAGTCGGTCGTGACGTGCGCCTTCCAGCGCGAGGCGCGTTGCGAAGGCGGGGTAGCGATCGAACATCGCGGCGAGAAATTCGTCGGCGATGACTTCTATGCTGCGCTGCGAAGTCTCCGCAGTTTGTTCGACCACGTCCGGCGCGTCTGGCTGGCAGGCCGAGAAAAGAGATACGGAACATAAAGCGAGCGTGATGGAACGAAACATCCGGAGACTCCGACATTGAAGGTAGAAGGTAGAAGGTAGAAGGTAGCCGGTGATATTGCCACAAACCGTGCTCTAAAGTGCCTGGGCGAGACGCTCTCTTAGCTCCTGTCGGAAACGGCGGCTAATGGGAACAGTCGCGTCGGTATTTAACTTAGCCTGACCGTCGCCGGTATCGAAGGCCACGATTTCCGAAACCCTGTCCAGATTGACAATTGCACTTCTGTGAACACGTTGAAAGCCCATGGGCAACAAGCGCTCATCAATTCGAGTCATCGTTTCGCGCAAGGGGTACACGCGGCTACCGACATGCAAGTTGACGTAGTTACCACAGGATTCAATCCAGTCGATTTCATCGACGCGAACCAGGAATTCTCGCCCGAGTTTCTTGACGAGGAAACGGTCGAAAGTCCCGCCGTTCTCTTGCTCGTCTTTTTCTTCAGTGAGGAAGCCCGCTTCACCCTGCAGCCGCAGCAAAACAAACCGGTACATATAGATCATTGCGAGAATAAGAATGTAGGCGCGAAAATCTTTGAGATACTCGTAACTGAAATCGCCGAGCCAATTGTCCCAATTGTAGCGCCGCGACGGGTCGATAGCCCCGAATATAAGTACTCGAGCCCAGTACATCAGCGTCACATGTACAAGAGAAAATGCGACGCTGAATGCCACGTAGGCCGCGAGACTTCTCCCCCAGTGGCTGGCTCTAAACGGGTAGCGATGTTCGAACAATAACAAGAGCGGAATGGCGAGCGCTATTGCGAGGTGGCTTGTGGCCTCCAGGATCAGAGGGACGCGATAATCGAAATCAGCATCCTGCCAACCGCCATCGATGATTTCCACGCCCAGACTGGCGAGGAAGAACACGATAACGAACGAGGCAAGCAGAGCAAACTCCCAATAACGCCGTTTCGCCAGATATTGATCGAGTGTCATGGGCGCAATCCTACCGCGAGACGGGCCCGATCGCCGACAATTCATCCCCTGATCCCGCCGTTCGTCACAGGAATGGCTCTATTCAGCCCTTCGTAGTGGTACTAACCACGATCAATGCTGATTCTAGGTCCAATCTCAACGGCAAAGGAACAGGCATGGATCAGCCAACAAACGGTGCAGTCATATCAACGACAGAACACGGTCGTCGCTACGATATCGACTTCCTACGGGTCTTTGCGTTCATGCTCCTGATTCTTTACCACGTCACGATGCTGTACGCACAAGGCGAGGGTTGGCATGTGAAGTCGGCCTATCAGACGGATGCACTTAGTATCCCCCGGCTGCTCGTCAATCAATGGCGGATGCCGTTGTTGTTTATCATCTCCGGTCTCGCCATCAGCTTCGTCTGGCACAAATACAGCGCCGGACAGTTCGCGATGAAGCGCATTTCGAAACTGATGGTGCCACTCTTGTTCGGCATGGCATTCGTCGTCGCCCCGCAGTGTTACTACGAGGCGCTGGGCAAAGGGCTCATCGAGCCGGGCTTTATCAAGTTCATGGGCCAATATCTGACGTTTCAGGACTTCCCGGACGAAGCGTGGGCCGGCGAGAAAGAGATTCACTGGACATGGAACCACCTTTGGTACCTGCCGTACCTGTTGTTTTACACCTTGTTGTTAATCCCCATCGCGAAACTGCTGGACGGACCGCTGGGCGGTTTTAGACGCTGGTTTCAAAACCTCCGGGGCGTCTGGATTGTCATCGTGCCTCTGGCGCCGCTGATGATCTACGGTCATTTCGTCTTTCCGAAGTTTCCCTTCATCAGTCATGCGTTGCTCGGTGACTGGTACGCACATGCCATGTACTTCACATTCTTCCTTATCGGCTATCTCATCGGGCGTGATGCCGGATTCTGGGCCGAGCTCGTGAGAATTCGTAAAGTGACGTTGGCATTGGCGATAACGTTCTTTGTGCTATTCATTCTGCGCAACGAGTTCATGCCGGACAATCCTTCATTCTTGCTCGAAAAGGTGAGCGCATTGGTTACGTACGCAAATCGCTGGCTTTGGATCGTTACGATTTTCGGTTGGGGACATCATCTGATGAACCGTCCGATGAAGTGGCTGCCTTATGCGACGGAGGCGGTGTTCTCCTGGTACATCCTTCATCAAACACTGATCGTCGTTGCGGGTGCAAATCTCGCAAAATACTCCTTGGGCCCAGTCGTGGAACCTGTCTTGGTCTTGATTGCGACATTCGGTGGCTGTTATGCGATTCACGAGTTTATTATCCGCCGAACCTGGTTTTTGCGGCCGTTGTTTGGCCTTAAGTAGCGGGAAAGGCTAGCGTTATTCGTGTAATCTCTGCGCATGTCGTTTTTCGCAGAGCTCAAGCGCCGCAACGTATTCAGGGTGGGTCTCGCCTATGTCGTGCTGGCGTGGATCATCCTGCAAGTGGGTGACACGTTGGCACCGGCATTGCATCTGCCGGACTCGGTCAATTCGATACTGGCTTTTTTCCTGATTCTTGGCTTTCCTCTTGCGATGTTTTTCGCCTGGGCATTTGAGCTCACGCCGGAAGGTTTGAAACTTGAAAAGGACGTTAATCGAGACACGTCCATCACTCCAAACACAGGCCGCAAACTGGATCGAACGATTATTGCACTGCTCGTTGTCTCGCTGGGCTATTTCATCTGGCAGTCGCAGAAAGCGCCGATGGCGATTGATGAAGTGGCGAACAATGATCAATCGATCGCAGTACTGCCGTTCGAAAACATGAGCTCGGATGCTGAACAAGAATATTTTTCGGATGGTCTTTCTGAAGAGTTACTAAACCTGCTTGCCAAAATCCCTGAGCTAAGAGTGTCGTCACGTTCCTCTGCGTTTTCCTACAAGGGCAAAGACTTCAAAATTTCCGATGTTGGGCGTGAACTCAATGTTGCCCATGTGCTCGAAGGTAGCGTGCGCAAGTCGGGCAACAAAGTCCGAATCACGGCGCAGTTGATCAAGGCGGAAACCGATGTGCACCTGTGGTCCGAAACATGGGACCGAGAATTGGACGACGTTTTCGTTATCCAGGATGAAATCGCGAAAGCGGTCGTCGCAGAACTCAAGGTTCGGCTATTGGGCGAACTACCGCATGTTGCGGCCACCGACGGTGAGGCCTACTCCCTATTCCTGCAGGCTCGGTACACGCTGAATCAAAGGACATTTGAATCCTTGTCACGTGGCGAGGCTCTGATGAAACAGGCGATAGAAATCGATCCGAACTACGCACCGGCCTGGACCTATCTTGCGATCATATATTCCGCGCAGGGCGATATTGGCCAATTGCCGCCGATCGATGCTTTGTCTCTTGCACGTGCCGCCGTCGACAAAGCACTTGAACTTGACCCCGATTATGGGCGTGCACACGCTATTCTGTCCGATTTGTTGACTTCGTTCGCAATGGATTACGAGGGAGGCAAGCGTGAGATTGATATCGCGTTGGCCTTGGATTCAAGTGATATAGAGACGCTGTATAACGCGGCAATCATGGAGGCGAATTCAGGAAATCCGGAGCGAGGTCTGGAGCTGGCACTTGAGATATCCGAACGTGATCCGCTTTTCGCGCCCGGAATAGTCTCGTTAATGTATATTTATGAAGTACTGGGCGAGTTTGACAAAGCAACGGAGACAGCACTGCGGCTTCAGGAAATCAGTCCTGATGCATTTGGTACGAGCTACTACCTGGCCAATACCTATATTTTTAAAGGCGACTTCGAGGAAGGATTGCGGGTTGCCCAGAATGAGAAACTGGACGGGTTTCGATACACGGCTCAAGCAGCGGCCTATTTCGGATTGGGAGAAATCCAGAAGTCCGATGACGCACTGGCGGCATTGCAAGCCATTGATCGTGGTGGTTGGGATTATCAACACGTCCAGGCGCATGCGTTTCGCGGTGAGCTCGACGAGGCATTTGCCGCGTTGGAGCGAGCGTTTGAGTTGCGTGACTCCGGAGTCCAGTTAGTTCTTGGAGATCCGTATCTTGAAAACCTGCATGCCGACCCTCGGTATGAGGAATTCGTGCAACGCATCGGAATTCGACTTTATGAAAACTGACAGGAGATCGCATTGCTCTCTGTAGAAAACCTCACGAAACAATACGGTGATTTCACCGCTGTTGACGACGTCAATTTCAGTACCGGCGAAGGGAAGATTTTCGGTCTTCTCGGCCCCAACGGCGCCGGCAAGTCGACAACCATTAATTGTATTTCAGGCTTGATGCCGCCGACGTCAGGACACGTGAGTGTTGCCGGATTTGATATCGTCAAAGACGGTAAGAAAGCGAAGAGTTCGCTCGGCGTAGTGCCGCAAGAGCTGGCCTTGTATGAAGATCTTCCCGCAAGAGAAAATCTTATTTACTGGGGCAAGGCGTACGGGCTGGGTGGCTCCGAGCTGAAGTTGCGTGTCGACGAAGTACTGGAGCAAATCGGCTTGGTCGACCGCGCCAAAGACCTGCCAAAAGAATTCTCGGGCGGTATGAAGCGCCGCTTGAATTTTGGCTGCGGAATTGTTCACAAACCCAAAGTCCTTTTGCTCGATGAGCCCACGGTTGGGGTCGACCCGCAATCGCGGCAACGCTTGTTCGAAATGGTTGAAGCGGAACGCGATGCTGGTGCCTGCGTTCTATACACGACGCACTACATGGAAGAGGCTGAGCGTCTGTGTGATTCATTGGCCATCATTGATCACGGCAAAATTATCGCGCAGGGATCGGTCAGCGAGTTGCAGGCGAAACTCGGGGCCAGAGACGTGCTGCAACTCAATGGTGAATTCCCGGAAGGACTGGGAGCGACACTGGTCGCCAAAGGAATCAGTGATCTCGAGGTGATATCAGAAGACGAAGGTGTGCTGACACTGACGATGAGCACGGCTTCGCAGCATCTACCGGCAATTTTTCAGTCCATAACCGCGGCCGGTGGAACTGTAAGAGAGACCAGTCTTCGAAGCCCCAATCTCGAAACCCTGTTCCTGCTTTTGACGGGCAAGGAACTTCGCGAGTAGTCATGAGCTTCCTTTACGCGACATTCAAGAAAGACATCTCGCGTTGGCGGCAGGATCTTGTTGCGATCTCTATCTGGGTTGGTATTCCATTCATGATCGGTGGCTTGATCACGGCGATGGTCGATCAGGATAGCGGTGGCGGTCCGATGGGCACGCTGCTTGTCGCGGATCTGGACGAGACTCTCGTCAGCGGTGTGGTCGGCGCTGCTTTTTCGCAAGGCGAGCTGGCAGACTTGATCGGCGTCAAGCCGGTGTCGGAAGCCGAGGGAATGGAGCTGGTTGAAGCCGGTGAAGCGAGCGGTTTTCTGATTATTCCCAAGGGTTTTCAGGACGCCTTCCTCGATAACACACCAGTCACTCTGATATTAAAAACCAATCCGTCACAGACGATACTTCCCGGCATCATTCAGGATGTCACCGAGGTTTTGTTGGATGCCGGCTTTTATCTTCAGCAGGTGTTCGGTGACGAGATCAGACAGATCAAGGACGGCGACATTCCGGATTCTATGGCCGATGCTTTTGTTTCGGAAATTGCGGTTCAGATTCAGAACAAGGTGGAACGGCTTGGCGATCAGGTGTTTCCACCGGTGATTGAGGTCGAGATAGTCGAGCCGCCACCCGAGGAACCGCGACCGGATATCGGCCTGCTGTTTTTACCCGGTATCGTTTTGATGGCGTTGATGTTCGCAGCGCAGGGGCTCTCCGCCGACTACTGGAAGGAGCGGGAACTTGGGACCTTGCGGCGGCTGGTTTCGACGCCGGGATTGCTCAGCCGTTTCGTCTTGGGGAAAGCGCTTGCTGCGGCGGTGCTGATGACGATCATCGGCGGCGGTACATTGTTGGTGGGCTTTCTGTACCACGATATTGTGTGGAATAAATTCCTGCCGTCGATTCTATGGGTCGTCGTCGGCGGCGTCGGCCTGTTCGCGTGGTTCGCCGCACTGCAAATGCTGTTTTCGACAACCAATGCCGCGAACCTTCTTACATCAATTATTGTGTTTCCGTTGCTGATGATGGGCGGCAGCTTCTTCCCCCTAGAGGTGTTGCCAGATTGGCTGGCAGCGATCGGACGGCTGTCCCCAAACGGGTATATCGTCGACCAATTGACCGGTGAACTTACTTCAGCCACTGCGTGGACATTCGATGCGCGTGCATGGGGCACTGTTGGTGCTATGTTGTTGAGCGGCTTGGCGATCAGTGTCTGGCGTCTGCAAACTGGTTTTGCGAGAAAGTAATGCGAGAGATTCTCTTCATTGCCTGGCACGACGCGAAGTATCAACTTCGACAGGGGTCGACACTGGTCTGGGCATTCCTGATGCCACCAATATTCTTCTATTTTATTGGCACGATGACCGGCGGGTTTTCGTCAAACATGAGCCCTCAGGATAGCCCGATAACAGTCGTGGCGGAGTCGCCGGGGTTCCTGCAAGAACAGATTGACCTGCGATTGAGAGACAATGATTTCGCACCGACATGGGTCGCCGAGTTAGTCGTTGCGGAAGGCGAGAGCCCGCCGCGTCGAACGCTGACGATCGGCTCGAATCTTACCGAACAGGTTATTGCCAGCGAGCAGGTCAAGGTCGTGTTCGAGACCACGGCGTCGGCATTGACTCGCGAGTTTGAGCTGATACGAGTGCAACGTAGCTTGTACACGGCGCTTGCCGACGTCGTCGTTGCGGATATTAGCGACGAGGCTGAACTAACTGCCGCCGATTTGCTTACCTTGAACGACCTGCCGCGCAGCTGGCAGCTCGATGTTTCGCCAGCGGGTAAACGCCAGAATATTCCGTCGGGTTTCGAACAGGCTGTACCTGGCATTCTGGTGATGTTCGCGTTGCTGGTTCTGCTGACGAGCGGCGGCACGATGTTGGTTACCGAAAGAAAGCAGGGCTTATTACGACGCCTTGCTTCTGCGCCGTTTTCCCGGCGCGAAGTGGTCGGTGGGAAACTGGGTGGGCGAATGATAATTGCGGTCATTCAGATGTCGGTCGCGTTACTTGTCGGAACCTACGTTTTCAAGATGGTCTGGGGGCCGGACTTCGCGATGGTATTGGTCGTTCTGGCCGTCTGGGCTTGTTTCTGCTCTGCGGCGGGTTTGTTGCTCGGCAGCCTTGCCAATACAGAAGGTCAGGCATCCGGTCTAGGTGTCTTGACGGCCAACGGTATGGCCGCGCTGGGCGGCTGCTGGTGGCCGATCGAAGTGACACCGCAATGGATGCAGGCGATTCAAACCTTCATGCCGACAGGCTGGACGATGGACGCCATGCACAAACTCATTAGCTTTCAGGCGGGCGCTGCGTCCGTCCTTCCTGAGCTGGCGTTGCTCATAACGGCGACGATCGTAATTGCTGCGTTCGCGGCGAAGCGATTCCAGTACCAGTAGTTCTCTAGATCGGAGGCGGCGCGGACTTGGCAGGCGGCTGGACCCAGTTTGTCGGCAGCTCGCCGTAGGGCACCTGATGCCGATACGCATCAGCCAGCCCCGCCCAGGCCGGAGCATAGTCGGGGTCCAAATCGACAGCTCGTTGAAAATGAATCACCGCTTCAGCCGTGGAATCCGCCGTTCTGGCAACCCAGCTCTGCCTCCCAAGCATATAGGCCTCGTAGGCTTCGAGGTTCTGTGTGGGAATGTTATTTATGCGTTGTTGCTCATCCGGTGACAACGTTGCCTGCAGCGCCTTTGCGATGGCATTTGACACTTCGCTCTGAATCACGAACAGGTTTTCAGCTGTCAGTTGACGATCGTAGGTCTCGGCCCAAAGGTGTTCATCGGTCTCAGCATCGATCAACTGCACATTGATCCGCACTTGGTTGCCCGACCGCTGGACGCCGCCTTCCAGAATGTTCGCAACCCCGAGTTCCCTGGCAATCTCAGGAATCTTCTTGGTGGTGCCCTTGTATTCCATGACTGAAGTTCGGGAGATAACCTTCATCGATCCGATATTGGCGATGCTGGTTAACAGGTCATCGTGGATGCCTTCGGCGAAATACTCGTCTTCACTGCGGTCGCTGCGGTTTTCAAATGGAAGAACAGCGATCGATAATCTTGATGTATCTGTTTCTACGACCTCGAACGTTTCATCCAGCACGTCAGTTTCCGTGGGTTGAAACTTGTCGCTCAGCAATAGGCCGACGGCGACAACGAGAACGCCTATGATCACGTAGTTCAGTTTCTGCCCGGTCTGTGGCGTAATTGACTCCGTTCGATCGACATCCGCCTCTTTCTTGATGCCCTCCGGCGTGAGTTCGAAAGCCCACGCGAAGAAAATCGCCAGCGGTAATCCCAGCATGAGTAAGAACAAGACTGTCTTGGAGACCCATTCCGGAGAACCGAAATTGTCGAAGGCGAGGTCGGCGACCTGAGCGAGCACCCACGCGATAATGCCGTAGGCAAAGGTGACTCGGAAAACATTTCTTCTTTTTAGTTCGGCAAAAAGACTCACAGAGTCAAACACCTACGTCAGTTTTGAGCGGATGGACGGAGTATAGACGGGTTAGTCCGCAGTTTGGCGAATTAGTCCTTTCTTTCGGGTTCGATTCTGTTACAGTCCGCTCCGTCTTGACGCACCTCGGTCTGCGTCACTCACTCCAAACCCGCAATTCTGCCGCTTTGGAGTATTTACTAAATTCCAGCCTGGACCGAACCGCACGTCTTAGAACGCGTCGGATCAGGCGAAACGGAGAACAATCAATGTTATTTAACGAACTCGGCCTATCGGCCGAATTGCTGCGTGCTGTCGAAGAACAGGGCTACAGCGAAGCTACCCCCATCCAACAAAAAGCTATTCCTCTGGTCCTTGAAGGCCTCGATGTTCTTGCGGCGGCCCAAACGGGTACCGGTAAGACAGCGGCCTTTACGCTGCCACTGCTGCAGAGACTACAACAGAAAACGAATGCTCCACGGTGCATTCGTGCACTAATCCTAACGCCAACGAGAGAGCTAGCCGCACAGGTACACGAGAGTGTCCAAACTTACGGCAAACAACGTCCTCTTCGCAGCATGGAGATTTACGGTGGCGTCAGCGCTCGGCCGCAGATCAAGAAGATTCAACGCGGCGTCGACGTAGTCATCGCAACCCCCGGGCGGCTGCTCGACCATATTCGACAAGGCAATATAAATTTGTCGGGAGTCGAGATGTTCATACTTGATGAAGCCGATCGCATGCTCGACATGGGCTTCATTCGAGATATCAAACACATCATCAAAGAATTACCGAAGAAACGGCAGAACCTGTTGTTCTCGGCAACCTTCTCCACGGAGATTCGCGAACTTGCGAAAGGATTGTTGAACACCCCGACAGAAGTAC
>RCNB010002738.1_pt1 | contig 10705 bp, 11 predicted proteins | sample 2041321 | NCBI WGS metagenome assembly RCNB01 (sample SAMN09708232, study PRJNA481090) | Marine sediment metagenome, whole genome shotgun sequencing project.
CGGCCGTCCATGATCATATTGGCTTTGCCAACGAGTATCAGGCACATCGCCCGGCGTGTGGAGCAGACGTTAATCGGTGCGTAATTGCCGTTGAGGACAAGCACTGGTAGGTTCATTTTTAAATTCTCTCGAAAATTATAGCATGTATTTTAACTTCATCTCAGGGGATAATCCGCATATCCAATAACTCGATACCTTGGGTCAGGCAAGGAAAGTAACATTTATCCAGTCGGGATTGAGTTCTGCTTGATTTGTACGGTAAAATGGGATAGTTAACCTTTTGGGGAGGAATGATTGAAAAAATATCTTAAAGCATATGCTTTTTTACTACCCATTGCCGTATTCCTGGTTGCTCTCGACCAGCTGACAAAGACCTGGATCAGGAATAATCTGGCCTTTAATGAGCTGTGGATGCCATGGGAGTGGCTGGCCCCCTACGCCAGGCTGGTCAATTGGCACAATACCGGCGCGGCGTTTGGCATTTTCCAGGGCATGAATGGCATTTTTGTAGTCCTGGCTTTTGTGATCATCGCTTTAATCGCAATCTATTTTCCTATGATTCCGGAAGATGATTTCTTCTTCCGACTAGCTTTAACTCTGCAGATAGCAGGTGCGGCTGGTAATCTGATCGATCGCCTTTATCGAGGTTTTGTGACAGATTTTATCTCAATAGGAAGATTTCCTGTATTTAATGTAGCCGATTCCTGTATTACCATGGGTGTGGTAGTTTTGCTTGTGGGGATGTGGATCGAGGAGAGAAAATCTCAAGATGAAACAAGATCCAATAATTCTTCAGAACCTGTCTGAAAACGAACTCCGACTCGATAAATTTTTGGCCAATGAAATGGAAGGACATTCCCGTTCCTACATCCAAAAGATCATTACCGCTGGGGGAGTATCAATAGATGGATTCCCGGTATATAAAAAAGCTGAACGGGTCAGTCCGGGAACAGAGATCGAAGTCATAATTCCCGAAGTAGAAGAGACAGAAATGCAAGGAGAAGATATCCCCCTTGACATCATTTTTGAAAATGATGATCTGATAGCTGTGAACAAACCGGCTGGCATGGTGGTTCATCCAGCCCTGGGACACCCTACCGGCACCCTTGTGCAGGCCGTATTGGGATACGCCCCGGAAGTTGAAGGTGTCGGAGGTGTGAAGCGCCCCGGGTTGGTACACCGCCTGGACCAGGATACCTCGGGAGTTATCTTATTAGCAAAAAATGATCGGGCCCATCAATTTCTACAGGACCAATTTCGAGAGAGGCAGGTCGATAAGGAGTACCTGGCATTGGTGGATGGACGACCTCCAACTCCTAATGGACGGGTAGATGTGGCCATTGGGCGGGACTCAAAATACCGGCAGCGCATGGCCCCGGCCCTGGAAAGGGACGGCAAAGAAGCCATTAGCGAATATTTCACACTGGAGGAATTTCCCAAACATACTTATCTGCGAGTAAAGATTCTGACCGGGCGCACTCACCAGATCCGGGTACACTTGAATTTTCTGGGCTGTCCAGTGGTAGGTGATACTGTATACGGCAGAAAAACCCCCTCAATTCCGGTTGAACGCCAATTTTTGCACGCGTTCCGGTTGTCCATAGTGATCCCGGGAGAAGAAGATAAACACTGTTTTGAAGCTCCCCTGGCAAAGGACCTGGAAGGCATCCTAAGTCAATTCTCAGATAATTAGCCAGGAGTATAGAATAATGATCGACCTCCGTTCTGATACAGTCACATTGCCATCACCAGAAATGCGGGAAGTGATCGCCAAAGCCGAAGTGGGGGACGATGTTTACGGGGAAGACCCCTCAGTTAACCAGCTTGAAGCCGAATCAGCCAAAATCTTGGGGATGGAAGCTGCCCTTTTTGTCCCTTCTGGAACGATGGGCAACCTGGCTGCAGTTCTGACTCATTGTGAGCGAGGCAGCGAGATCATCTTAGGAAATAAAGCCCACATCTTTCTGAATGAAGCTGGGGGTGCGGCAGCCCTGGGAGGGATCCATTCTCATACAATTCCTAACCAGAAGGATGGCACCCTGAAGTTTGAGGATATTAAAAACGCTATACGCTTTGATGATATTCATCATCCCAGGACAAGCTTGATCTGCTTGGAAAATACCCACAATATGTGCGGCGGGGTAGCCCTGACAGTGGAATACACGAAAGCTGTAGGTCAGATTGCCAGGGACCATCAGCTGAAACTCCACCTGGATGGTGCGAGGATATTTAATGCTGCTGCTGCCTTGGATGTGGATCCAGCAGATTTAGTTCAGTCGGTAGATTCGGTTATGTTCTGCCTCAGCAAAGGGCTGGGCGCGCCGGTGGGATCGATCTTATGTGGTGATGCAGAATTTATAATTAAAGCCAGAAGAATTCGCAAGATGCTTGGCGGAGGTATGCGCCAGGCTGGCCTGGTGGCAGCAGCAGGTTTGTATGCCCTGAAGAATAATATATCCCTCTTGAAAGAAGACCAAAGACGGGTGCGAGTGCTTGCCCAGGGATTGGGGGAAGTAAAAGGTATCACCTTGATGGATAAAATCCCACCCTCAAATATGGTTTATTTGAATTTGGACCCCGAACTTCGATTTGACGCAGTCCAGATGAAAGCCAAATTAAAGGAAAAAGGGATCATGGGTGGAATTGAAGGAGAACGGCAGATCAGGCTGGTCACTCATTTATGGATCACAGATAACGACATAGAAGATGTGATCACGGGATTCAAGGAAATCACTGCCTGAAGGAAGAAAATCGCTATCAGAAAGGTGTCAACTGCCAGATGTTATAATAAAAACGTTCCTTTTTGAATAGTTTATTCAAGGATATAAACAACAATGAAGACCAAATATACAATTGAGGATATGGACCGAATTGCGGATGAAATTCGATCCAGGATATCAATTCAGCCAGAAATTGGCCTGATCTTGGGTTCTGGCCTGGGTGCATTATCAGAATCTATTGAGGACCCCACTATCATCCCTTATCATGATCTTACCGGCTGGCCGATCTCCACAGTGGAAGGTCATGCTGGAGAGCTGGTTATCGGCAACCTGGAAGGACAGGATGTGCTGGTGATGAATGGCCGGATCCATTACTACGAAGGTTATGAAATGAGCCAGGTGACTCTGCCTATCCGGGTTATGCAGCGATTGGGCATCAAGACCTTGATCGTTACCAATGCAGCCGGCGGGATTAATCAGGATTTTGTTCCCGGCAACCCAATGCTGATCACGGATCACTTAAATTTCCTAGGAATGGCAGGTGTAAATCCTCTGCGAGGACCTAATCTGGATGAGTTTGGCACTAGATTTCCGGATATGAGTCAACCCTATGACCGGGAATTGATTGAAATTACCCGCGGGGTTGCCAAAGAACAGGGACTCACTCTTTATGAAGGTGTTTATGTATGTTTGTCTGGCCCTACATTCGAAACACCGGCCGATTTGCGATTTTTAGCCGGTGCAGGAGTGGATGCTGTGGGAATGTCCACGGTGCCAGAGGTAATCGTAGCCAATCATGGCGGCCAACGGGTTTTGGGGATTTCTGGCATTACAAATAGTTCTAACCTTTATGGGGAAGCTGAAACTACTCATGAAGAGGTAATCGAAACAGGTATGATCCTGTCCCCAAAGATGATGGACTTGATCCGGGGCGTCCTACGAGTTTTATAAGATCCTCTCTGAATCTGATTATGAATTTCAACCGTGGAGAAATAGATCTCCTATATATCTACACCACACTTCAATGAATGAGTTATTACAGTACCTCAAAGATTATGAATACCTGATCTATATTTTCATTGGCGGATTTACCGTCTGGCATATCAGGAAGTTTTATCTGGCCTGGGAAGAGCTGAGGGCAGCGGCATTTGGTTTGGAAAAGGAGAGCGCCCAGATGCGCTTGAATCGCTCCGCTGCACTGCTGGTTGTTCTGTTATTCCTGGGAACCGCGGAGTTTGGATTGGTCTCTTTTATAATCCCCTCTATGCCCAATGTAAATCCTCTACCAACAGCAACGCTGGATTTGTTGGCATCACCAACCACGACCATAGCACCGGTGGATGAAACCGATGTTCCGGTGGTTCAGGAAACGCCATTACCTGGGACAGCAATAATCCCAGCAGGATGTATACCTGAGGAATTGTTGATCACATATCCAGAAAATAACACTACTGTGAGCGGGATCATTGAGATCGAAGGCACGGTAAATATCCCGGATTTCGGTTTTTATAAATTCGAGATCTCATCTCCCAACGTAGGTACCTGGCTGACGATCCAGGCAGGAGATACTCCGAAAAACAATGAGATGATAGGTTTCTGGGATACAACCCAGTTGGAACCTGGTAATTATTCCTTGCGCCTTGTAGTTATTGATAATCAGGGTATACAAAAAGAACCCTGCGCGATTGATCTATATGTAGAAATGATGGATGAATAGGCTGGGAAACCTTTATGACAAGAATCAATATCCGCCCCGCAATATCGACTGATATCTCGAAGATGATCGCCCTGGATCACAATTACGCCACAGGCCATGTTTGGCAAATGACCATGGATCTAACTGAGATCCAAACCCAGGTCTCCTTTCGAGAAGTCCGTTTACCTCGCGAGGTCCATGTCAATTATCCCCGCAGCGCTCAAAAACTATTGGATGATTGGACAACCCGGGATGTGCTGCTCATGGCTGAAGCAGGAGAACACGTCAGAGGGTATATCAGCGTTCAAATGGGGTTGGCGCCTGCGAGTGCCTGGGTGAAGGATCTGGCAGTTGACCGGGTGCATAGGCGGAACGGCATCGGCAGCGCTTTAGTAATGGCTGCCCAGGATTGGTGTGCAAGAAAAGGCTTTCACCGGCTGACGCTGGAAATGCAGCCTAAGAATTATCCTGCTATCCAATTTGCTTATAAGCTTGGCTTTGAATTCTCCGGTTATAACGATCAATATTATAAGGATCAGGAAATCGCGATCTTCTTTTCCTCATACATATGAACCTGTTATCCTTCCTTCAAACGATCAACCAGCTCCTGGCAGCTGGTATTTCCATCACCGCATTTTCTTTGCTCCTTTACGCTTTATCTTTTAATCTAAAAGATAAGGTAGCCCGTTCCTTTGCTTTTATTATGGGCTGTGTAGTGGTTGTATTTGTGGGGGAGTCAGTGGCTGGGGTCGTCAGCTCACCTACCTGGATAGAGATCTGGTATCAAATCCAATGGGTGGGGATTATCATGCTTCCAGCCGCATACGCTCATTTGTCAGATGCAATTCTGGCTACAACAGGCCGGCCTTCTCGGGGGCGCAGAACAAAGCTGGTTAAAGCCACTTTCCTGATCTCATTTGTATTCCTGATCATGGTCCCGTTCTACATCTTGGTTGGGCCCCTTGTAACTGAAGGAGTGGTAGCACCTCACCTGGAACGGACCAGCCTGACCTGGATATTCTCTGCTTTCTATATATTAAGCATGATCTGGGCTTGGGTCAACTTCCAACGGGCATATCACCGCACTATCACCAGCTCCGGCCGCAGGAGGATTGGTTACTTAATCGGAGGTGCTCTGGCACCTGCCCTCGGTTCATTCCCTTACTTGTTATTTGGTTCGACCTTTGCTTTGCAGCATCCTTATGTTTTCTGGCTTACTGCAGTCGTCAGCAATATCCTGGTTTCGGGATTGATCATCATTATGGCTTATGCAGTGGCCTTTTTCGGTGTATCCTGGCCAGACCGGGTAGTCAAACGCCGGCTGATCAAATGGGTTCTGCGGGGTCCGGTTACAGTCAGTACTGTGTTAGCCTTGACTACTCTAGCCCGTCGTGCGGGGGAGCCGCTGTCGTTTTTTGCTCCAGTGCTTATGGCAGGCGCATTTCTGTTGATGCAGTATTTCATCACCATGTTCTCCCCTATCTGGGAACGTTGGTTCCTATTTGGAGAGAGCAAGAATAGTCTGACTTTGCTTCAGAATTTTGAAGAACGTCTTTTTACTTTGGATGACCTGAGTCAATTCCTGGAATCAGTATTGGCAGCGATGTGCGATGGGCTCCAGGTAACGAAAGCTTTTGCCGCCTCATTGGATCCGATTGGAATGGATTTCCTGGTGAGTGTTGGTGGTCAGGTGGATTTTGATGAAGATGAACTTTCTGAACGAATCAAGGATATCTCCTCCAAGCAGGACCAGATTGGAAGTTTCAATTTGTTCTCCTGGGGAGATTTCTGGGTCATACCATTATTCAATGACAACAAACCGGATGAACTGCTAGGATTAGTTGGAGTAGAGACGCCGTCAGATATCCTTGACGGCGACCAAAGAGAAGCCTTCCAGACCCTGATCCGGCGTGCCCAGCAGGCCTTAGTGGATAGGAACTTCCAACAGCAGGTATTTAGCTCAATCGAAGACCTGACGCCGCAGATGAACCGAATACAACGCCTAAGAGCTGCAGCTCGCTATGATAGTACAAGTGTGTTAACGGCGAGTCCTGGTGAAATCCCATTGGATGAGGGAACTCTGACCGAGTGGGTAAAGAACGCTTTGTCGGATTATTGGGGAGGGCCCGATCTGTCAGAAAGTCCGCTTCTACAGCTAGAGATCGTGCAAAATTCACTAAATGAACACGACGGCATATCCGTCAAGGCGGTTCGGGCAATATTGAAAGAAGCAATCGAGAAGATCAGGCCGGAAGGTACGAGAAGGTTCACTTTAGACTGGGTTTTATATAATATTCTGGAAATGAAGTTCCTGAAAGGACAGAAAGTACGGGATGTCGCTAAGCGCCTGGCTATGTCAGAAGCGAACCTGTACCGAAAACAGAAGGTCGCAATAGAAGTTGTGGCTAAAACCATCCTGGAAATGGAAAAGCAAGCTCGGGAAAATGTGAAAGATTCTTCTGGAAACGCCTGAAAAATGTTACAATAATCATTGCTCGCATTAATTTCATAAAGGCATATTAATGGTTCATGATGATCAGTTGCACAACATTCCTGAAGAGCCCCCTGATTTAGGGGATTCATGGTGGAAAGCAGCCTTGTCTGAGGGAGAAGAAGATCTGATTATTGGAACAGGGCTGTTAGTTGATGGGGATCAGCCAGAGATGGGTTCTGCCTTGCTCACTTATAATCTCCCGGAAAATGATTGGGATTACGTTGACCGTTTATATCAAGAGGATGAAATTGTCCATTTGAATGTGGTTGGATGCAACCAGGGGGGACTTCTTGTCCAGGGAGAAAAGATCAATGGTTTTGTGCCCTGTTCTCACTTGTTAGCTGGTCATAAAAAGAAAGAATACCTTCAACAAACTGTAGAGCTTAAAGTTATTGAATATGACCGTGATCGCTGTCGAGTAGTACTCTCTGAAAGAGCTGCCCAGGCAAAAGCTGGCACCCGGATCAAATTGCTGGACGAGTTAGAAGAGGGTACCTGCATCCACGGCACTATTACAACCCTGACCGATTTTGGCGCTTTCGTTGATTTGGGTGGGATGGAAGGGTTGATCCATATCTCCGAGCTGTCTTGGGGTAGGGTTGATCATCCTTCCGATGTGGTTGCTGTGGGTGATTGCATGGATGTCTATATCCTGAATATCGATCGTGTGGAAAACAAGGTTGCGCTTAGCTTAAAAAAGATGTGTCCCAACCCCTGGGAGACAATAACAGAACGTTACAAACCGGGTCAAATCGTTGAAGCGGTGGTCAAGAATATCGTTTCATATGGGGCGTTTGTTCGTTTGGAAGAAGGGGTAGATGGTTTAATCCATGTTTCGGAACTGGGGGAAAACGGGGAAGATGTATCACCCTGGGATGTATTAGAGGAAAACCAGAAGGTCTCAGTTGAGATTATTAATCTGGATCCCAGAGAGCAGCGTCTCGGACTGAGTTTGGCCGAGGGGGAATAAGAAGGTTTAACCAAACAACATGAATTATAAAATTAGGGATCTCTTTCTCGGGGTTCTATTTGGCTTGTTAAGTGCCGGTTTGATAATGCTGGTTTCACAGCCCAAACCTGGCAGAGCAGTGTTGCTGCGGCCAGCTCCAACCCCCCGCCCGGTTGTGATCAATATCGATGGGGCTGTGGTCTCACCCGGCGTTTACACCCTCCCGGTTCAGAGCCGTGTGGTAGATGCTGTTGAAGCAGCTGGCGGACTGGCGAAAAATGCCAGCACTGGATCTGTAAATCTGGCAGCGGAACTGAAGGATGGGAGCCATATATACATTCCTGCCCGGAATCCCTCTCTGGAAATTTCTACAGATTTAGTTGGGAGTGTTGTAGGAATATCAGAGAGTGGAGATTTGATATCCCTGGTAAATATTAACCAGGCTTCTTTAGAAGTGTTGATCGGATTGCCAGGCATAGGTCCTGTGACAGCTGGAAAGATTATCAGTTTCCGCGAAGAACAGCTATTCACGAAAATTGAAGAGATCCAGAAAGTGCCTGGCATAGGCCCGGCAACCTTTGAACAGATCAAAATTTACCTTACTGTGGGTGAATGAAGATCGGGAGAATTAAATAAAAAAACCTTGTCAGTTTTGTCATTGGCGGGAAAGAACTGATCACCGTTGTTGGGCGGCTACTTTCATCGCAGATGGCTGACAAGGTTTAGTATTACAAGTTGTTTAAATTATTATACTTTTTTCTTCAGTACGGGCAGACCATTTTTGGTTTCAGATACAACATAAGCGGCTGGAACTGCATCCAGTGCGCCATCTTTAACTTCCTTGGCGAAGAAGTACAGGGTTGATTCTTTTCCACTTTTCAGTACACGGGTTCGACCGTGCAGGTAGTAGGTGACACCTTTTCCATTTGTATGTGCGTAAGCCATAATATCTCCTTTGTTCGTTAATTCCTAAAAACCGCCCAACAGATTTTTGTAATGAGGTGGTGAAACCTCAGTCAAAACTTAGTGAATCTGCTTTGATTTCCTGAATTAGATATATTTTATCGAGGAAGTGGATGATCGTTCTTCCTCTACTATTGTAACCCCTAAACCTTAGAAAGTTATATATTTTTGCCATTTTTAGAGGGAAAATACGCTATTTTAGCCCTTTTTGTAGCGAAAATTCTCCATAAATGCTAGATATACGAAATCCAAGGGATTCGTAGAGGGAAAGAGCGAGCCGATTATCGCATTTTACATGCAGTCCGATGAAATCAACTGTTCTCTCCAGGAGCTGGCACAGCCGGGCTGTCACTGCCTTGCTGTACCCCCGGCCGCGGTATTCTGGATGGGTAGTAATATTTCCCAGGGCGGCCACTCGATAGGTGGCTGAATAGGTATGGATGCCGGCAATACTGACCAACCTGCCCTGATGGCGGAGGCCAATATACTGACCTGACCTTAGCATGCGAGGATCAAATGCATTGTCCGGGTAGCTCTCCTCATAAAGTTCATTGACCTCGGCCAGGTCTGTACCAGCTAACCGAAACGTGTTTTTGGTGTTGGCTCGGGAAATCGGATCGGAATTAGTGAGAACCATTTTGAAGTGATCCCCGTGCTCTGCGATCTGATAAACATCAGAGAATTGTTTTATCAACCCCGGACTTAAGTGGGCGTAAAATTGATCTGGCAGAAGGGACTGCAGCTGCCGGATGTACTCATGATCTAGTTCCCCAAATGCCAGCAAGACCGGCAGATCTTCTCCCTGGTAAAAGGGGGTGATATTTTTCAACGCCTTTCCGATCTGAATCCCATAACAGGTTATTCTGGGCCAGTAAAAATCGTCCAAATCTCCCAGACTGTAGAGATGCAGGGGAGGATCCAGGCGGAAGTATTTTTCCAGGGCCGAACGATCTTTGATTATTTGTATTTCCACACCAGGATTTTACCAATACCTGTAATATTTTCCAATCTTTTCACTGAAGATAATTCCAGATCTGAGAGTTATAATGTATCCACAAGAAAACTTAAAATCTGGATGGTAATTATGTCAAACGCTCTCGTTGAATGTGTACCGAATTTTTCTGAAGGTCGCCGACAAGATGTTCTGGATGATATCAAAGGATCCATCTCAGCCGTACCCGGTGCCTATGTCCTCGACATGCATACCGATGGTGACCATAACCGCAGTGTGATCACATTTGTAGGAGCCCCCAAAGCCGTTGAAGAAGCTGCCTTTCAAATGATCAAAAAAGCATCTCAACTGATCGATTTGGAACAGCACAGTGGAGAACATCCCCGCATCGGAGCTACTGATGTGGTTCCTTTTGTTCCCATATCCAATATCACTATGGATGAGTGCGTGGATATGGCTCACAGAGTAGGGGAAAGAGTGGGACAGGAATTAAAGATACCTGTTTATTATTATGAAGCGGCTGCCTTGCGCCCCGAACGAAAAAGATTGGAGTTGGTCCGCCGGGGTGAATACGAAGGCTTGAAAACCGAGGTTAAATCCAATCCAGATCGTGTCCCGGATGCAGGTCCTGCTGAACTTGGATCTGCTGGCGCAACAGCGATCGGAGCACGGGAATTCCTGGTTGCCTATAATGTCAACCTGACCACAGATGATGAAGAGATCGCCACAAAGATCGCCCGGACAGTTCGTCATTCCTCCGGGGGATTGAGATTCGTAAAAGCCCTCGGTATGACGATCGAAGGCCGGGCCCAGGTCTCGATGAATTTGACCAATTTTCGGAAGACCTCCCTTCCATTAGTTGTAGAAACCATTCGCAGGGAGGCAGAACGTTATGGGGTAGGCATCCACAACAGCGAACTGGTGGGATTAA
>RCNB010002880.1_pt1 | contig 10704 bp, 9 predicted proteins | sample 2041321 | NCBI WGS metagenome assembly RCNB01 (sample SAMN09708232, study PRJNA481090) | Marine sediment metagenome, whole genome shotgun sequencing project.
AACCGCCCATCCTTTCTTTTATCAGCTCCTGTGAAAGCTCCTTTTTCATGTCCGAAAAGCTCCGACTCAAGGAGGGTTTCCGTGATGGCAGCACAGTTAATTTTAACAAATGGGCCGTCTTTTCTGGGGCTGTTAAAATGAATCGCTCCTGCAATCAGTTCTTTTCCGGTCCCGGATTCACCGTTTACCAGAACCGTTGCTTCTGATGCAGCGACTTGTGAAACTGTTTCCAGGAGTTTAATCATAGTTGGGCTTTGCCCGATGATATTTTGCCGGTCAAAATGTTTTCCGAGACTCTCTTTTAGAATACGGTTTTCCTCTTTTAGCCGGATATGTTCCATGGCTCTTTTAATCGTTATCTTCAGCTTGTCAAAATCCAGCGGTTTCAGCGGTTTTGTGAGATAATCGTAGGCCCCTTTCTTTATAGCTTCAACGGCTGTTTCGAGAGATGAATATGCTGTCATAATGATCACAGGGATGGCAGGGTTAAAAGCCTTTATTTCATCTAAAGCCTCAAGACCTGAAACCTTTAACATGCGGACATCCATTAAAACCAGGTCAAAGGGGCGTTCTTTGACTTTTTCTATGGCCGTTGACCCGTCATCCGCCTCAATAATATTGTATTGCCACCCGCTTAAAAGGGTCTTCAACATGGTGCGATGAGCGCTATCGTCATCCACAACGAGTATGTCACTTTTATTATTCATCAGCTTTCATCATTATTAGAAATTGGCAGAAATAAGGTTACAGTTGTGCCCTTTTCCTGGCTACTTTCAACCTCCATCTTCCCATCGTGGGCGTCTATTATATTATGTACTATTGCCAGACCAAGACCCGTACCGGATGGTTTTGTAGTAAAATAAGGATCAAAAATATGGGCGATATCTTTTTTTCTGATACCAGTGCCGTTGTCTGTAACTTTGATTATCACCCATTTTCTTTCTTTGTTCATGGAAAGTGCAACGTTTAGAGTCCCTCCATCCTGTATAGACTCAATTGCATTTAAATAAAGGTTCAACAGGACCTGGTTGATCCTGTCCCTATCGACTTGAATTTTTTTCACAATAGATGAAAAAGCAGTTTCGATCTTTATATCTTTTTCAGCAGCCTGCCTTTCTATAAGCCTGAGTGAATCTTTAATAACATTATCAACAGAGGTAGCCTTCTTTGAGATAGTGATAGGCTTTGCAAATTCTAAAAGCTGACCGACAACCCTGTTTAATCTTTCAACTTCCTGGATCATGATGTCGGCTGTTTGCTGATCATCTTTATTTTCCCGATATCTTTCCTTAAAATAAGTGGCAAATCCTTTTATCGAGCTTAAAGGATTTCGTATTTCATGGGCGACACCGGCCGCAAGCCTTCCTATGGATGCAAGGCGCTGGTTCCTTGCTATCTCTCTTCTTAAAGCTTGTACTTCGCTTAGGTCTTTAAAAAGGAGAACATGTCCTAAAAAGGTCTGGTCTTCATCGTGCAGCAATGTAGCGCTTACCTGTAGTGGAATGCTCCTGCCGTCTTGAGCCAGATAATCTATCTCTTCTTCTACAATACCCTTATTAATATCCGGGTTATCTATCTGATTCAAAAGTTCTATTGGAAGTATTTCTTTAGCTTTGTTTTGTATTGCTTTTCCAATAGAAATACCAAGGACGTCTTCTGCCACGTTATTGAAAGATACAATTTTCTGATTATCGTCAATGGCGACAAGGCCAATGGGAACATTCTCCACAAGGTTGTCTGAAAATGCTTTTACTCTGGAAAGAGAGGCTTTTGTTGTACGATAGCTGTGGGTTAAAAAAAGAAAAATGATTCCGGCAAACCCGATTAGAAGCAATATGATACCCATAACTACGGTATGTCTTGTGTCGACCTTTTGGGCAGCCTCGATGGCTTCCATATCCAGCCCAACAAAAATAACCTTAGGTAACAAAAGGGAGCCATTTATTCTGTTTGTCTGTTTCGCTTCTTGCCGATCAAACATCATATGTCCATGTTGTTTCCCCATGGGCTTGCCTGTGGGTGAAAATCTACTGAATACTTCAAAAATATTCTTTCCATCAGGATATGATTTAAAACGCCATTGTTCCGATGAAATGCCGGATATTTTTTCGAGATCTAAATCATTTCCGTATTTTTTGCCAATTTGAGAAAGATCGCTGTGGGCAAGGATGACTCCGTTTGTATCCACAACAAGCAGATAAACAATATCGGGCAGTTGGGCGGTCTCGGTAAGAAGCCTTTGTAATTTAAAACCGCTTCGCATTCTGCCCATCATTCCTGTGCGTGTGCCTGCCTCAAAAGACCTTATCAGGGCAGTTCCTTTCTCCAAAAGCAGACGAACACTGTTTTCCTTCTGGCGGTTCAGGTTTTCCGAAATCATAAAAATAAATATGGGAAACAGCACAACAACCGCTCCAATAAATATCCAAGGCGGAATGGCTGCCCAAAATTTTTTCTTTTTTGTTTTGTTTGCCATGCTAATCTCTAAAGCAAATTCAGTGCCAAGTTATGGTGCAACATGACCTTCAAGGTTAATGACCGCTTCGCTTGAGGCTAATTATAAATCAGAGCAAGCCTGAAAAGAAAAAGATTCTTTATCACGAAAGCACGAAAACACAAAAAAGATAAAATTAGAATTTCGTGCTTTTCCTATTTCGTGTTTTCGTGATTGGTTTTATTTTTTATCATTAAAAACAACAAATTTACAGCTAAGCTTACTAAAACCTAAAACCAAGTGTATACTTTTTACCCGTCTTTCCATAAATAACCACTTCACCTGGTTACATAGTATCCACCATTGTGTTTTCCTAATCAAGACAAATTTATATTTCAACTCAAACATATAAATTCAACAACAATAAAATAGTATAATTCAAGAAGGTTATAAGTTATCTGGTCTTTCTCTCATGAATTTGGCACACAACTTGCTTTTGTAGTGTATGAAATCGCGATTAAAAGAGTGTTCAAGAAAATTTAAAACAACATTTAAACAGAAAGGAGACAGAAAATGAAAATTAAAAATTTAAGTAAAACACTTATCGTTTTGACACTGGTTGCAATAATGGGAATGGGTGCAACCGCATTTGCAGGCAAGGGTAGAGGAAGCGCTGGTTATGCCCAGGGCGGTCAGTATGGGTGTGACGGTTCCGGGTACGGAAGAGGATATGGAAATCGTGGTTTCGTGGGCAATTTGAGTGAAGAGGAAATTGCAAAGCTGAATGAAGAGCGAAATGCCTTTTCTAAAGCTACCCAGGATCTAACGCAAAATATTTACCAAAAGCGTCTTGAATTAAACAGCGAACTTGCCAAAAAAAATCCTGATTCTAAAAAGGCGGGAGTTTTGCAGAAGGAACTGTCCGGTTTAAAAGGCCAGTTGGACCAAAAAAGAACCCAGCACCGTATCAGAATGAACAAGATCAATCCCGAATTGGGCCAGATGGGTCCCGGCTCCGGTCACAAAGGCCGTGGATTTCATGGCAGAGGAATGGGACGTTGGCAAAGCAACCAGGGCCGTTGCTGGTAAAAGAATAAAATGAAAATGATCAAAGGGGGGTCACTTGATCCCCCTTTTTTTTTGTGATAAAAAACATAAAAGGACTTAATATGAAAAGGAGGAATTTAATATGAAAAGAATGATTCTTATAAGCCTTGCAATCTTACTTCTTTGTCCGTTTATAATCAATGCTGCCGAGCTGGAAAATATGAAAATTGCGGTTGCGGCCGATAATAAAACTGCAAAAGCATCTGTAAGCAATATGGCTGCTAAATGCCCTTATTATCATATCTTTAATAACAAAGGGAAATTGATTGAGGTCGTTGATAACCCTTACATGGATGCAAGTCGTGGCGCCGGGCCTTTAGCGGCAAAGTTCCTTGTTCAAAAGGGGATAGACATCATAGTTGCAGAGTCCTTTGGCTCGAAAATGATTGATGCGCTAAGAAATAACGGCAAAACTCATTTTGAGTTTAAAGGCCCTGTTGATGATGCTGTGAAAAAAGCTTTAAAGCTAAATTGAAGGATCCTTCATTGACTTTTCCGCGATTCGTCACTAGACATGATTTATATTTGATGAATTCGTAAAAAGTTGAATTTAACATGTTTCAGGTGTTAAGGGTTAACTTTTACGTTAATATTAATATCATTAATATTAATTGCTTAAAACTTAATTCCGCCTAAGATGTGACTAAAACTTAAACGTCACGTAAAAAGCGTTTTTCTGACTTTTTACGTGACGTTTAATATTAGTTCAAGCTGCTTTTAAAAAAGGAGAAAATTATGGCTTTGGTTCAGATTGATAATGTTTCAAAAATTTACCAGACTGGTGAGGTGCAGGTAAAAGCCCTCCAGGATGTAACCCTTTCCATTGATGAAGCTTCCTTTGTTACTTTTGTAGGACCTTCCGGGAGCGGCAAAACCACCATGTTGAACCTTATCGGGTGTCTGGACAAGCCGACAAAAGGAAAGGTATTTATCGGCCAAGAGCAGGTGGACACTTTTGATCGCAGACATCGCGCAGCGTTCAGGGGGTCTACCCTTGGATTTATCTTTCAGGCATTCAACCTTTTTCAGGTGCTTACCACCTATGAAAACGTTGAATATCCTCTGGTGATGATAAAGAATGAATCAATATCAAAACGGAAGGAAATGGTATTAAAGGTTCTCGAATCAGTGGGGATGCTTGATCAGAAAGATAAATTTCCCGACCAGCTTTCAGGAGGTCAGAAGCAGCGAGTCGCAGTGGCGCGAGCTCTGGTGACACAGCCAAAACTTGTTCTTGCAGATGAGCCAACGGCAAACCTGGATAAAAAATCTGCCGTAAATGTTATTCGCCTGATGCGCGCCATGCGGGATGAATTCAAAACAACCTTCATCTTTTCCACTCATGATCCCGGAGTCATGGAAGAAGCTGAGGTTATTCATACATTGGAAGACGGAATACTTGTTTAACCAAAAAAAGATAATGAAGGAGAAATATAATGATTCGAATTTTTAAAATAGCACTGCGGAATCTAATGCGATATAGGCGAAGGACTTTGCTGACCTCCATGCTGATCACACTCGGCCTATTGATGGTGATACTTTTTTCAGGACTTGCAGGCTCATTTAAAGAAATGATGATCGGGCAGATTACCGACTCAAACCTGGCTCAAATGCAAATCCATAAAAAAGGTTATGTAGCTTCTATAGATACTTCACCGCTAAATCTGACCATTAATCAAAAAGGCTACAAAACGATCGAAAAAGTACTCAAGGAGAATCCTGATGTTGAGGCTTATGCACCCAGAATAAAGCTAAGCGCCATGCTGAGTAATTATAAAGAAACCACCAATATCCGCTTAAATGCAATTGATCCGGAGAAGGAAATAAAAGTTTGCCCCAATGTCAGTGAACGCATGAAATTCAGTGGTAGCCAAGTACCGGATATTCTGCTCAAACCGGGAGAAATCATTATTCCTCAAAAACTGGCTGCAGGTTTGAAGATTAAAATTGGATCCTCTGTGGTGCTGGTAGCCAACAACAAGGATGGCTCTGTAAACGGTCTTAATTTCAAGGTGGCCGGGATTATAGAAAGCCTTTTAGGGCCTCAGGGCAAAGAGGGATATATGCATATAAAGGATGCTCAATCTTTGCTTCGTATGGAAAAACCGGAAATTATAGAAATCGCTTTGCGGATTAAAAAATTTGATGAGCTTAATGATGTTTACCCAAACCTTAAATCTGCTCTGGATGAGTTTAAAAATAAAAAAGGAAAAGCTGCTTTTGAAATACATACATGGGAAAAACTTTCACCTTTTTCAAATATAGCTAAAATGATAGACATCATGACTGTTTCTATGAAAATAATTATGATTGCTATTGTTTTGATAAGTATTTTAAATGTGATGATGATGTCTGTTTACGAAAGGGTCAGGGAAATCGGAACCATGTCCGCCATTGGAACCGCACCGGGAAAGATAATGGGACTGTTTTTGGCAGAAGGCTTGTCCCTCGGTGTGATCAGCACTCTGGCCGGCAATATTATCGGCATCATCGGAATTTATATTTTAAACATTTACAAAATACAGTATGCTTTTGGCAGGCAGGATAATCTTTTATTATCTCCGACAATTAGTTTTTCAGAGCTTGTCTGGGTGTCTGCTATTGTATTGGTGGTTTCGGTTTTTGCCACTTTGCAACCTGCATACAAGGCTTCCAGAATGGAACCGGTTGATGCTTTGGGACATGTATAGGAAGAAAATTTCGAAATCCTAATGAGAATCATTAATTTAAGAGGTATATTATGAAGAAAATATTACTGGTAGTGTTTATGTCTCTGTGCATTTCTGCACCGGCATTTGCCCTTGACGGGAATGAAATGCTTAAAAAGGTTGATCGCAACCTCAATCCGGAAAGTTATGAAACGTACAGAAAACTGATAAATATTGAACCGGACGGCTCAAAAAAAGAGTTTGTAATGTACTCTGTTAAAAAAGGAAAGGAGAAGATGGCATCCGTCTTTTTGTCTCCAGCCAGTGAAAAAGGTAGAAGCACCCTACGGATCGGGGAAAACATGTGGCTTTATATTCCGAATGTAGGCAAGCCTATCCGTATCACCAGTTTGCAGTCGGTAACCGGAGGAGTATTCAACAATTCGGATATTATGCGCCTTGATTACAGCACGGAATACAACTGTGAAAAGGTTGAAGCGACAGACAAAGGACATATCCTTCATCTTAAAGCAAAGACAAATACCGTTGCCTATGACAGACTAAAAATGTGGGTTTATGGTAAAAGACTTCTTCCGGACAAAACAGAATGCTTTGCTTCATCGGGGATGCTTATTAAAACTTTATATTTTAAAAAGGTCAAAGATTTTGGCGGCGGTATTGTTCGTCCTGCCATAATAGAGACCGACAGCCCTCTTTATAAAGACTATAAATCGATTATGATTTTTGCAAAGGTAAAAGCAAAAGATCTGCCTGACGAAGTTTTTACTTTAAATTACATGTCAAAAGTTGAAGGACTCAGGCAGTAATGAAATTATCTCTTCGCGCATTGTTTTTTTTAATCTTTATATATATTTTCATCCCCGGATTTATATATGCAGAGGATAAAAGTGAAGATACGATTGATCTTGAATTTGAAATTCCTGAAGTTGAAAAAAAACCGTATTCATTCAATGCTGAATTTAAGATATCAGAAACGATAAAGGGGTTCGATGAGGACAGCCTCCTTTTTCATCAGAGATACCCAAACGGCAGTGATGATGGCACCTTTTATCAAACCGATTTGAATCTAAAGGTTGATGGGAGTTACCAGGTTAGCATAGTAAAACTTTACGCTCGCCTTAATGGAAATCTTTACTATAGCAATGAAGAAGATTGGGAAAATGACCGAAGAACGGAAGAGGCTTATGTCTCGCTGTTGCCAGGTCCGTCTGTAACATTAGATGCCGGCAAAAAAGTATTAAAGTGGGGCAAGGGGTATGCCTGGAACCCGGCTGCCTTTTTCAGTCGTCCAAAAGACATCGAAGATCCTGATGCAACCCTGGAAGGATATTATGTTGTTGCAGGTGATTTGATAAAAAGTATGGATGGCACCCTAAAGACCATCGCCTTGACACCTGTAATTCTTCCTGTATCAAGACATATCAATGATGAATGGGGCACGGAAAGAGAGACTATATGGGGAGGCAAGGTTTATTTTTTTGCTTTTGACACAGATTTGGACATTATGCTTCTGGCAGGAGAAGAAGTAGAAGACAGGTTTGGAATCGATTTTTCCAAAAATATTTCTGTTAATTTTGAAATCCACGGTGAAGCAGCTATTGTCTTGGATTATGTAAAATATATAACCGATCAGCAGGGGAATCTGACTGAAAAAAAATATGACGCAAAAAGTTATCTTCTCGGTATCCGCTATCTTACAGGTTATGACACAACTTATATTTTCGAATATTACAGAAACGGGCAGGGTTATACCTCAGATGAAATGAAAGATTACTTTACCCTTATTGAAGACGGATACCAGGATTACATCAACAGCCAAAACATGGCAAAGCTTTCTAAAAGCAGAGAATATGGAAGTCAGTTTTATAACAAACAAACCGTAATGAAAGATTATCTTTATCTGAAGGTGTCGCAAAAAGAGCCCTTTGATATTTTGTATTTTACGCCTTCTGTTACCTGCCTGTATAATATAAATGATAAAAGCGGTTCAATCATGCCCCAGATAATATACACTCCCATAACCAATCTTGAATTTGAGCTTAAAACCACATTTCTTTTGGGAAAAGACTATACTGAATTCGGAGAGAAATTAAACGACTACAAAGTTTATGCGGCAGTAAAGTACTACTTCTAAAGAAAACGGTTTCGTAAAAAGTCCAACTTCTGCGTTGTAGCGGTTTTTCAGGAACTCGACATACTATATGTATAGTCTCATTCCTGAAAAACCGCTACGCCTTGAATTTGAACTTTTTACGAAACCGTTTAAAAGGGTTGTGGGCAAACTGTCTGGTGTGAAAAAGGCTTTAAACTTTTTCACACCAGGGATCCAATTTCTGCATCCAAATTTCTCAGGTTGAAATCTGCCCGTACCCATCGATGAAAGTGCAATTTTCCTAATATTTCCTAATTATGTTAATTGCTACTGTAATGGGTTAACCTTCTTTCCGTAATTAGCAAAGGGCGTGCCATCCAATTTTAATCTAAACAAAACCTTTAAATACAGAAAGTTGCCTTTGATCAACCGCTTATGGTTCACTCAGTCTGACAGAAGATTTTAGAAAAATTACGAAAAAGTTTCGCAAGATTTCGAAATCGAAAATTTCTAAATAAGTAATTTTACTTAGGTGAAGACATGCTTCGAGAGAGAAGAAGCTTCGCTTGCTGGGAAAACCCAAATTTTAAAGGTAATGAAAAATGAATGAAAAAAATTATTTCAAATATGAAAGAGAACTTCGGCCTGGCGAGTCCATTATAGATCGAAAACAAAAAAGTAAAGAATTGTCAACCAAACGAGGAAAGGTCATCATAAGCTCCTTCTGCAGCCCTGATGATATCGCATCGTTATCGTTTATAGAGGCCTATACAAAGTATGCCGGATACAGGTCCATTGTCTCTAAGAAAGAGACCCTTATCAAAACAGCCTCACAGCCGGATACAAATGTGACCCTGGCTTTTACTCCGGATGGGAAAATAGTCGGGTTTGGCATCTTAGAATACCCCCAACCCGGGGAACGCTGGCAAAGGGTAGGGGGTTGGATCATGATGGAGGTCTCGGTCATCGAGGTCGGCAGGCCATGGCGATCCCTCGGCATATCCAAAAAAATTCTCCAGTTCCTTGTTGACCACCCACTAAAAGAAGGGAAAGTTTTCTACATGGTGGGGTACTCATGGACATGGGATCTGGAGGGGATATCCGCCATGGACTATCGGGACATGCTGATTAGTATATTTTCTCAGGAGGGGTTTAAGACCTTCAAGACAAATGAGCCTAACATTATGATGCGACCGGAAAATCTGTTTATGGCCCGAATTGGGGCCAATATATCCGAGGACATTAGAAAACGATTCAAACTGGTCAGGTTCGATTTAAGCCTGCATGTTTGATTATGTTGTATGAAAAAGAAGCACTTCACTATCATTCAGAGCCGCGGCCCGAGAAAATCGAAGTTGAGCCTATCAGGCCGGGCCTGTCTCAATCCGATTTGCCCTTCGCATACGCTCCCGGTGTTGCCTCTTCTTGTGTTCTTATAGCTACCCTGTTTTTTGCCAAACAGCGAACGGAGTTAGACTCATTCGCAACGATGGAATGGGATATGGATTTTGCGGAAAAGGAATGGGACGCAGGCAAAGCAACCATGGCCGTTGCTGGTAAAAACAAAGCTGAAAATATGCAGAAGGGGGCACCTGCCCCCCTCTGAAAAAAGATACTACTATTAATTACGTCCGGTTTATATACTCGCCATATGCCATGGCAACGGTTCTGTAGACAAGATGAGCCATCTTTGAAAACGGCAAAAACGCAAAAAGCATAAATACAAAAACAAGATGGATGAAATACGTCCAGTAAGAAATAAATGCCCAGCCTGCCAGTCTTGTTATTTCAGCACCCATGCCGGTAACACCCAGCCCAAGTACAAGGCCGATTAAATACCAGTCAACATAGCTGCTCACCTGGTCTTTTTTGGCCAGACGGTTCTTTATTAAAAGGATGCTGCCCACAATAAGGGCAAGCCCTGCTATATTGGCAAGCCATTTAACAGGATTCATCTGTGAATAGGGGCCGTGTATCTGCAGAATATATAATGTAAAAAAGAAAATGTTTGTAACGATAAAGAGCGATATAAATGAATAAAGCACCAGCAGATGGGCAGTTGAGCGATCTTTGTTATCACCACACTCATTAAATTTGCTGTGTCCCAGTATTCTCGGTATAACGCGGATAAGCCCCTGGATAAAACCGCCAATTTCAAGTTCCTTTTTATCGGTTTTTCCTGTAGACAATGCATTTTCATGAATGTCCTTTAAAAATCTTTTAAGACCCATAGCGAAGATAACGAAAATCCAGACTGCAAGGGGAATAAAAACCAGATCAACCAGCCATGTAGAGAAGAAATGTGCATGAACTATTTCAGCTCCCCCCGGGTTGAAGTTCAAAAAACCTGTAATAAGACCCAGAACAACAAAAATCACTACCGGGATTGCCAGGAGAAGCGG